>Ga0114906_1000254_pt1 | contig 31252 bp, 56 predicted proteins | sample MalvirDeepMed_M9_FD_89687 | JGI IMG/M metagenome (GOLD analysis project Ga0114906, IMG submission 89687) | Marine viral communities from the Global Malaspina Expedition - Malaspina viral metaG DeepMed_M9 | ecosystem: Environmental > Aquatic > Marine > Oceanic | place: Mediterranean Sea...
ATTCCGTCAGTTCATTCACGATACCGACATATCCTGCGGCGAATTGTGCTGTGCCTGCGCGGTCTGCTGCGGCCCTATATGTTTGTATCATTTTTCGCAACTTCGCCTCAAGCGTCTGCTCTCGTGTGCGTAGTCGCTGAATGTAGACCACCGCATCGAGCATCTCATTTTGCAGATGCTCCAACCACTCGTCGTGCGTGAGGTCTCCGCGCTCCATCGACACGCCATACTTGGCCTTGCCGACTTTCGCCCTCGCCTGTATCAATTCGCATACTTCATCTTCCACTTCACTCATGAGTAGTTCACCTCCTCGCTGTTCTTCTGCTGCATCTGCTGGTAGTCTTGCTCAAACATGATGTCGGACATCTCCCTGCTACGCAGGATGGCGTCACTAGGTATGATGAACGCAGATGGAACATCACAAACGATGCTGATGATTGACATACGGTGGATGCACAGGTGCCTCCCACCGGACTCCAACACCCAGTACTCACGGAACGGCCCGTCGCATGGTATGGCTATCCCTGTGGCCTCCTCCATCTCCTTCCCAACTTGATATTGAATCGTGACTTCTCCGAACATCACAGTGACCCCCTGTGTTGGCGTGGCTGCCCATGCAGACCGATGCTCTCGGTCGTGACGGGTGCCGGTTCAAACAGTTCATAGAAGTCAGTCAACTTCGTCTGACCATCCTCGGGGAACTCGAATCCGAACTCCTCCAGAGTCGTCTGTCTCATCTTGGGGAGACCACACACGCAGCATGGTTCACCTCTCTTCACATCATCCTTGGGCTTACCCATAAACCTATTCCATATCCATTTACTCATTTTTATTCACTTCCAGTTCTATCTTGTGTCCACATACTGGACACTGGAGTATGTCGGTTCGACCCGGAATCAACAACGACTCGGGTTCATTCTGCAGTCGTGCCTCCAGACAGTCGGCTCGCTGCCATGCGTCACACGCATTCTTGTTCGGGTTCCCTGTGGGTATCTTTCCATAGGGTGTCTCGTTTAGTACTTTTCCTTTTTCAGCCATAGTAATCACCAGTACCCCTTCGGTTTGAACTCGTCAGTTACTGCCTTCAAATCCCAGTCGAGTACATCATACACGAGCCGCAACTTATCACGGAGCATCTTGGTTATTATCATCTCGGTATCGAACACGAATCCTTCCAATTCACCGGCATCCCTAAAGGCAATCACATTCGTCTGCGGGTATCCATCGGGAGTGTCCGTGATGTATGTCCAGTACACACTCTCGCCCGTCTTGAACGGTTCATCGGTGACGAGGTGCCAGTTGTAGTATCGTGCGGCCTTCGCATACCCGCCCGCAATCTTCGGGTAGTGCTTGTCGGGTCGGTGTGGAGTAGTCTCATTAGGTTCAATCTGCTTTCGCAGACGAGTGCGGTATGACAGGTCCTCAATCGGATAGTCACTCCGGCGTATGCCCAAGCAGTACTTCGATACGACCTCACCGATGTCGGACTCGGATGCACCACTGCTGAGCATGGTCAGCACCTCTCGCTGCATCTTGGCAGACAACGGGGCGGTGCTGCTGTGCTTCATCTCAAATCCTGACACCTTGAGGCGACCAGCATCCTTGTCGGGCCATTGGATAATGCCGGCATACCTGTTCTTGACATCACCACAGAACCAGTATGGCATCCATGCCTCCGGCTCCGCGATGAGGGACAGGTTGCCAGTCTCCTGTTGGATGACCGAGGTTAGAACCTTCGTCACCGTGTCAATCTGGTCGAATGGACACTTGATGAAGCAACTGTCGGTGTGACCATACAGGACCTCATGACCCATGCTGTACGCATATTCAGCCATGTTGTCGATTGCACTACGCCCCTCAGTGAGGATGGTGTCGGCAAGGATGGGGTCAGCCATGCCATGCCCCTTCGTCTCGGCGGTGAGTCCGTACAGTGACGCCATCACCCGTTTGACTGCCTTCTCCAGACCATGCTCTCCCGCGTCCTTGAACTTCTGTCGCTCCTCAAACAGATGCTCTACGATGGATGGAAGGATGGCCTCCCCAGACTGTTCCCAGTGCGTCCCATTGGTCATCGTGAGTGTGGTGTCGCTCGGTTCATCCCTACGGGTCGTCCAACAGAGTCGGTTGCCTAGCATGATTGAGGGGTACAGACCCTTGAAGTCTGCTACGAGAACCGACTCATGCAGACCGGGTGTGGGTTCCATCACGGTCGCACCCTTGAGACTCCCCCGCTCACGGCGGCGGGATGGGTTGCGAGTGGGGAACTTGAGTTTGGTTCGACGGCTCACCAGACCTCGTGCGAACTGCCCCACATTGTAGGTGGATGACAGGGTGACACCACAGAACCGAACCATGTTGATGAAGAAGTCGGAGCACCGCACGAACTCGTCACACGCCTGTAGCAACTTGACATCTCGGAAGCAGTAGTCGGTGAGTCGGTCATAGTTCTCATTCCAGTCGTTGAACAGGTCAACATCATCCTTCTCACCCAACCCGAACAACAACCCAATGTCGTTCAACTTGCGTGAGGGTAGTTGCCCGTTGCCGCTATCCATCCACACCCGTTCTATGCCAGTGCCTTTGGTGCCGGGTGCTGCCGTGTCCAATACCCACCTCCCCTTGATTGGTTGGTCGGTGTATCTGTATGAGTCGTAGTTGGGGCGCAGACGGCTCACTGACTGCACAGGCGACAGCCGCTTGTAGTTCTTGAACCGGCGGGTCATATGGGGAATGTCAGCCCACATCGCTGCGTGGGCTATGAGAATGTCGAAGTCCTTCTCCTCGATGTATTGGATGACCGCCTCGTGGACGGCCTCCTCACTACAATAGATGTGTGACACATATCCGTCACGGTAGTCAACCTCATACTCCTGCTGACCATCACGCCACCCGAAGCAGACACCCTCGCCAGTGAACGAGTCAAGCGCGGCCCAACACTGGGTGAAGTCGTTGCTGTCATCAGGATTCCACTCGATGTCGAACCAACACTTACGAGGTTCCCACTTCGGCATGGTCGGCACATTGTCTATCAACCATCGGTCGGGGTATCGAACATCAGCCTCGTAGGTGTCACCCAACCACTTGCGCATGTCTGGTACATCACTCGGGGTCCATGCCACGACACGCACCAGTTCCACGCCGTCAATCCCGTAGGCGAGGTCATGCCAGTCGATGCGCGTCTTAGGGAATGCGTTATTCATGTTGGATATGCCATCGGCGGGCTCGTCGGTGGACATCCAGAAGTATGGTTCAAACGAGTCATCCGTCTCCTCGATGAGGTTGCCATCGTTGTCACGATAGCGTGTGTAGATGGATGCTCGGTTGGAACCATGTGGATAGACCTGTTCGACTAGCATCAGTCATCCACCTCGTCACTGAAATACTCTTGACACTCTTGTGCAGTCCATCCATGCGCTCGCATGAAGTGTTCGCTGATTGTTTCAGATGTGTTGCTCATAATCGTGCAGCAACCCGTAGCATAACAAAGATACAGTGGCTTACTACTCATGCCGTCACCTCACTCCTGAGCGAGGTCTTGGTCGATGACCACCAACAAGCAGTGCTTCTCTTGGTGATTGAATATCAACACGGTGCCGTCACCAGTGTAGACCTGAGCCTTACCAGAAGGCAAACATGATACTACATCAGGAAACCAAGGTCCGAATGATGTTTTATAGACTTTATCTTCTGAATTAATTTCAAGTTCACTACCTATTGGTTTAAGAACGGGGTCTATTGTGACTGTATGGAACATTTGACCAGTCACACCACTACCAGTATGAATAATCATTTCTTTTTTGTCTGCAACAAATGATAGATGATATGGTTTGTCTGCACCTACTACCTTACCAAGAGATGACACTGCAAATATGTCATCAACTTTAACAATTGCATTGCAACATAGGTCTTTGTCCACCCACTTCTCCCAATTGGTTGCGACAGCATCATCCACCAACTTCTTGGCAGTGGGCAGCGACTTGGATGACTTCACATCCTTCGTCGGTGGTAGGTTCACGACGCTCTTCCCACACGATATGCGTAGGCTCTGCGCCGACCCGTCACGCTCCTGTTGGTGTAGTTCGACAGTCTCCCCGGAGCAAGCCCGGAGGAACGCCGACACCTTTGACAGGTCAGCGATGACGAACCCACCACCCTCAATCTGAGTCACGCTTATCTTCTTCGTCAGGAAGTGGGTGGGCGCAGCCACACCCCCAACCAGATAGTTCTCCTTGACATCGAGGCGCAGGTCATCTATGCCCGGCCCGAACGATGACAGGAAGTTCGCCAGTTCAATTCTATTCAGTTCACACTTAGTCACAATAATCCCTCCTCTAGTTCCTTGAGGCCATACCACTCGGGGTCGCCACCCTTCCGTGTGATGGCGATGACCCGCTTCTGGCCCTGTAATGCGATGTTGGTGTTCTCCTTCCAGAACTCGACGGTGTACTCCGTCTTGCCCGTCTTGTGGCCGTCGTCATCGAGCACATCCTCGCGACGACACCATAGAATCTGCTTGAGGTTTGCGTCAGTGTTCTTCTCCCAGTCGGGTTTCCATGCACCCGTCTGCTCGTTGCGGAACACCTCGGGTTTGAGGTGCGTCTCCCAGTAGACCTCGACACCGAGTCGCATGAGTTCACGACAGACTGCGGTGAGTTGGTGGAATCTAGTGGAACGAATCGACCAGTTCCATTGGTTGCCGACGAGTCGGTTGGGGTCACTGGCCTCGATGCCATCCTTGGCCTTGCCGAGTTCAATGACCTTCATGTTCACGATGCAGACGGTATCCCACTGGTCGACTGCGGTCACCAAGAACTTGACAAGCCGCTTCCCCTTGTAGTCGGGGCTGTTCTGCTTGTGGGCCTGTTGCACAGCGAATCTACCAATATCCATCACCCTACTGTGAGTGCTGGGATAGTCGTATGTCGTACGGTCCTCAGTCGCCATCACCCAAGGTGACAGGGTGCGAATGTTCGCCGCCTTGTCACGGTGATAGGCGGACTTCGTGGCGGCAGCGCCGCCGTCGAAGTCAAGACACAGTATGTAGTCACCGTTGTCAACCTGCTTCTTGGTCAGACTATCGAGAACGATACCGGACTTGCCAGTACCCTCAAAGCCGATGACGCCACAGAACACATGGCATCCCAACTGCTCATCTGCTGCAGCCTCAACCTCTGATTCGATACTCCCATTTTCAACGACGCCTACTTTTTCCTCGCGTTCTAGAACGCGTTCTAGAGAGGGGTCGGCTGTTTTAACCTCTTCTGCTGCTGTCTCTTCACTCTTCAATGCGTCAAATCCACCCATTCAATCACTCTCCTCCGTCAAACTGGCCAAGACCAGTATCGCCGCCCTCGGGCGCAGGAACCACGAATCGTGGAACTGCGTGAACCCCGAAGGCGCGAATCTGGGGAATCTCCCCATCATCGGTGGCCTGTACACCTAGCCGACCACACACTAGAATCGTGGAGCGCTCGGCATATGGCTGCCACTTGTCGCCATCCCTGTAGTCGAACACATTGCAGTTCTCCTTGAGATGGCCTGATACTCGTATGTTGACCTCACTGCGAAGTCCCGAGGGGAACGACCGCTGCAGGTCCCATGAGGTAATCCTGATGTTGTATGTCTTGCCGGTGTCATCGTACTCGGTGTCCCAACCCTCCTTGAACAGGGAGGTCACCTTGCCCTTCACGATGACGATTGGGCCAATCGCGTTGAGGCCGGGAACCTCCTTGAGGTTGGCTTGGTAATGCTCCAGTAGGTCGCCCAGACCCACGAATGATTCGTGGACGACGGGATTGACGCAGAACTTCTCCGGTGATAGTTGTTGGCGCACATCTGGCTCAACGAAGTCATCCGTGAGAACGATGTCATTGACCCACTTGCGAGGTAGTCGCAGTATGTCGGCAAAGTCGGGGTTCTGATTCTCACTCGTGTTGGGAATGACCTTCAGACGGCATGATTGGTAGAACGGTGGGGCCGCCTCAATGTCATTTGAGTCGAATCGCCACAACTTGACTGCGTTGCCGAAGTCAGCCTCGGAGTTGCCGAGGAAGTAGTAGTATCGACTCCACAGTTCGGCGCGAATCGGGTCACCCTTGTTCTTCGCCCACTCAGCGTTCTGCAGGAGGGCAAGCGAGGTACCGGGTATGAGGAACCAAGGTGTATCGTTGGTGATGGGTTCGTTGGTGTTGTCGTTGCCGATGAACCATGTTCCACTATCTTCGTTCTTGCGGCATCGAGCCACCATACCGGCGGCAACCGCCTTGTCAGCATCTTGGTTGTAGGCGCTCAGTGCCGCCTCCCTCACCCGTTGTCTCTTGTCTCGTGCCTTGCCATCGACGCCGACGAACAGTCCGACCCAGTTCTCCGTGTTGAAGGTAGAGCCACCCCGTCGCTTCACCACGAATCCCTCAGCGGCCTCCTCAAGGAAGTCCTCATCTTCGTCCTGCCAGTTGTCAACTGCGTACTTATCAGAGAGGAACTCCACGAACTTCTGTTGGGCATCATCTATGCTGACGCTGTTCGCATCGGCATACCCCTGCAGTCGCTCGGAAACACTCTCCGGCCATTCATTATCTGTCATTTTCCATTCACTCCTTTTTTCCATTTCGTGCCTTCAGTGTGGCCACGAGGTACTCGTAGTATGCGTCGTCGCCGGCTGGCCACGAATGCACTCGTTCTACGAACTCACCCCATGTCACAAGGAAGGAATAGTACTGGTCTGGCGTCAAGCCAAGGGAATATACATTGTCACGCAACTTGTTCATCACATGAAGTCGGGGAAGGCCCTTAGCCGCTATCTTTCGCAACTCGACAGACAACGACTGCCACTCCCCTGCCGCCACGGACATGGCGGAGTCGCTGAAGTCGGCGCGCTCGACCAACAATCGGTTCTCCAACGCCTCGGGGTCACTGCTGTTCAACGCCTGTAGTATGTCCACACCGCTGCGGAGGTCGCCCTCGCACACCTCATTGAGATACTCAAAGTGTTCACACCAGTCGGTGGGTAATTGTTCCCCATCGGCTATGCGCGCATACAGTTGTGTTGCCGCCGAGTTGGTGGCCTTCGCAAACATGTAGACCATGCAGCGGGACTGCAGGGCCGGGATGATGGCAGCACCGTTGTTGGCGGTGAGGATGAACAGCGACTGCTCCACGCATTGCTCCATCGTGTTCCTCATGGCCTCCTGTGCCGGAGTGGTAAGACCGTCTGCCTCATCGAACAGGATGACCTTGCGAGGAACGCCTATGCCCCCTTGGTGGGCCACCTGCTTCACCTCGTTGCGAATGAAGTTGATGCCCCGGTCGTCGGACGCGTTGAACTGGATGTAGTTGAGAGGGTCATAGAACTCGTTGAGCATCATCCTCGCTATGACACCCGCGGCTGTTGTCTTGCCCGTTCCGGGCGGGCCGATGAGTAATATCGCGGCCGGGTATTCGCCCCGCTCCAACCATTCCTCACAATCCGCACGAAAATCGGGGCATCCCACCATCTCGTCAATCGTTTGGGGTCGGTATTTTTCCCGCCATTGGGTCGTCATCAATATACGATGAGGGTTCAAAGGTATTTAACCGGGAATCTGACCAGTCATCAAGTTCGTTCACCAGTCTGAGTATATCCTCGTGTTTCCAACGATGTGGGAACAGGTGGAACAGGTGCTCCATCTTCTCCATCCCCTCAATGTCCATCACCAACTCTCGGACTGGCCGCAGTGTCTCAATAATCTTCTCGATGTCGCTCTTGCGACTCACCCTCCGAGCATTGATTTCATGTCGGTCACTCAACCATTGACGCAACAGTGGTTCCCTCTTTGCCCTATGTACCATCACATACTTGTAGGCCTTGTACCCTGACGGCGATAATTCCTCCCTGCACACATACACATAGAACCGGGCTTCCCTCGCCAACCAAGTGGTCATCACCAAATCCAGACGGTCATCCATCTAAATCGCCACCCATCATCATTAGCAGGTCACTCAATTGTACGGTGTCGCTGTATCCCAACCTACTGTCGATTCCCAGTATCTCAGGGTTCTGCAAGTGATAGTGACCTATCCACCCTTGCATCCCATACGCCGCCACATCGATGATGCACCCCACATCATCCATGCGCGTCCACACATCACCAATCACAGGCCCGAGTTTGGGGTGTGTGCGGAGCACTGTGGCCACATCATCGGGACACCAGACCTCGGCAACCTGAACCAGTGCGAACCCATCAAGGGCAGACAGACGGACATTGACCTTGATTTCATCCACCTTACGGGCCTGTGTGACGAGTAGGGGAACACGCATGGGGTGTCGGTTCATCACATACCCACCCTTGAAGGCGTCATCATAGTATGGTACATCATCCAAGAGGCGCAGGTGCTCGCCCTCACCCAAGTCACGCACTGCCTTGCGTAGTTCCGCCATAGTGGTGACTGGTCTGACCTTGTGCTCAATCATCGCCTTCCGCTCCGTGTAGTTCTCCTTCCACACATCCCTACCATCCAACCACAGTATGTCACGCACTGCTATCGTGTCACGACTGAAGTCATCATCGGTGTCGACCTCATAGATGGCCGGAACATGGTCACTGGCCCATCCCCCTACCATGCGCCCTGCTCGTGTGTAGAGCCTAGCCTGTGCGCCGTCGTAGTGGAGATATGACCTAGGGTTGCTCAGCACCTCGATGTAGGTGGTCGGGAACGGCAGCACAATGCTCTTCCACTGCCAGTAGCGAGGGCATGGTGACAGCGGCGTTCCCGGCTCCATAGGGTTGAATGAGGGTACAGTGCCGTCAAACGCCCGCTCAACAACCTCTAGGAACGGTGTGTACGCTACCGCCCTCTGCAGTTCCCCAATGTCATACTGGGTGCTGTGGGCGACCGCCTTCAACATGGCATGTTTGCTGATAGGTGGGCGCTCCCCCAGTGCGACCTGCCAGAACAGGTATGCCTCATGCTCCGACAGCGCGGACACAATCTCACCCAGTGTCCGCTCCTTCATCGAATCCAGAACACGGAGGGTGTAGTCGATTGACCAGTCGCTCTCACGGTTGCCCGCCGACTCATCAGCGAGCAATGGCACGAGAGCGCGCTCCGCCGTGAGCACCCCCCACTCCTCGGGGTGGATGCCATAGTACGCGGTCACCCTCGACAGGAACCACGAGTACCCGATGCGTGGCTCATCATCGAACCACAGCATGACGCCCTGCATCCAGTCGTCATGCATCTGAACATAGTCAGTGACGACGCGAGCGCGATTCTCACCTTCAGCCCGCAACAACGCTGCCGCTGTTGCTGCTCTCCATAACTCCACCAATGGCCCCTCTCACGGAGGGGTCATCGAGACGGTATTTGAACTACACCTAGAAGTTGGTGGAGTCGATGTTCAGTCGTTGGACTATCTCTTTGTAGCGATTGCGAATCGTCACTTCAGTCACACCAGCAATCTCGGCAATCTCCCGTTGGGTGCGCCGGTTATCCAACACCACACCAGCGATGTAGATTGAGGCGGCGCACATCCCTACAGGACCACGCCCACAGTCAATCTCCCACTCATGGCACAGGGCGATTATCTCATCTGCCTTGGAACTCACTGCAGCACCCAACCCCAGTTGGGAGCAGAACCTAGCGGTGTACATGTCCGGTGTCGGTATGTCTGCACGAATCTTCAACTTGCGCTTGATGAGACGGGTGGTGCGCCCTATCTCCTTGCGACCAGTTCGGGCAGACTGGGCAATTTCATCGAGGGTTCGTGGCACACCACACAATCGGCACGACAGGTATAGACACGCTGCCGTGACCCCCTCTATGGAGCGACCACGAATCAGGTTATCCTTGATGCAGTGCCTGTATATTCGGGCAGAGCGTTCACGAACCGACTTCGGTAGTTCCAACCGACTGGCTATCCTATCCATCTCAGCGAGTGCCATAGATAGGTTGCGCTCGCGTGAGTTGGACACTCGGGAGCGCTTCTGCCACTTCCTCATGCGATAGAACTGCGAGCGTGTCCTACCGTTCCCAATCGACTTACCTGAGTAGTCCCTATTCTGCCAGTCGATGTCGGTCGACAGCCCCTTATCATGCAGCATCTCCGTCATCGGAGCACCGACTCGCCCTCGCTGCTCGCCCTGTTCAATGCTGAATACTCGCCACTCCGCTCCGGGGTCTACTATCCTATCATCCAATACCAACCCACAGTTGGCGCAGATGATTTCACCACGAGCATCATCCCTCTCCAGTTCACGCCCATTGCACTCTGTACACTTCACTATATCTTCTTCGTCCATATGTATTCCTCCAATCATTTGACACACCCAATCAAAAGGGTTTGATAAACCCGATGCAGGGTATTAAAAGTTAAGAATCAGGGTTATTTATGATTCCTGCTGCAGCATCGGCCTCGCTCGACAACAACAACCCCAGTTGACTGTGCAACTCCCTTGCTTGCTCCCATGACAGACGCACACCACGACTGGTCGGCCCGTTCTCGTTGACATGGGCATCGTTCCGCCACAACCGTAGGTCTATCTCCTGCTTGTCACTTCCCATGAACCGGATGTGGCTCAATCGCAGGTCAAAGAACTTTGACCTCGTTCCCTTGGCGGGGGTCACCCAGAACGGGATGCTCTCTTGGTCACTGTAGTGACCTGCTCCCTTCGTCGTCTTGCCCTGTCTCTGCGTGGTGCCTTTACCTACCACCCATCTAGTACTCTCATCATCTTCACTCATTACCATTCTCTCCTTTTGTATTCCATTCGTGGCTTAGCGCCATTCCATCGAGGTGATACCCTCATGAGTATGAACTCCGCATCGACCAGTTTGGCAAGTGTCGTCTTGACATCCTCCAAACCCAACACCATGTTCGGTATGTGCTTTCGTATCTCCCTGAGGGTCTGCCACTCACCGTCGATTGCCAGTATGATAGGGATGAACCGCGACTCGATGACCTCGGCAGGTTGCTCCTTGGACTTCCGCATGAAGCGCTCCAACAACTGTTCACACTCATCATAGTCCATCACCCTCGTTGGTATCTGCCAAAACCTGAACCTCGTCACCAACCGCAGCCTCTCCTAGCGCGGATAACACCTCAGTGGAATCCTTTGCTGCTACGCTTACCCTTGCCATCTGTTTTCAATTCTTTGATGTAGGGAGACATGTCACTTATGCCCGGTGGCGGAGGGGGATTATCCTCTTCCTTCCAGTTTGGGCATACCTGCGCCCACATTCGACCGGCCTTGTATGATACCCCCCCCACTCTGTGGGAGTTCCCTAGGTCACCGGAATGCCAGACCCATCCATACCCTCCGCCACACTCATCACAACACAATAGTTCTTCACTCATTTCATTCTCCTCCTTCTTCCCCTTAGTCATCGTTCCTCATCCCAAGTCTCGTATTCATCGGGGAACTTCTCTTTGTATGCGTCAAGGAGATGCCAAAAGCACTTATCACAAATATGTACATCAGTATGAACCTCTTCCCATTTGGGTGGTAAATCTTTTTCATCCATCGGGAAGCAAACATAGTCCATGTGTGCAACTCCATAACACGCTTCGCAACTCCGATAAGAACCCTCATGTAAGGAGGAACTACTTATGTCTTCTTCACAAGCACAACACTCCATGCTGCAATCACAACCGCTTCCACCTGTGTAGGTTGCATCGCAATCTCCTCCATGTGGATGACTGGAACTCATTCCTCTTCCTCCCATCGCTTATGTGCTGACCCATTCTCAATAATATGATGCAACCAGTCAAGGATGCTACCGTCACTCCTGTTGAAGACACTAGTGAGGTCACGAGTTTCCCAGATTACCCACCACTCATTCACATAGTAGTCATCGGACCACACCGCCCCTTGGTCGCTGTCATGCCACGCCTGTAGCATCTCCTTCGGCGTGTCATAGAATGCGGAGCGCTTGTGTGGATAGAAGAAGTAGTCGATGAATCCGATTATCCCGTTGTTCATGTGCCATGCTGCCATCAGTTCCCTGAACTGCTCCTTTGTCACCTTGTCAGTCATTCGCTCTCCTCCAGTTTCGTTGCGGCCTCAGTCACCATCGACTGCCAGTCCGAGTCAACCGCCATTTTTTCAGCCGCCACCGTCAATCCCTGTAGGATTTTGTATGCCGAGTCAATTGATTGCTGCACCTCGTCCATCTGATAGTCATGCAGCATCGCTGCATCAGACAGGACGCACAACGCCTCTTCAAGACCCATTAGTAGGACATCCCAGAACTCATGTTGGTGGCTCATTCCTCTTCCTCCGCTCGCGTAGACTGACCTCCCCACTTGGCCACTTTCACTGCTAATGGCTCGCTCTGATTTGCTAGTTCTAGACGAGACCGAGCGTTTGGATTTGGAGAGCGTGTGTAGTGGATGGCGAGGGTATCTCCACCAAACCAATCATCCATGTAGGAACAGTGCTCAACCATGTAGTAGTGGCCATCGCAGAGGATTCTGTGGTAATCCTTCTCAAGGATGTCCTCTGCCAGTGATTGCCAGTCGATGTACGCATGGAGCATCACCTTCGGGCCGTCCAAATCCATTTGTTTCCCGATGCTATTATTCATGAGCAGATGATTGATGGAGACATAAATGTCCAGTTTGCTGGAGAAATGGTTGCAGAGTTCCCCTTCTCTTGGTAAGTTCAAATTGAATATCAAACTGAACCTTGAGAGACCCTTCACCCACTCTGTTAGTTCATCGACGGACACCACCTCCATTTCAGCGTGGAGGCGTTTGTATCTCTCAGCGTGTTGCCCGCAGAGACTACCTGCACCAACAGGGTCGCTTCCAGCGAGTTCGTATGCGTGGTCGTGCCAAGCCTCAGGGTCCCTTGGCCAGCCAGTCATCGCCGCTAGCAACATTCGTGCCTTACTTGGGTGTTGAACATATTGCGTCATTCACTCACCCCCGAACAGTGTGGGCGGGCCTGCTGCCAGACGCTCCGCCTTGTTAGTGATGCGTGTCTGCAACTGCTTGCACACATTGACCTCGGCCTTCTGCCACCGCTCCTTCTGTGCGTCAGACCAGTTACCATACCAGACGACCTCATCCTCGACGCCGCCCTGCGTGACATAGTACAGGAGGCATTGCCAGACCCGCGCCTCGGCCTCCTTCTGGGTGCGAGGGAAGTCATCGGCGTCGTAGTCAGCGATGCCCAATGAGCGGACTTCATTGAGGATTATCCGCATCTGGTTGTCTTGTTCAGTCATACGACCACCAGTCGACCCTTCGCGATGTCTTTTTGCGTCTCGTCGTCGAGCAGGTCGAGCATCAAAAGCGGGTTCGCTGCGTACCAGTGCAACTTCACATTCTTGTAGGCCATCCTAAAACCTACGGTGACCCCAATGGCGTTCTCGCTTTCGCATCCCCAGTATGCCCCTAAGGGGAACTTGTCGATGAGCGAACGGAACTCGTCGTCTCCGGTCTTGTGCCAAGACACCTGCATACTCATTCTATCGCCCTCTTGAGGTCGTTCATGGTGATTTCACCGTTGATGAATGCGGTGACAGCATCCACTAATGCGTAGTGTGTGGTCGCTAGGTCACCCAGAGCATTGCTGTTCTGTGCAGACACCCGAATCACCAAGTCGTTGTTGTTGTTGACTCGTGTGAACACACTCCAAGCATCGTCAGTCGTGTGAACTGTCTGAAAGTTGTCGTTGTGTGAGACCTGTATCTCGTCAACTGCCACCACTGTGGCGTCCTCCTGCTCATCCTTAACCTTCTGTCGAATCCTGCGACAGCCACAAGCATTGCACAGCGGACCGAAGTCGGCTGTCTTGAACCTCCACTGGGAGGTGACGGTAGTACCGCACTCACCACAGCGCATACCCTGTTCATCAGTCGCCCTCTTGCTGAGCGCAACCCGTTCTGCTAGGGGTCTGTGCCACTTGCAGTAGCCGTCATCACCCACGAATAGCGGGGGAGTCCCGCATGGCGCACCATTGTTCTTGACACCTCTACAAACACGACTCTCAATCTTGCCTTCATCTACCAGCCGTTGCGCTTGTAGAGAGTCAATTTGGAAGGTGTCGGTCTTGGTCGGATAGTACCGGAACTTGCCCAGACCCTCTATCCGTATCCTGCGACCCCTCTCCAAGTGCCTTAGGGGGGCGACCAAACAGTCTTGAGTTCTGACCCAAGCCAGTTCGTCCAACCCCTTCGCTATCTCTCTTCTCGTGCAGCCGGGGTATCTCCTCACGAAGTCCCACACTGCATTCGCTCTCTTCTTTGTACTTGCTATTGCTCTTACCATCTGTCTCTCTCTCCTTTTTATGTCTAGTTGAACCCAAGGACCTCACTGGCCGTTGGGATGTCATTGAGTGCTGTGAGGCCCTCCTCGTTGACATATGCCTTCATGTCGCTGAGGTCACCCCGACCAATCCTATCCACATCCGCTTCCTTGCGGTACTGTTGGATGGTCTGCTTTGCCACGCCGGTCACTGTGTTGTGAACCGTCTTGAGTCGTGTGTCGAGTGCGTCGATGCCCACCACACGCCCCTTGAGCGTCGTGGTCTTCCCATCTGTCCACTCGGGGCGATGGGTGATTGCTCCGTTCAGTACATTGTATGCATGGTACAGTGTGCGTGTCTGGTCCCTGTTGACATTAACCCAATCGCTGCGAGGATTAGTCCAACCATCTCCCATGAGACGCCACATGTATCCACCACTCACCTTGTCGTCCACGCTCTCCTGTGGGACAATCTTCGGCCATGTAATGAGGCCGTTCCGCTCGCACAGAGTCATCATGCGCTCATAGAGTTGGGCGTCAATCGGAATGTGCTGTAGGAACTCCATCTCAACGAGGGAGCGCTGTGCCTCAACGATGACAGAATCAATCTGCCCTGCGAACTGGTCCCAGTCCGTCTCCTTCATCGTGCTCTTCAAGTGGCGCTTGCTCGCAATCGTACTCACACTGCCCATCACCGCGAGGTTCGTGCAGTAGACACGCTGCGCCACCATCTGTAGTCGCAACGCTGTGCTGCGGTCGAGGGAGTTCAGAACGGAGAACCCGTATCGGTACAGTCCGTCGAGGGACTTTGCATGGTCATCCATGAGGTTGGTCGACAACCAAGGGTGGCCACCCTCCTTGAGGCGCGTTCTGGCCTCTTGAAGGGTCTGTGCGGCCTGTGATACATCGGCATCAAGTCGTGCCTTTGCACCCTCCTTGTAGGCGTAGACCTTGGCCTTCCAACCGTTCTCCGCCGCCAACTCCAGTATGGGGTCGTAGACAGGTGCGTATGCTTGTGGGTGGAAGTCCTTACCAACGGTGGACAACAATGCCCCCGCAGGTCGCTCGTCGGAGGCATAGGTGGGGTTGAACACACCGTATGACTCCACATGGCCCTTGGCATTGTTGCAAGGGGCGAAGGTAGGGGCCATTGTGCCACTCCCATCGTCCATCGCCACGAAGAGCGGGAGCATCTTCGGTGTGAATCGCCAGTCGTGTGCCACCAGTGCTTCTCGGCCACCTGCCAACAGGCTGCCTCCCCAAGGGTCATCCCCGTCGTCGGGGGAGCCTGACAACTCAATGATAGCGTCACCGAAGTCCGGTACCGTGTCATCGAAGTCATCGCCACCAAACAGTTCCGGTGGCTCGTCAATCGTCTCACCGCGCTGCTTCTTCACTAGGAATGTGAGGTTGCTCTTGGCAATCCCCTGTTCCATCGCGTCAGCCAACTCGATGTGCTCAGACTCGTTGATGCTCGGTGACTTCCCGCCGCCGAACTGCTGTGTTGGGTCAAATGACCCATGCTTCAACTTCGTCTCCTGAATCAGGAACGCCGTTTGCCGGTCATGCGTTTTCACCTGCACAGCAATGGCATCGCGGGGGAGCCACACGGTTCGTGGCCCCGTCACTGCGTCATACCGCACCTTCGTCTGTTTGTCATTCGTCTCTTCCACACGGCCAATTACCACCATGCGGTTGTCATTCAATTCGTTTTCGTTGGTCATATTCGTTTCACCATCATCCATTATTCTATGGGGTGTCAAAGGTATTTAATACGGTCACCATTTTCCGGTGAAATCGCATCATTCCTCTTCCTCAACTGTATTGCGCTGACAGTATGTACCTTGCATGTGCGGAGGTACCTCATGTCCTAGGAATGTGCTCCCCAATGCAAATCCCTCCTCGCCACTGTCTATGAGTTCTACCGTCTGCTCTCGCGTCAACACTCGGAGCACATGTGAGCCTAGTCGCCAACTCCAGAACATGTCCTCCCCACCTATGTACCCATAGTCGAGGGGGTTCATAGGGATTATCACGCTACACCTATGGCAGGTGATTTGAGCCAGCCATCGGTCGGCCTCACCCTCCTCACCAGTCGTCGGGTCACTGAATGGATGAGAGCCATGATTGACCCAATCCACTTCCTCCACCGGCATATTGACTAGGAACTCCTCGCAATCCTCATTGGGACACTTCCACCCCGACACTATCTCCTGTATGCGCTCCAGTTCATGTTCCTGCGCCTCCTCCATTGAGGCGGGGTCCAATTCATTCGTCACCTGCTTCACACTATCATCAATCATCGTCCACCCCATCCCATGCAGCACCTTGACGATGCGGGCATGGGCCTCGATGGTACCCGAGTGGTTGGTGATGCTGACGAGGGTTAGTTCATTCTCATCAGTTCGCTCGTACTCCAGACCATGTGGCGACCACACACCACCAATCTGTAGTGGCTCTAGGTTACTCCTCGTCCAATCAATCTCTTCTTCACTTGGTTCCCATTCTGTATCTTTTTTCAGCATTCTACCACACTCCCATCTTCGGCCCAAGTCCACACCCACTCGTCACAAGCGGTGCATGGATAGAGGATAAACTCCCCACCGGAGAAGGCCTGTCTCCCCTTTTGTACTTTGGCTTTGCACGAAGGACATGTCTTGAACAGTTTGACCGCATCCTGCTGTGCAATCACCATAACCTTGTCGTCATCATCATTCGTGTCAGGTGGCATCAGGCGCTGACCGACAACTGCGGTGAGGTACCCCGTAGGGCCAAACGCCCACATCCCGTCATCATCCACTTCATCAGGCCTAACATGCCACAACACTCTACCATCTCCATCTCTCTGTCTAAAGTTCGTCTTACTTCCCATCTCATCTCCTCCTCAGTTCAAGGCGTGAACCACGCCCTAAAAAGAGTTATCATTCTTCCTCAGATGATGCATGAGTTTCCATACCCACCATCAACTGCGCCTTGAACTCGGCCAAGTCTCGTTCAATCGACCCTCGCAGGTCATCCATTTCATCCATCAGCATCTGCTGTACTTCTTCTGTTGTCATTCAATCACTTCCAGTTCCATCATGTACTCGGCAACGATGTCTTGCATCACTTCAATAGATGCCATCGCTACCATGTGTGGAATTGCTTGCATAGCCAGAAGGGTGTCACCCTTCTGATTCTTTACTGTGGCCTTACGGAACTCATCGAGCATCTCGTTCAACTCATCAGGATGATTGGCGTGTTCGGCCAACCAGTGCTTGTAGGTCTCCTTGTCAGGAGACAGTCGTAGTTCGTTTGCTTCGGCAACCGCCTCGGCAATCTCCCTCATCACTGCAGCAGAGATGCGACCGCCTAGCATACCTGCCATCTTGTCGAGCATCACCGCCTCCTTGAGGGTCGGTGGAATCCGCATCGGGTTGGACTGTTCGTAGTCAGGGAACCGGACATATCCATCCCCTCCCGTCTTGCCGCCCTGATGCGGAGTCGTCTTGAGTAGTATCGTAGTACCCGTCTCCATGTCCATGACCATTAGTTGTGGACTGGTTCGGGTCTCGTTCGACGGGTCACAGGATGCGTACTCGACCTTCATCAGAAGGTCACCTAGCGTACGCAGGGCCTTGCCCGCACCATCTGTCCATCCCATCTGGGATGCCTGTATCGCATCTAGTCCAGCCATTTGTCAGCCTCCTCTTCCATTTCAATCACTGTCCATAGTATGAACCGTCTCTATCTCAGCATCCAATGGTGGTATCTTCTGCCCGCAGTGTGAACACCAATCGATGTTGCAGCCAAAGCCGAACTCACACCAATGAACCTGCGACTGTTCGCTCCACACCACATGGGCAGTCTTCCCGCATCCTTCACAAGATATTACCATTTCAACACGCCCTGTAGAGATAGATGTAGTTATCATACTCCACCTCATGGTAGTCCTGCAGCAGGGACTCGGCCACCCGCTCCCAGTCGATAGCATTTGCGATGAACCAAGGCAACTCACTTATGGGGTACCCGCAATCATCACAACACTGCTCTGCCCAGTCGCCCAGTCTACTCCTGTGTCCCTCCCATTCAAACGCCTCCTCCGCATCTGCATAGGAGAACCCTACCTCCTCCATCGCTCGGATGTGATGCTTCAAGCAGTCACAGTCATCCGGCTCCTCGTCACAATACTTGCACTTGCTCATTCTCTCCCCTCCGCATTCTCAGCCCATTCAATCCACTCCACTCCATCAAGGCAGTATTTACATCCTTCACAACATTCACTACATCCCTTTTCGTGATGCCAAAAGCACTCGCCATCATAAGGGGGTGTAGTAATCCCACAAGTTTTACATTGTGATACTTTTACTATTCTATAATTCATCACTCTTCCTCCGCAAACAGTGGCGGCGGCTGTTCCCAAGGGAACGGGAGTTCGTGGACTGCATCGCACAACTCACCAGCCCTCTCGATGAATGCCTCGAACTCCTTTAACCAACCAACAATCTCCTTCGCCAACTTGTCAGCCTTCGCAGCGAGGTCACCTGTGATGCGAGTCCCCTTGGTGTCACACTCATAGGTAGCCAATCCAGAGCCCAAACGCTGCCAGTTGTATGCGTATTGCTGCTTGAAGTTCATGAATGTAGAAAGTGCTTGGTTGTCTAATGACCTAACCTTGTTCTCACGCAACTTCACAACAGATTCATTCCATTCATCAGGGCTAATTTGGCCTCCAGTAATGTATGCATGTTCCATGCTCTCCTCCCATGCATCCCAAGGGACTATACTAGCGCTGTTGTTGTATCGGTAGGCATTGACCCACGCAACACACCAAGTCGGAAGTTTGTTCTTCACCTCATCACTCATATGGCGCACACGAACCTTGGCCCACCAATCATTAGGGTCAGCCTCAGCATCTGCTGCCGCTGCCCAGAACCCCTGCTTTATGAGCACCGCTGTAGGGAACACCTCATCTGCACACCTCTTGCAGACGGTGGAAGCACCCCACTTCACCGACGCCTTACCGGAACACTGCCCGCTGCTGCGACGGGTGTACCTGTATCCAAGGCACCGTGTCTCTGCGGTGACCCTCACCGTATCATCAGCGACCCAGCAGTTCCTTCCTTCATCATTCTGTTGCCAACTGCCGCCTCTCGCCAACTTGTCAACCGATTTGTCTCTTTCAATTATCCTACTCAATGCCATATTATCATTGCTCCATCATTCTATGGGGTGTCAAAGGTATTTAATGGGGGGTGGATTTTCGCTCGTCCGGCTTGCATATTCTGTTTCATTGGCTCGCTCTCTCTTCATGTTATTCATCTATGTTGGCTCGCTCATCGGAATTGCATATTCGCTCGGCTTGGCTCGCTCGCGCGTTTTGCATGTTCTCCTTGTGTGGCTCGCTCGCGTCGTTTGCTGTTCTGGGTTTATGGCTCGCTCTCGAACTGTGTTCATCATCTGAAATGGCTCGCTCGTTTTCACTGCATCTTCACGCCTCGTGGCTCGCTCTCTCCTGCTGTACATTCTTTCATTCTGGCTCGCTCGCTTGGGATGCATGTTCGTTGTACTTGGCTCGCTCGCTCACCCTGCATGTTCAGTGACTATGGCTCGCTCTCTTCCAATGTTATTCTCGTCTCGTGGCTCGCTCTGATTTGCTGTATATTCCATCATCATGGCTCGCTCCCGATAGGTGCATATTCATTTGGAATGGCTCGCTCTCTTCCAATGTTATTCTCGTCCGTTGGCTCGCTCCGGTTCCCTGATAATTCCCGCCGGATGGCTCGCTCGTGCAACTTGCATGTTCGTGAACTGTGGCTCGCTCTTTGGTTTTGCATGTTCTTCCCGAGTGGCTCGCTCTAGTCTCCTGTATATTCTTTCATTATGGCTCGCTCCCGCCGCATGTATATTCTGTTTCTCTGGCTCGCTCCAACCGTTTGCATATTCTCCGATAATGGCTCACTCTCGCAACTTGCATGTTCGACGACTGTGGCTCGCTCTCGATGCAATGCATATTCCTTCCTCATGGCTCGCTCAATTACTGTGCGTGTTCTCCAATCATGGCTCACTCAGAGCGTGATGCCCTCGTGGTCCATCCACTCCCCTAGGTTGGGAGCAGGTATCTTCCTGCTGTGGCCATCCATCGTTAGAACGAACGGCTGCTCCGGCTCCCTTCCGTGGTGAGCAATGTACATCACCTCAAAGAGATGGGATAGGAACAACTTGACGGTCCATCGTCGAGCCCTAGCGTGTATGTGGGCAGGTGGTAGCATCGCCACACCTGTCCCCTGTGTTGCCTTCTTGGGGAACTTCTGGGGGAACGGCTTGCCGCTCTTCATCAGGTCCTCAGCCCACTTGGGGTTGATTTGCCCCGAGTACCACAGGTATGCTACTGTGTCCTTGCCGACCTTTGCAGCCTTGACGGCTGCGGCCTCGGCGTTTCCACCCTGTAGGTTCTTGGCCCACTCCTTCAACTTCCGCTCACCGAACAGGTGGCCGTACATATCCTTCTCACTGTTCCGCCCCTTGACGAATGACTCGCCAATCTTGTAGCAAAGGGTCTTGAGTTCCGCATTCCAAGGCCGCCGAGTCTTCTTCTTCCACTCGGCATTCGTCAGACCTGCAAAGGCCCACACCTGTCCTGCGTACTCCACCCTCTCTATGTCGATGTGCGCCAACAGACCTGCCGCAATGACAGGGCCGACGCCAAACACCGAGCGCGCCCAGCGACCTGCAGCCAACGAGATAGAGTAGTAGTCAAGACCTTCCTTGACCTGCCCCTCAAGTAACCTTGACTGGTCACCAAACCACACGAGTAGTTCGTGCGGCTCTTCTTCCTTCATCATCTCCCGAACCTGTGCGTCGAACCGAATGCGCTGCTCCTGCATCCGGTAGTACGCGTCAACCAAGAACCGCGCCTCGTCCCTTCCAAGGGTCATCGCCGCGTCCTTCAGGTCCATGCCTAATCTCTTGATTGTCTCAAAGTCCAACCATTCTTCCTTTTCCATTCCTATTATCATTTTTCATTCAACTCCTGTTTGTTATGTAATCAATATCTAAGTTAATCAATTCAAGTAACTGTGCCTTGGTGACCTTGTTGGCATCGTCAATGGGTATGTTCAGACGCCCTGCCTCCTCAAGCAACTCCTGCTTCTTCATGGTGTTCAGACGCACTTGGTATGCTGTGACCACTGCTGATGCTTGGGTCATCGCGTAGTTTGCCAGAGCAATTGGGTTGTCAGTCCGTCCGAGTGCCTCGTTGACTGCTTCCTCCGGTGTCGGCACCTCGGTGGTCGACACTATGCCTATCTCCTCAAGACGGGTGACCGCATTCATGATGCGGGTGTGTTGATGTCTCGTCAGTATCACGAACTCTGCGTCTTGATTGTGGTCCCACACTGTCCCTTCCGGCTCCCCCTCGTCGTTCAAACGAGTCAGCGCCCTCTGTAGGAGGGTGTATGCGTAGTCGCTCACGGTGTCGCAGCCACTCTGAATCCACTCTGTGACCTGAGACTCCACATCAGTATCGAACTCGTGGTTGTCCACAACACTCTCCGCGATGCTCTCTATCTCCCAGTTGTAGTCGTCGATGTCGAAGTTCTCAGTAGTGAGCACACCCCACTCATCGGGGTCGATGTTATCTATGACATCTTGCGAGATTTCACTGGTGTCCAAGTTGGCCACTACATCTTGCATCACCTCATTACAGGTGGTTATGAAGTTGTCATCCTCAGGTATCCGCTCCATCACTTCAGCGATGACGGCATCGACATCTTCGTTCGCAGTGCCGTTCACATCAGGTGCCACCTTCAACACCTTCAGCAGCGTTGCTGCCAGTTCGTTCACCAGAATCTCCTGCTGTGTAGGCGCAGGGCTCTGTTCCGTTTCATTCGTTTCATTTTCATCGGTCATTCATTCATCACCATTCCGTAATATCCTTGGGATGTGAAAGGTATTTAATGGGTCATTGTTTTCCACCCGCGCATCATTCTTACCACTTCGTGCAAGCCACCAGAATACGACTGCCCAGAACCCACACTCAAGGATGGTGAGGGTGAGGGTCGCTCCGATTGCAGCACCTAGTAGAGTGTCTGTGTTCATTCAATCAACTCCTCGTAATGTTCCTTGAAAGCCTCTTTCAATTCAGCCTCATTCATGTTGAGCAACTTCTCATGCCAAAAAGCAATTTCTTCCTCTTGGTTGCCACCTGTTCCCGACAGGCGAATGGCATCCCACAAAAGGTCTAATTCTTTACGCAACCTCTTCACTTCTGTGAGCAGTAGTGGTGCGTCTGGCAGAGGATGCCGATTCACGAATGAGAGTCGTTCACGCAACCGCTGGACTTCTGCTAAGAGAAGTGGTGCGTCTGCTATGAGTACTGCGTCTGCTTTACTAAGCGATACTATTTCCCCATCATCATTTCTTCTTTCAATGAAAGCCATAGGGTCGTCATGCTTAGGTGTTTTAACACCATACCCCTGTTCATCATCACCAAGTAATATCCATTCACCTTCTGTGTGTCCTTCGTATTTGTCTGTTGTGTCAATCATTCTTTCTCACTCTCCGTCAAAGCACTAATGAGTAATTCTTCTGCATCAATTTCATTAGGTCCAAGAATTGTTACCACCTTACTCATCACTTCACGCAACCGCTTGACTTCTGCGAGCAGTAGTGGTGCGTCTGCCATGAGTCGTAGGTTAGCCTCTTCCTCTTTGGTTATCAGTTGGTCTTTGTTGTAATTCCAACAAGGGTATTCCGCTATGATTTCATTACCACCTTTAGCAGTAGCATGAATAGTAGCACTGTCGTATTCCCATTTACCTTCCGTATGTCCTTCGTAGTCGTCACTCATTCCTCCTCACCATCCTCGACCGTCGCGTTCTTCGCCTCAAGCAAGAACGGGTTGTAGTCATCACCTATCCTGTTGCGGTAATCCCTAACCGTTGTCGCCTCCGTCCAGACAGAGAACAAGTCGTTGCAATAATCAACCAGTTCCTGTCTCGTCATCTTATGTAGTTCCTCTATACTCTTCATTTTCATTCCTCTTCCTCCTTTATTTGTCGGGTCAACTCGTCGTCCAGTTTGTTGTGCATGTACTCCACTTGCGTCAACCAGAATACCTCAATCTCCGCGATGAGTTCACGGAGTTCCTCCGCGTCCCATGTGACTGTGTCGGGCCAAACGGTGGAGATGTAGTTCTCCTTCGCCTCGTCCCAGCCGGAATCAGTACGCTGAAGCAGACGGCACATCATGTAGTACCACTTGTTGTTGCCCCATGTATCTCCCTCAAGCATGTCCATGAGTTCGTTGATTTCACCCTTTCGTTCATACAAATCTATTAGTTCTTCACTTAATTTAATCCTCATCAATAATCACTTCCTCGGTATTCCTCGCCTCGACAGGCATTACAGACACAGTCTGTGTTGTGGATGTCATCACCATATCTGCGCCTTCTATGCTCTTGCAGACACTCGTAGCATTCATCACCTGTTGCTTCAGCATTCCCGTCATCATCCACATAATAACAGGTGTGACCCTGATAATCATGATCGGCTGGATTCTTCCCACAACCACACAACTGTCCAGCATCTGCTACCTGTCTCACTGTCCAATCGCACTCACTACACATCACTTCATCTTCCTCATTCGTCATCGTCAATCATCTCCTTGTTCCTAAAGTATTGTTGAAATGCCGTCACATCAGTCTCATCCATTTGCTCCAACTGCAGGTGCCACTTCATCTCAGTCAACCAATCGTTGAACAGCACTGCCATCGTCCGTATCATCGCTTGGAACTGCGGGACATCCGAGAAGTCCTCTGCACAGTCACCGTTCTCGATAAAGTCAAGGCCCGTCTCCAACATGGCGACCGCCTCTCTCAACTGCCACTCGTTTTGGCCTTTCAAGAATCTGTATGTGTCATGGCCATACCTCGCTCCACACCCCTGACAAATAGTCACTCCGGTCTTCGTTCCGGCGGTCTTCGTTCCCTTCCCTTCCCACTCAAACTGTATCACGAGGTCGGTGCTGTTGCATTCATTACATTTCATTTCATCATTTTTCATATCATCATCGCTCCATTCATCCTTGGGTTGTGAAAGGTATTTAATGGCCCATCATTATTCCAACGGGTGCTGCACATCCATGTCACCTAGTACCCAACGAAGAGCCTTGATGACTCCTTCTAAGGCCTTGTAGTTCCTCATGTGAACGATTCGCACCGCCTTAGTCTTAGCGCCTTGCACCTTCGTGTAGTGCCAGTTCTGCTGTCGCTCCGCCCTGTCGAGCATCGCCTCTATCTCTGCCCACGAGCGCTCGTAGGTGAAGTGCTCGCTATCCACATGGTCGCTCATGTCGCGGCGACTATCATCTTTGCTCATCACACCACACCCACCACAACAGTAGAACTATCGCACCAAACGGCACTAGTATCATTATCGTTCTCAAAATCCCTTTCCAATCAAACATAGTTGTCACTCATCCTCCTCGCCATTCACGAACACCTTGTATCGTGTTCCATTGATAGTCCAATGAGCGTGTGCTTCAAGGCCATTATTCCCATGATACACCTTATGTTCCCTATGATTTGTTCCACACATCTTACATTCCCCTTTGGTAATCTCCAAGTTCATTCCGTTCATGCCGTCACCTCATCATCATGCCACTCTTCCGCATGATACACTACTCCCAAGTCTCCGATTGGTTCCCCGGTGTATGTTTCATTGTAGCATTTTAGAATGAACCACCCGCAGTTACGACATTGATGTTTTATTGCCGAGCCTGTATTCATTGGTAGTGTCTCCACCCATTCGTAATCGCAGGTATTCCAATAGTAGTCGTCCGACTTGCATTGGTTACTCACGCCGTCACCTCCACGCATCATCCTTGGTGTTGCCCTAGGCCTCAATGTTCCAGAGTTCCCAAATCCATTCCTTGGTCTCTATCCTAGTTATCAGTGTGTCCATCATTCATTCCTCCTCGTCCAGCCAGTCGAGAACGCTGTCGCCCCTCAAGGATGCGAATACCCACCGGGGTGGAGGGGGCCATAATCCTATGGCATCCAACACCGCGCTCGCTCCCATCAGGAAGTCAAGTTCATTCTCCAGAGCACCGCACTTCGCTCTCCCTCGCAGCACCCTCTCAACCTCTTTCACTATTCTCAATCTCTCATCATCCTCTTTATCTGTCATCAGTATCCCTCCTCATTGCACTCATTACATGCCGTGAGTGTTCCCCACCTCTTCCATGCCCTCTTACAGCACTCTCGCATTGGTGTTCGATGGTTCCTAAGAACCCCACATCTGCATCCCTTCCTTCCACACAATCCCGTTCTCATCACTCATCCCTCCAGTCGTTGTCAATCATTATTCTTTGAAGTAGGTCAGCCACGATTGCACCCTCGGCGCGTCGCTCTGCGTCACCATCAAGGGCGGCGGTCACGACCTGTTGCTTCTATCGAATCACCGCGTCGAAGTGTTGGTCTATCGTCTCATCCACCGACAGGAACACCTGCCTACAGTGGGATGAGGTCTGTCCGATACGACGGATTCGATGGGCGGCCTGTGACTCCCAACCGGGAACCCACTCACGCTCCACGAACACCACAGTATCTGCATTGGTCAGGGTGATACCCTCCTTCGCAGCGACTGTAGCACATAGTAGAACATTGATATATCCATTTTGGAAGTCCTTGACGATGCGAGTCCTCTCCTGTGCCGACACACCACCACGAATGATTGCACAGTCAGCATTGGGAAGTATCTCTGCGATGCCGTCCATCACATCCCTGTGATGCGTGAACACCACAATCTGCCTCCCTGTAGTCTCCACATACTCATTGATGTAGTTAGCGGCAAACTCCACCTTCAGACGCCCGCACTCATGTCGCAACTCAGTCAGCATGTTCAACACGAACCCTGCCGGCATCGGTGGGTTGTCGAGGTAGTACTCGTACTCGTCCTGCCAATGCTGCAGCGTGTCAGTATATGACTGACGCTGCGAGGCGGTCAGTTCGACCGGCACGAACGACTCCACAAGCGGAGGCATCTCCGGCATGACCTCCTCAAGGAGGCGACGAACCATGAAGTCCCGAGCCTTCTCATTCAACTCAGGTAGGTTCGACGCCCCATCGTACTTCCACGCGGTCTTGCCCTTCCCGATGGTGACCTGCACCGCATCACAGTATCGCTTTCGGAATGCCCAAACATCATTGAACTGGCCCGGTCGGAGCAGGTTCAGACTAGTGAACCACTCATTAGGCCTGTTGGTGATTGGTGTTCCGGTCAGGCATAGGAGGTCGGTGGACTGTTCGGCTACCTCGATGGTGGCGATGGTTCGCTTTGCCTTGTCGTTCTTGATGTAATGCGTCTCGTCGAGGATGACTATGTTATATCCGTTGGCGAGCAGTTCATCCTTGCGCTTGGCTATGATGTCGTAGTTGATAACGGTGAAGTCGGCATCCTCGATGACGGACTTCCCGTTCTTGACGGCGGTGGTGGTCGCATCAGGAACCCACTTGTTGAGTTCCGCCAACCAGTTGTACTTGACATTGGCGGGGCATACCACCAACACCGGCCAGTTCTCCGGGTGCAACACTGAGTACGCTATGGCCTGAATCGTCTTACCAATCCCCATCTCGTCACCAATCATCGCCCTGCCGTTGGCAGCCTCGACGAAGGCCACACCCACATACTGGAACGGGAACAACTCAAGACCATCAGGGAACTTACCATCCAATCGTTCCACGATTGAGTCAACCAGTTCCTCCGGTGCAGTCGTGGCCTGTGACAGTACGACACGCTCCATCGACGCCTCAATGTGCGTACTGACCTCCGGTATTCGGAGGATTGCATCGGACAACTCCTTGGAGTGTGGTCGAATCAGGTCAGCCACCTGCCCAGCCTGTGACAGCGGCACACGCCAGCACTTGGCATCGGGGTCCCACTTCCATCCATCAACCTGCTTGATGGCTGCACGAATGTCGTTGTTGTTCTTGAGGAACGGCCAATGCAGTTCCACCGAGTCGATATTCAACACTGCCTTGTATCGCTTATCCACCTTCACCTGCTCCGCAGGGGCATCCTCCGTAGGAGAACAACTGGCGAAGACCGAGGCGAACGGTATGTCGTACTTCCCGAGAACTGTGCAAGCAGCATCAATGACCTCGGGCTTGTCCTGTATAGTCCATGCTCCATTAGCAGTGTTGCCCTCGGGCCACCCCGCAATCTTGTCACTAGTCTCCCACTTGCACTGGGGGAACGGCAGTTGCTCACGCAGGTCCTTGTTGGCATCGGCGTCGAACCAACCAAGGAGGGCTATGCGCCCTCCGAAGTTGTCGTCATACCGCAACACTCCCAACTTATACCTCATCCTCGTAGCCCACATTATTTTGCTGTTCACCTTGAAGCCATCATCACTGGCAATCGCAGGCAACTGCGTGTTGGCGAACTTGTATAGCATCTCCGCAGCCATCTCCGACTGGGCGTCGGAAAATGATGATAGTCGGGCCAAGTCGTTGCCCGGCGTCCATGTATCCTTACACCACCCAGTGTCATCCCTGTGGTCAGGGACACCTAGGCCACTCATCCTCTTGCATAGCGTATGCAATTGCTCGCTCGTCAGCGGTTCCGCCAACTCATCCTCACTCGTTTCAAACAGTTCTGGTATTTCACTCATCATTCATTCCTCCAAACAGTTCGGGTGGCCCGGAGGCCACAGTCGTACTGCTGAATAGGTCGGGGGGTGATGCCTTGACAAACTCAAGACGCATCTGAGTATACCACCCAGTGTCACGACACCTTGGGTTGTTGCATCGCACCAATCCCTCTAGGTCGTCAGGCCTACGCTCGGGGTTGTAGTATAGAACATGGTAGCAATCCATCGGCTGCTTGCAGGTGGAGCACTTATGGGGAATGACCGGGCCAATACCCAAGTCGTCAGGGGAGGTCCAACTCCTACTCGTCGTCATCAAATCCCTCCTGCTCCGCATGGTCCTCATGCTCGATGAAGTGTCGGCCCACCGTCCAACCACACCATCTGCACCATACCCTCATCGTTACTCCAAAATCATTCCAATTACCGATGGCCACCCTGACCTCATGCACTGTGCTCTCGTTCCCCAAGAGTGGAGCACCACTCTTATCGTTGGGGCATCGTATCGTTGTCGGCTTGCTGTTAATCATTGTTCATCACCGTTAATCCTTGTGTTGTAAAAGGTATTAAAAGAACCATCAATCGACCCCACCCCGCGTGTTCCAAGTAGCACCCTGCGTGGATGCGGTCTGGTTTATTCTGTTGATGTAGACACGATGCCAAGTGTTGCCGAGACTCACCATACTGTGCTCGTCATGCTTCACTGTCTTACGGACATAGATGCGCCCATCGTCTGTGATGATGCAGTCAGTCGCCGTGTGGCTGTTGCCTCCGTTGCCAAATGCAAGGGGGCCACTCATGTCCACGCCCTTGAGTATGCGAGTACGCCGCGTCCTCTTGAGGCCGACACGCATGAGCACAGCCTCTGAAAGGTCTGTCGCCCACCCATCGGCCCGTATGAACTGGCCGATGCCGGGGTAGGCCAGCACCCATCCATTCACCGTCTCCTCAGCAATCTGCTCCTCGCACCATGCGATGCCCTCCTCCTTCCTGTCAGGCAGTGACCTAATACCCTGAATGAATGAACGAGCCTCGTCGTCAAGCACAATGTCAGCATCCTTGTAGGTCGTGTTGTCACCCCAAGTTGCCGAAGGCAATAGGTCGGCGGTCGTCACCCCCTCATCATGGAAGTAGAACTCGCCTTGCCTGTGCCACTCATCATTTGTATTGTAGTCCTTCGGCACATCGTCAGGCCTCATCAGGTCGTACGCCTCATCTATGTTGGTGGGGCGACCGGGCAACTTCACTAGGAAGAAGCCCATGCCTCGCTTGCCTGTCGGGTCGACTCCACACAGCATGTAGGAGTAGTGACGCCCGCTCTTGTGTCTGATGCGGAACACCGCACCACCCATCAGGTGTCGCCCTACTATCGTGCTGTCGTCTATGTTAGACCACCACTGCTTGTCGTTCCAATGAGCGAACCGACCTGCGCTCGTGGGCCATCGCTGCCTCGCCTGTATGTCATACCAGTCACCTTCGTAGATGACTACGCTCATGTGGCTCGTCATAGTCCTCCCATCCACCGTGAGTTGCCAATTGTCATTGGCTTTGTCAATCACTTGTATGCAGTTGCGTATGTCGTATGAATGACGCCCACACCATCTCAACCCTTGCTCCAAGGCATCCACCGGACAGTCAATGAACTGACTGCTCATGTGCTGTCTCGCAAGGTTCTGGTGCTGCGTGGTCGTCACGCTGTAGGTCATGGTGTTGAACCAATACCCTCCACTCTTCAGACGCACCACTATGGGTGTGCTGTAGGAGTAGAGCGTGTGACCGTCGTATGACAGATTGCCGTTGCCGGTCTGCCCTGTGATGTCACCCTGCCTGTTCTTCTTTTCATTCATGTATCTTACTACTATGTTTTCATTTGTATATCCCATGTTCATTCCTCCTCAGGTTCAAAGGGCGGTTCCCAATCGTCTGCAAACTCATCCTCTTGTTTTTCACCGTGCATCCATAACCATTCTAGTATAGCATCGTTGCCTTGATTTACTATGTCTATAGGCACATCGCCTACCATAGTGCGTTGCACTTGACCCCACCATACTGCGCTGTGTTTCTTTGTCTCTTCTTTCTTCTCTTCACTCATCATTCATTCCTCCTTTGTTGTGAACAGGTCTGGTGGACCCTCCACAAATGGTGATGGATGCTTCATCGCCTCCACCACATTGTCTGCTCTAGCAGGTGTGCATAGGCTGGGTGGCACAGTCCACACTGTCCCAACACTATGGGACTTGCGTACTCCGCGCTCCTCCAACTGCTTCACCTTGAACTTGCGGGGATTGACCTTGACAATCTCCCCAAGTGTCTGCTGCCCGTTGCTCCTGCCGAACAGCACCTTCATTCCAACTTTTCCTTCATCTCTATTCATCATTCATTCCTCCATTCAATATCGAATAACTCATCCCAAAAACTAGGACACCATACATCTATCAGTTCTTGAGGGCAACACTCAAAACAATGCTCTTTGAATTGTTCAGCACAAACCTTACAGATTTGCTTGTCATTGTTCGTACATGTATCAACCTTGCATACTATTGCTGTATCATGCAAACCACACATAGCACATGTTCCTTCCATCATTCATCACCTTCCTCGACTATGCGCACAGGCTCCCAAGGTATGTGTAGGTCGTCTCCAACTTTCATTACCTCCCACTCACCATAGTCTCGCAACCACTCGGTTATGGCCTCGCTTCCCTGCTCCCATACATGTAGTGGGACATCACCTTGAATCAACACCACCATAGTTACATCACCCGCCATGCTATACCTCTTCGTCTCATCTATTACAGGGTCAGGCTCGCCGGGTGGTTCAGCGTGAGCCTTGTCGTATGCTATCTGCTTGTAGTCGTCTGGGTCTTGGCTTGGTGGTATCGCCATTGGTGTGTCAGGGTCAGTCAAATACCAGTCCTTGTCACTCATGACTCATCACCTTCCTTCATCTTGATTGCGAATGCTTCTAAGTCACTAGTCCATCCCTTGATGCCTAATGATTCAATGTATTCCATCGCTATCTCGTATTCAATCTGTAATTCTTGAGCGCGGGATTCATCACACTCACAGATGGTGGAACCATCAGCACAGTAGATGGGATAGGTGTTATCGCAAAGGGTGGAGCATTTGACTCGACCGCTAGTATAACCCTCCCAGTTGGGAACCATCGTGTTTCCACACTTGCATGGGACCTTGTCACTCATGACTCATCACCTTCCTTGCTATGAATGCAGCAGCAACAAGTGCAGCATTCACAAATCTTACACAACTCATCTCCACAGATTATGCAGTCATAAGGCCCTCCATCGAAAAGCATGTATGCGGCTCGACTGGTGGCAGACCCATCATCACTCATGACTCGTCACCATCCTTCCGTCTACCAACTCATGTAAGAACC
>Ga0114906_1000258_pt1 | contig 31145 bp, 48 predicted proteins | sample MalvirDeepMed_M9_FD_89687 | JGI IMG/M metagenome (GOLD analysis project Ga0114906, IMG submission 89687) | Marine viral communities from the Global Malaspina Expedition - Malaspina viral metaG DeepMed_M9 | ecosystem: Environmental > Aquatic > Marine > Oceanic | place: Mediterranean Sea...
TGCTATTACTGTAGCTCCGTCTGCTGTGGATGTAACCTCACCGCTATGATTAGGGTGAGTATATGCGTTAGCTCCATCAGCTACGTTAATCATTGTACGTAAATTAGCTGGTGTAATCTCTTCGATTACTCCTGCACTTGCTGAGTCTCTACCCAATACTCTATCTGTAGCAGATACATTTTGTATTTTAGCATATGTGACAGCATCATCTGCAATTTCATCTGTACCCACAGCATTGTCTGCAAGATGTTCATTATCAATACTAGTTGCAGCATAGTGCTCACTATCTAGTGAGTCATCAGCTACTTTTGTACCATCAATTGCATCAGCTTCAATCTTAGCTCTTGTTATCTTGTTACCTGCTATTGCCATTATGCTCTCCTTCTTTTTTTAGCTGTTTTAGCTGAACGCTTAAAATTAGCAGCTGTCGGTGCTCCTTTACTTCCAGGCTTTCTCATCTTTTCTCCACTACCTGCTTTTATTCTTTTACGTTTTTTATGTATGTTTGCGTATAATCCTGGTTTTGCCATTATGCACTCCTCTTTTTATGTTTATTTGCAAAGTTACGTGCAGCTGCAACACTGCCAAATCCCCATTTTTTAAGGGCTAATGCCTTACGTGTAGGGTTACCTTTACTATCTTTCATAGGTCCTTTCATTCCTGCAAATCTAGCTGCAAAGCTAACTCTTCTACCACTTGTGCCTTTATTTAGTGGTGCTTTAAGATTGCCTTTAGCTGAAGCTCTACCTTTAGCGTTTAATCCGCCAGTAGGACTTTGCCCTTCTTTACGTGTCCATGCAGGTGTCTTTTTTCCGCCCATTATATTGCAAAGATTTTGTTAGAACCAGAGTCCCAAACAATATCTATATCTGCTCCATTAGTAGTAAACGGTAATCCCGTTCCTGCGTCTATGTAAGCTATAAGGTTACTTGTTGCTACGTTACCTGTATCTTTATAAATAACTAATGCTTCAATACTTGTACCTGATGCCGGTGTAGTAAATGTTACATCTGCTGCATCAAATACACCTAGTGCTACAGTTTTACTAGATAATGCTACCCCTGAACCGAGTACGCCAGATAAGTCATTATAGAAATCATGTGCTGCATCATATGTATATGTACCAGTATCTACTAATACTACTTTGATAGTGTTATCTTCCAAATCAAGCTCACCTTTTAATAGTGATTCTTTTGCTTTTGGATATATTGCGTTTGCCATTGCTCCTCCTAATTAGGTAATTTAATTGTTATGTTTACTAATTTATTTACTTCATCTTGTGTTGCAAATGATTGTAATAACATTGTTGCTAGACCTAATGTTTGTTGTCCTCGTTGTGAATCATTCATATGTAACAACCAAAATAATGCTGCTGTATATGTAATTAATGCTTGAGGGTAATTTTTTGTTATACTATTTCTATCACCATCTGATTGTAATTCTGCTGGATACATTCCTAACATAAGTCTTATTTTATTATCCTGTTCACTGCTTCCCGGTGTTGGGTAAACATGAAACGCATTATTAACTCTATATCCAGATTGAGGTATCCCTTGATAATCAGCACGAGTAGAACGACTCGACATATACCCTGGTCCAAACTTTAATGTATCTGAACCGTAATCAAAACTTGGTCTTCCGTATGTAGTACCATGTGATACTGCTGAATCAAAATCAATTGGACTTCTTAAATGGATTGGATAATAAACATCATCACTTCCAGATACGTCAATATAATATGCATCTAGTATACATTTGGTTCTATTAGGTAAATTATACTCGTCTGTTTTAGCAGTTACTTCACCACTAGTTATTGTATGTGTATACACGAATTCATCATAAACAGAAGATACCATGTTACCAAACAATTCTATTGACACGTTTATCAAATCTTTAATTACATCATCAATACCAGTAAAGTTTCTGCCACACATACTCTTTACTTTTGTAACTACGTTGCTTCTATCATAATTTAATTCACTTCTTGACATCTATTCTCCTCCATGTTTCTGTACCCAGTCTTGTCCTACTTTTTCGCCACCTGGGATTGTATGGTTAGGTTTGTTTCTTACTTCTTCTTTTACATCTCTTGATTGTAGATTATAAGCACTTAATTGTCCTATGTTCATATATTTAGTTTCAAATTGTATATGGTCTTTAATACGTTGAAACAACGCATAACCACAATAACTAAATACTTTCATTTTGCCGGTAAACCCAGCTCTTGATGCGTCTGACAATTTGGTAAATACTAGCTGATACCAAGAGTTATCTTGTTCTGTCCAGGATTTAACAAATTGCATCAGTTCAGAGTTTTCTTCTGCTAACATGTATAGCAATTCAACTTCTAAGTCTGATGATGTTTCCACATTAAATATAGGTCCAGAGGACAAGACTCTTACGAACTTGCCCTCCTTATCCAATGGGTTAAAGTGAATTCTATTAAGATGCACTCTATACCACATGTTGTTTAAGCAACTCCATTGCCGTCTGGGATTAACTCATAATACAATAAGAAATACCCATCACCAGCTGTAGTACCACCAGCACCTTGCGTTTTTCTTTCGAAATGTAAGATGTCAGTGTCTTGTACAAAGAACGGAGTTAAATCCGCTTCTATTGTTACACCAGCTGCTGTAGTGTTTGGAATTGTTAGTGTTACTTTTTCAGCTCTAGATACGCTGCCTACTGTGTCAGTAAAATCTAATGATACTACTGGTGCAGTAGATGTAGCTACAACTGCTGTTTGTACGATAAATTCAAGTCTATGTACAACCATAGGGTGATTTACCTTGAAGGTAAAATCATCACCAGCTGTTCCGTCAAGGTCAGCTGATACTGGAATTATCATAGCATTTACTTTACTATTAAAAGCCATTGGTTGTTACCTCCATTAATCGTTAGAATGAATTCTAACTAAGTGATACTCACTGTCAGTGGAATTAGTCCAAACTTTTTTGAACCCTGTCAGTGCGTTCCATGCTACTCCAGTAAATCTACCAAAGTCCCATGATTCTATCATCGTTGCTTCAGGTTGTGCTAATACTTCTACTACAGGTTCGAACCCGCAGATGATTACCTCACCCTGATGCGATGCATGACCACCAATTGTGCTAGAAAGAACATTGTTCTCTTCTACCATTCTTAATCCAAAGTAAGAACCTATCTCACCATTGATTAAATTTTCTGGTTGGTCGTATTTATGTAAATCGACAATACCGCCTGTTGCAGTATCTTCGAATAATTTGGACATTGCGAATGCTGAGAAAACTCCTAAGTAAGAGTTTCCGTCCCATTTAGGTACGTTATCGTTTTTCATGTTTTTGATAATTTCTCTAATATGGAATGCACTAACACTTGCCCCTGCTCCAGTACTAACAGTTCCATCCTTATCGAATGTACCTGCTGAAGCTCCGGTTGGAGTGTAGAATACATCTGCATTTTGGAATTCAGTTCCAGCAATCTTATCCATAGATTCAGCTACGTTCATAGCAAGAATTTTCTTAAGAGTTTCATCTACAGAATATTCTGCTAAAGTTTGTGCTTTTCTAGTATAAGATACACCGTTACCATATTCGTTAACAGTTGCAACTACAAATCCAACACTTGGTTTTTGCATAGGCAAAGATTGAAGTTCACTGATTGTTCCAGTTGCAGTGCCAAGTTTTTGGTACTTTTCTATCTCAACTTGTGAACCTTTGTTCTTGCCATAGGAATTTATAGGCTTAGCCAAGTTTCTGAATTGCATCATGTTACCAGCTTGAAATCTGATATCAGAGTCAATTTTAATCTTGGCAAGTCTGGCTTCCTCGTTTAAATAACTAATTGCTCCTTGTGGCATATTAAGTTACCTCCTAGTTGTTATTTTGTAGTCTTTTAACAGTAGTCTGTTTTTTGTATCTATCTTCTAAGAATTTGAAATATTCGTTATCATCACCATATGGAGCTGGATTCGTTTCCTCTAACAGATTACTATTATTTATTGCAACCTTGGAACTTACATCCGCTTCACCTTTTGGAGAAACCTTTGTGCCTTCTTCTGGTTGTTCTTCTTTTTTCTCTACTTTTTTCACAGTAGTGTTAAAGAGTTGCTGTGCTTGAGCAAACCTATCTTCTACAGGGATATCATCCGGTGTAGCTATAAGTAATGCATTAAACACATCCTCCTCTTCTTTGGATAATCCATCTATGGCTTTTTCGTGTAAACGTGATGCTTTAACCATTGTAGATGTATAATTCATTTGCTGTTCTGGAGTTAAATTGTTTGCGTCCAATCCAGCAGGTAACATAGATGTAGCGGCATCCTTTGGGTTTATTTTAACCCTGGTATCTTCACTACCTTGTTCCGGTGTTTTGACTTCTTCTGACATTTGCTAGTACCTCCTGCAATTGTTCTTCCTCACTACCTTGCCCTTCCATGTCTGGTATTCCCATTCCTGGCATCTGACTTAAATCAGCCATACCTGGTTCTGGTCCTGGAGGAGCTTGTTCGGGTGCTGTACCCGGAGTTGGTTGAGGTTGTTGGTTGACGTTTTGTATCTTCTCCATATTCAGTAAATCTTCAGGAGATTCATCGAAGCTCTCAAAAATTCTCTGAACAAATTTTGCCGGGTCAATTGCCTGTGCAACTTCCGGCATGTTTCCAATAACATTAACAATTTGCATCAATTTGTTAAAGTTACTCATCTTCATAACTTTCCCTGATATGCCTCGGACACGGATACGGGCATCTTTAATCAACTGCATTCGTTCATTAAAACTCATAGAAAGTAAATGTAATACTGACGAATCCGTTTCATCTTCTGTGAACATCGGTGCGTGAGCATCATCATCCATGTACATAAGTTCTGTATGTAGTAGCAATTCTAATGACGGCTCTATAATACTTCGTTCTATTTCAGATGCTATATCTGTAAAGAAACTTGAAGTCTCTTGCGTTTTAGTTGCTACTTCAGAAGCAGTAGGTCTACCCTTAGACGTAGGTGCTCCCTGGAAGAACTCATTTTGGAAAGACCTATTTTGAATAAGTCTATCTATTGTGAATAAAAGGTTTACAGCATTTGGGTTTAAGGAATTGTTATACACCTGATTGATTGTGTTTGGGGCTGAAACCGGATACATACGTCCCGGAACTACAGAGCCAAACAGATGGGCTTTACCTGACTCGATATTGCTAGTTACAACTTCATACACGCCCAGTGTAGATATTGTAAATGCATCGAGCAGAAGATTCATACTTTCGACATATGAACTTAACAGGCTTCTTAGTTTTGTAATATAACCCCTGCCATAACGACCTTGTAAAACTTTCATTGGGAATCCCATACAATAAGGGAAGTTCCCATTTGGTAATGTATTTTTTCCGTAATAGACAACATGTTTTTTGTTTACTATTACATAGTGTACGTTTGTATCTAGTATTCTTCCCTGTTCGTCAGAGATAAATTTACTATATACATAGTCTAGTTTAACATCTGTAACATATGCTTCGTCACTTCCTTGAGCTTTGTTAACAGATTCTTGTATTATTGATTTTGTTTTGTTCCAATTATTTACTTTTGATAAAACTTGGTACTCAGCAACTGAACATGTTTTCGATTCAATAATATAATTTTCACCGTTAGGGTCAATCATTATGTGAAACGGACTTACAGGTTCTATGTTAACTCTACCTATAACTGATTCTTGTGATTCAATATCCCCAGTCTTTTCATTATACTGTGGGTAGCTTTCTTCTTCATATGTATATTTAATTTTAGTAATATACGGAGATGTTAGTAGTGCCATTTTAAGTGCATCTCCAAATACTAACGGAAATCTATTATGTATTAATGATTGTTCTAATAGTTTATTCAATCCTGCTTGTACTTTTTTATCTGTATGTTCTACAGTAAAGTATTTATTATCTGTAGACATTAATATTCTTACAAAGAAGTTAGACATACGGACTACTAGGTTGTCTACTATTGGGTCTTTGATTTTAGTTTGCCAATCTATTTTGTTTTGAAAGTTATATTCATCCATATAGAATCGCATATTTTCTTTCCAATCAGCCGTAGCACTTTGAAACTCAGGCGATGCTTGAGCTACTAAATGTGCATGGAACTTAATAATGTTTTTTTCGTTCAATTAAATATCCTCTCTCTGGTAGGCGTATCAAAGTTATCCGTATAATATTTAGGTTCCTCTACAGGTAACTCTTGGTCGTTTACTAATTTTTTGGATATGTAAAACAAACCTAGTTTAAACGCATCCGAAACATGTTCAAAGTATTTATCTCGTCTAGGTACTCCAGCATCATCTCTAGTATATGCAGACAACGCTTGTATTAAGATGCCGCAATGTTTAGAATCTAATTTAATACTAGGTATTCCCGAGTTAAATTCTTTTAATTCTTCGTTAGTTAAAACTACACTTGTATCTCGTTTTACATATACCACGTCCGTTTGTAACCCCTTTCGTTTAAATATCATCGCACTTGTTTCCGGTGATACATCATACTTCCTATTCGCATCGTGTGGTAGTAAATCCATTGTAGCCTGTACTTCAGGCATTATCTCTTTTTCATACGCAACTACTTCATCAATAAAGTCAGTTAACTGTATGTTTTTTCCTAATCTAGAATACAATATATTTTTATGTCCATGTTTAGTTATTTGAAAAGCAACACAAGCTGGGCGAGTATACCCTAAATCCCAAGCTCTCCATACTGTCCTTAGTGGGTCATACTGTTCAACTAAATCATCGAACACATGTTGCTGACAAAAGTCTGGATAAACAATCTGACCAGTCGGTTGTAGTTGGAACTTACCGCCCCCACTAAATCTCCAGTGCATTGCACTTTCAGTAAATCTTTTCTTGTATCTTTCTATCTCTTCTTTATCTAATGACAAGTTATCATATACGTCAATAAAATGAAACGAAGTATCTTTGTCTTCTTTGTTCTTTCCGTATAGGTCTTGTGCTATGTAGTTGCTAGTTGCGTCCTCAACAATAAAACTCATAATCATTTTCCCGGACTTTCTTAACAGTCTAGCAAGAATTTCATCATGCATTACGTTTGACGGACACTCATCAAACCAACAGAAATCAATACCAGAAGCTTGTAGGTTCTGTGTTTTCATTTCAGCAGATTTGAATTCAAGTAATGTGCCATCCCAAAATTTAACAAAGTCAATACATCTATTCTTACCCCATGCTACTTTACCGCCACGTTTTTCTATTGACTCAATGCTCGGCAATAATCCAATACTGTTTGGAGTATCAGTAGAGAACAGGTGAACTTGACTAGAGGTTCTTTGTATATCAAATGACGGGCTAAATGCCCAGATAATTCTGTCTCCATATTTAGGTTTAGCTATCTCGTGGTTTGGATGCCAACCAATTACATTGTACGCAGTAACAGCCGCTGAACAATATGACTTACCAGAACTATTATTACCATGCACATAAACACTGAAATTGTTATCATCCACAATAGGCTGTTGTGCAGGATACGGCTTAAAGAAAAACAAACTTCCATACCAGTATAATAACTCTGCTTTAACTTTCTTGTCAAAATTTGCAAATTCTTCCGGGGTCATATTGTGTATCTTATGCCACAACGCTAACATCTTTTTATCTTTGTACCACCAGTCTCTTATCATAATACTTCTACTTGTGCTTCAGTTTCTATCCAAACTTTTGCACCACATGGTAAAGGCTTGTCTGGGCTGTACACAATCTTAGAGTCACCTTTAATTATAACCTCTGAAGCATACACATTATCTTTGTACGTTTTAACAGTTAACACAGGTTTTCGTTCTTTATTCTTATAGTTACTTTTAATAATGTGTTGGTTAACATGTACTACTGTTTTCATAATATTTCAACTAGGCAGGTTGTATTGGCGGTGCCCAGTCTCCTCGGCATTTGCCACAACCTACTTAGCATTTAATGCATCCCATGCTTGTTCGTGAACCCAGATACAAGTTTTGTATGCTTGTTTTTGTTTTGCTAAACAACGCATATCTTCTGGAGTTAAACACCTATCTTGAATATTACAAGGTTCTACAGGCGGACATTCTGGTGCCGCATATAGATTTGTATCTTCAGTTGCTGTCCAAAAATCTACGTATGAACAACCACTAAGACTTGTTAAGATAATCACGATGATTGCTAATTTTTTCATCTGCTTTCGCTAGTGCCTCTCTCTCTAGTTCACGTTTGCGTAATTTATAATTTAGTTCTTTTATTTTATTTCTATCCGCAATATGTTTTTGTATTTGATACTTGCCGAATATCTTACCAGCAATACCTAATACAGATTTTAATAATGTAACCCAGCCTAACATTACGTAGTGCTTGATTCCCTATATACTATGGCTGTATCATTAGCTCCGATAGTTACGGAGTTCCATCTACCATATATTGTAGTACCTTCTGGTACTTCTACAGTAGATAAGCTATCCCATACATCAGTATCTGTTGAAACTGCGGTTACTGTACCCGAGGATGTGTTATCTGCAATAACTTCTGTACCTACCAATACTGTAATAGCTACATAGATATGTGAGTTAACAGTAGCATTAGCTACTAGGTCATAACCCCCAGCCCCTGATATATTATTAATTGCTTGTTGTGTTGTAGTGAGTGGATGTGGTGTACCCATTATGCTCTACCCCTTTTCATTGGTCTTTTTGGTTTTGCTTTTAGCCTGTCCTTTGCTAACATTGGCGGCTTTTTCTTCTTTGGCGGTCTCCCTTTTGTCGACCCGTATGTTCCTTTTCCGTATGGCATCTTTGCCCTCCTTATAATTATCTGGATGGGGTGCAATCCATGACGGAATGTATCTACCCATCGGTGCATTTAGTTCTGCAATAAAGTCTTGTGCTAATTTTTGTATATTACTGGATTTTTTCGCCATATTCTTCCCACGCTTCGTCCTGTAATGTAGTTATAGCATTTTCTATTGCTACTGTTTGTGTATCTTGAGTTTGTATTGCAAGAGAAGCACGGAGCTGGTCCTTTAATACAACTAGTTTTAATTTATAATAGTTTAATACGTTCTTCTCGTCATCATTATCTTGGCATTTTCTAATTTTTGCGTTGATATCTTTTAATGTTGACTCATATCTGTCAAAGATAGTAGATGCAAACTCTCTATCCTTAAATGATTTAACAGAATTGTCTACTTTATCCATAAATATCTTATATGTATCAGTAGGTTTTACATTTTCTAGTATATTCTTTACTGTTTTGTGGTCTATGTTTAATTCTTTAGCAGTTGCCCGGTATGACCAGCCCTTACTGTAGCTTAATTCTAGAAATTTCCATATCTTTTTGTCATACTCTTGTGTTTCGGGGAATAGTTTACTTAATGTTTGATTCATTCGTTGCCTCCAGTTCGTCTAACTTGGTTGCTTTGTCGTTCCGCTTACCCTCTCGGTACCTACGTTCCCGATATTTGCCTACATACTTATACAGTATCTTCATATATTCTTCAGGCGGTGTAATATTTTCAACAATATGGACACAAGCATCGTGTAATATATCTTCACAGTCGTAGTTATCGAAACCATGTCCACTAGCCACGTACCATATTTTGTTTTTTAACACGAGATACTCTTTCTCGGTCATTCAATACACCTTCTATAAGTATAAATAGTTGAGAATCACGTTTGTCAAGTTTTTTCTGCATTTTATCTGTATATTTTTATTATAATCTAATTATTATGCAAATGTCAAATGGGAAAAATGTAATACTTGTGGGGGTTTTGTAAGTACCCGTAGTCATTACATATATTATTACTGACTATGTGGACTTATTTTTGGGGAAAAACGAGGAAGGCATTGAAAAATCTATCTATATTTACATCCTGGTATGGGGGGTCGTGCCACACCCGGGGGGGTTATTTTCTAGTGACCGATTCCAATATAAGAACAATGTAGATTTTTTTCGAAATTCACATTTGCCAATTTTCTGGCATTCTCTCGAATTTCTTAGAAAAAATGAAAATTCATAAAAAGGATCTATGACGAATATTTTTTTCTGAAATCTTATCTTTGCCGCGCTTTTTTGATTTCTGAACGGTAAATTATTTTGTGTGTGAACAAGTTAACCAAAAGGCTGCGCTTTCATTTAATCTTTTTTATCTATCTTGTGTGTGTTGTGGAATAGGTGGAACTATTATTATTTTGATTTGCTATTTAATTTCTAGTGATTGCATTAAATGTTCTTGAAAGGCTTCAACCTTGGCAAAATGTTTGGCTTTGCCATGTATCATTGATAGAACACTTTTAACGCTTAAGGCTTGTTCTTGTGTTATTGTACCCTCTAACTTTCTACCCCTAGTTATAATATCCTTAACTAGTTGTAAATCATCCATTAGCTTGGCTTCTTTCTTTTCCGCTTTAACATCCGCTTTAACATTTTGTTTTGCGGGTATGTCTTCACGTTTCTTAGCTTCAACTCCATACTTAAGACCCATAGACCTTGAACCTGTCATATTGGTTATAGAGTTACTAGAAAGATTTCTAGGTACTTCTTTTCCGTCACTATCTACTTTAGTAGTAAGCTTATGATAGTCTATTGTACCAGTATCTATATCTATATAAGTTGCTAACTTAAAGCAACTATTAAGAAAGTTGTAAGATACTCCATCATAATTTTCTAGATAGTTATTGTAAGCTTCATCAGATAAAGAAACAAGGGATGTATTGCCAAAGGCATGGCGTTTCTTGATATCCCTGTTGATTTCCGTATTTTGTAAAGCTTTAATTTTAGCTAATTGTAAAGCAATATCTTGGCGGATTTGAAACACAGATAATTCTGTATTTTCAAGATTACTCCAAGCATTCCAAATAACATCTTTCGTGTTATCTTCAAGGATTTGAAGCTCGATTTTACTTGCTTCCTTTTCCTTTGCTCTCTCAGCCCTTAGAATTTTGGCTCGTTCATCTTTCGAATTTTTCACGATTGAATTAGAACCTTTTTTGTTATTTTTAGTTGCATTCTTACCCATAAGAATAACTCCATTTTTAATAGTTCCACCCATCAAATTAAATAACATAAAATATAAATTAACATATTATTAAGGATTTACAAATTAAATCTTTTATTCGGATACAGTACCCGACCCCTTACGGTTACAAAAATCATTAGGGTAAAAATAGCCATTGGGAAATTAGTTTAGTAATGGTGTGGATGAAGAGTGGAATGGATAGAGCTATAGTGTGGATGAAAAGTGAACTAAAATTAAGATTTGCTAATTAGTTCCAATATGTTATACTATTTATATGTGTTACAGGAAAGCCATACAAGTTATATCTACTAGTTGTTACTTACTTATATATTTAATAACTAGATGGTATAAACACGTTGTGGTAACTAGTAATATTATAGGTTTGAGTTTACCCGTTGGCGGTTTACTTGTCAATAAAAACTTCGGGTATTGAACCCGAGTAGCAACTGCGAGGGACGACAAGGAAGTTAGTAGTGTATGACTTGTCCGCCTACATGGTCGAAGCAGTTCCAACTACCCAGTTGCTATCAATTAAGAGTCTCGGGTATTACACCCGAGTAGTGACTGCGAAGTGACACCAAGGTAGTTAGTAGTCGACAACTTGGTCGCCTGTATGGTTGAAGTTACCCGACTACCCAGTTACTACTCGGGTATTACACCCGAAATTTATACTCTGCGAGGTGAAAACATGGTTATATATTTAACCAAGCAAGGCACTAACAAAACTAGTGTATTTAATACGCTAGAGTTTGTTAATGTTGGCGATTACCTGGAAGCGGTAGACGAGCATTTACAAGATGCCCCTGTCGATACCCATAAGCTCATTTTGTTTGCTTATGAGTTAGGTCGTTCCCATGTAGAAGAAGAACAAGATGCGGGTACCACACCCGAACATCCACCAACCCCATTTAAGTTTAATAATGGGCAGGTCATTTATAGAGACCCAGTAAGCATAGGGAAGGTGCAAGATGATTGAAGATTTTGCCAGACCCGCTGAAATTTTGGCTCATGCTCAATGGAACATGGATGGTCGTGATTTCAATGTTTACTGTCTTAACCGTTGGCGGTCAGTTGCAGACCCCGATTATTATGACAGCTATCATGCAGAAAAATTTGCGTATTTCAAGCGTGATATAGTAGGCTATATAACTACTCTTAGTGGTAAAGCGTACGATGAGACCTTGTTAGGTCTTTATGATTGGTACAAAGACCACAAAGATTATATAGATGAAGTGCTAGTTAATGCTAGAAGGAGAACCGTTCAATGAGACTAAATAAGAAACAAATTTTTGACTTGGTTGGCTATGTTCAATATGAATTAGACAATCCAGAACAATATTTAGCTCTAGATATCGTGGATACTTTAGTTCATGATATACAGGGTATTGTAACCGAAGACCCAGGCAGTGGTTTTGTACCTAAGTCTAATGGTTATAGAAGACACAATCCAGATTACATGCAAGAAGCAATGCAGGAAGCAATGCAAGGAGTAAAAAAAGATGGCACAACAATATAAAGTTGGTGCACATAAAACCCGTATCTATACTGATGATGCGGGTTATGTATGTGTAGTATACCATAGCACGGCTGTAGTTAGATATAACAATGACTACATAATATTAGATACCGGTGGTTATTTTACTACTACCACCAAGTCACGTATGAACCAAGCTAGTAGGCAATTTGGTTTAGGTTATCACGTCTATCAAAGCAACTATGATTGGTACGTAGATTATTGCGAACAAACTTACGAGTTTGATAAAAATCGTATGATTTTACTGACTGAAGATGGTACAAGATTTGTGGGCGATATACCAAAACAAGTAGATATATATAACTCGGGTACTACACCCGAAGGAGGATATTAATATGCGTATGGAAAGATGGGAACGTCAACTATTAGCTAGTACTACTGTTGAAGATTTCAGTAAGGACAAGTTTGATAGGTTCGTTAAAGTACAGAAAAAAGGTGGTCTTAATATGGTAGATTCTCGGGTACAAACCCGAGCTAGTATAGATAAAGTAGACCACTTCTTTATTCTATCTAATTACGAAGCATTACAGAATAAATTTTATCCAGAGGAGGACTAACATGGGTAACTTTATGAGAGACTCAGAGGATGCATTTAACAATGCTATACAGTCGGGTAAGATGACAAACCCCGATGATTATATGTACATGCATTCCAAAACTTACGAAGACAAAACTTACGATGTGTTTAAGCATGTAGAAAGTAGACATCATGAAACAGTCGAAGTCGAACCAAGTAAACCTATAGTGGATGACTTTATCAAAGCTATAGATATGCGTAAGTTAGACAAACTTAGTACACAAGAGTTAACCGATTTGAGTAACATGCTCGATAAGATTAACGACTAATAAATTGAAGCTGAGAGGGGTAACCATTTCTCCGTGATACTTGACTGCTCTCCAGTCCTAGGGATGAGTGAAATAGTTTACATGTGCATATGTAGCCAGTTGGGTATCACCAGCTTCCAGGAGGATAACAGAATGAACAACCCATACTTACCAATTATAGAAATAACTGTGTGTGTGGTATTATCACTACTTATTTACCTAATAGTTATGGCATAACAATTTGACAATAAAAGATGTAGAGGTATACTATTATTATTGCGAGGAGATTTACTATGACAATTTATTATTATGATTTAACTGCCAAAAACTTTGGCAAACTATTACGAGAAGATTTACAATCCAACTACGAACTTGGGCACATGAACCCGAGTACTACTATTGAACTAAAAAAAGCTCACCATCTTGTATGGCTTATGAGGCGTATGGTAGACATAGACAAACCAGGCTATGCACTTCTGCCAGACACTTTCAAAAAACTATATGTGCATCAGATACTTCAAGAAGAAAAACCAGAGTTTTTTTCTGATGAGTATGATAACCTAGAACTTGACCATGATGATGACATGTGGAGAGAGTTAGAAGAATGAACATATTTATACTACATAAAGACCAATTACAGTGTGCTGAGTACCATTGTGATAAACATGTGGTAAAAATGTTGTTAGAGACATGCCAAATGTTATCTACTGTGTGTCATGAGCACGGTATGACTACAACCTACAAACCAGTGCACAAAAAACATCCGTGTACAAAATGGGCAGGTAGGTCTTTGTCTAACTGGAAATGGTTACTTCAACTAGGGTTTTGTTTACATAGTGAGTATGTGTGGCGGTACGAGCCTCAGATAGAACACAAATGTTACAAAATATTACAAGAGTTAGAAGAAGAACCACCAAATTTAATTGACTTCGGGTTAACAGAATTTGCCCAAGCCATGCCAGACCAATACAAAAATAAAGATGTGGTAAAAGCCTATCGTGATTATTACATGCACGAGAAAGCAAAGTTTGCTACGTGGAAACACCCATCAAAAAAACCATCATGGTTTAAGGAGGTTAAACATGTCGAAAAAGATTAATGGTATGTCGTCACGGTTTTGGAAGATAATAAACTATCCACCCCGACATAACGTAGAGAGCTTAGTAGAGTTATCTGACAAAAGAAAGAGAAGTAGTAGTTTCTTTCAGCGTATGAGAGATTCATATAAAAAAATAAAAAAATGAGGTGTTACAGTGGAGACAGAGTTTATAGCTTTGTGTGTGTGTACAGTCTTAGCTGTATACCTCACAATGTATTACGATTAAAGTTCTATTTGACAGATTTATATAATAGATTATACTATAATAATAGGGAGGTAATATGTCAGACGAAGCAACAACAGTATGGATAGAAAGTGTAATAGAAGTACTTGAAGACATGTGTACGGATATCAAAGTTTTCCGTGCTGCTCTTGAAGGCTACGACAAATATACTTTAGTAGACAAGTTCGGTGGATACCCGCCACACTATGTCGCTGAAGTACTACTAGAATCTTTACATGAGAAACATGTACAGAAGGAATTAGACAGTTAGGGTACAATACCCGAGGAGGTTATTATGCTGTTAGAAGATATTAAGATTAAGTACAAACCAGATGAGATGTGGGTTGAGTTACACCAAGAAACACATAAAGTAAAAGTGTTTGCGGATACTGCCACAGAAGGCGAAGAGTTATTGTACACACATGACTTTGGTACTATGAAGGTGGCTAAGGCTATAGCCAGAAGTATAGGTGTACCTGTGGTTAAGTTTATTAGAACACAGGTTACATATTACAATGTAGATGGTAGCAAACGAGGCTACGGTAAGGAGAAACACATTGGGGTATTATAAAGAGAAACAAGTTAATTATGAAGAGACTGCTAGGCTACGAGCTGAGGCAGAGAAAGAGAAACAAGAGAGTATTACTATACTTGCTTGTACTAACACCGCTGTAGACATACTGTCACATGGCTTGAACATTGCGGATGTAGAAAACTTAACAGAAAGGTTACTTATGCATAGAGATAAGTTATTGTATGGTGACCAAAATGACTAGATTAATACCAGCCAAATACAAAAGTTATATAAGCCCGTGGCAAATAAGAGAATGGGTAGGGAGTAAAAGGATACATGGAAAACTCGGTATTGAATCTAATGGCATTTCTACTAAAGAAAGACAGAAGAGTAGCATTAAAACACCAACTAAAAAAGGTAAAGCTAGACGTACCGTTTGATGATTTACTTGAAGAGTTATTTCTGTGTGACACTGACTTAACTAAGAATGATTTTATCAATGTAGTTAAAGACAAGTTAAACTCTACACAGTTTAATTTTGTACGAGGAATGCCCGAGTCTGTTACAAGTGCTGTTGGCTTCCGTTCACTGAAACACTTACGTAGTGTAACACAGTTGGGCGAGGTAGCTGACATACTAAAAGGCAGACTAAAACCCGAGACTAAGTTATCTAAGATACAACGAGCCTCTGATTCGCACAAGTTTGTATCTGTAGCTCAGTCAAAATTGATTAGTAAATTTACGTGTGACAAGTCAAGCGACATCTTTAAGTTGTTTTACTATGGTCTATGTAAAGAGGAGTTAGCAGTATTGTGTGCTTTTAGTGGTAGAGGTAAAACCACCGTGCTGCTATCTCTGTTACGGGATGCTATTCAATTAAAACTCAAGACATTATTTGTGTCTATCCAGGATTTTTCTGAGAGTATGCTTAAAGAAAGACTGGATGGGGCAGATGAGTTCCCAGATTTTTATGCCGTGTGTTCTGCATCATTTGGAATACCAGAGCTAGAGGTTGAGGTAGATGCCTTGAGACCAGACATTGTTTTTCTAGATTATCTAAGTGTAATGAGTACACCGCAGATAAAAGAGAAACGATTTCAATTAGAGTATGTGTCTGAGAACTTGAAGAAGTTAGCACAAGAGAAGAACATACTGATAATTACTGCCCATCAATTAAATGCTGATGTGGATTTACCAACTGAACGTGAGTTGCTTGAGGCTAAGGCAGGTCTATTAGCACACACTGATTTAGTATTAGGTATAGGCGGTGACATGTATGACACCGTACGTAACATAACTACCATCAAATCTAGAAGAGCTGCACCTGTGGATGTGTTCAAGATAGATATTGATTTTGCTAACTTAAAAACATTTATGTATTAGGGTATTGAACCCGAGGAGGAACTATGAAATACACTGTAACTTTAACAGATAGAAGGTACTACGAGGTTGAGATTGAAGCTGAGAATGATGACATGGCACATAAGAGAGCTGATGAAATTGACTGGGATTTTTTAATAGCTGAAGGTGCTGATGGTGATTTATATTCTGATGGATTAGAAGTTGAGTCTGTCGAGGAGGCGTAATGGGAGAGCCATTAGAGTATTCAACTATTATAAATACATGCCCATTGAATCAACGTGGAACTTTAGCTAAACACATGTTAGCTTACGAAGTATTACAAATACCTGGTTGGGACATAGCATTTCCAGATAATCCTATATCACATATAGATGCTATAGTGTTTAACCAGGATTTTGTGTACAAGTTTCAAGTCAAACATGTCCACCCTATTTGGAGACAAAGTAAACAATCTAGAAAATATACTGTACCTTTACGTAACCATGTAAAGTACAAGTATAGAAAAGACCAGACACTTAAGGACAGAAGTAAAGCGTACAAGTACTTTAACCATGGTATAGATTGTGTGTATGCCTATGATTCTACAGCGGGGTGGATGACTAAAGGCGGTATGTTTGTGTGGAGTACAACACCACATAAAAGAGACTTGTCTGTGTATACTGTGTCAATTGACCAACCACGTAACAATTCAACCAAGCGGGTATATGTACCCGAATTACAGAATTTTAATGCAACACAACGACAGCATGAACATAAAAGATATGCTAGAAATTTAAGACTAGGAACAGGTAATGGGTAAAGTAGTAGCAATAACAAAATGTCCATACCACGATGACAGTAGTCCGTCTTTGGCTATATATCCAGATGGCTATTATTGTTTTGGTTGTAAGAAATCAGGTAAGTTAGAGCCGTGGATGACTGACCTTGTAACTAAGGAAGACTCACGTCCTAAATACAAAACAGAATTAAACAGGGATAAATTTAACATAGACTACAATAACAATGTAAAAAGTTTCTTTGAGGAACGTGGTATTTCAATCAAACTAGCACAGCTGTACGGCATCACGGCTAATAGTACACAATTGTGTATCCCTGCCTATGATTTTGATGGGAGTGTACATGGACATCAGATACGTAATCTTTTTTCTGGTCCTAAGTATAAGTCTATACCATACAAAGAAAAGTATGCACGGTACAGTTGGATTGATATGCAAGTTGTGTCGGACATGCCTATCAAAGGACAACCTGTTTGTATTATAGTTGAGTCTGTGGTTGATGCATTATGTGTGGCTAAGCTAGGTCTACCTGCAATGGCATTACTAGGTACAAATATGCCTACAGAAATCATACCATTTTTTAGTGATTACAAAGTGCTTGTATTATTTGACCCTGATGCTACAGTTATCAGTTCATATTTGCAAGACGTAATAGGTGCATACGGCATAGATACTAGGTCGGTACCATTAATAAGAAAACCTTACGAGATAGACCCCTTACACTTATACAAAGGCATACTCGAGGCAGCAAAATGAGAGGAGATATTATGACATACTATATAGAGAAATGTACTAAAGAAATTATGACAGGACTAGAGTTAGATAAACGCCCCGATACGGATACGTTAGCAACTAAGTTGGTTATACAAAGGATACTACACAGGAACATAGACGAACTATTCAAAGTATTATTGGAGTCACAAAAAAAGAATGAAGTATAAAGTACGAAGTGGTACAAGTAAAAAGATTGTGTTAGTTATCATAGATAAACCTGCTAAGTCTTATGAAGCAAATCCTCATAAAACAAAGATAGGTGATGACTTACTCAGTATATGCAATGTGTACTTACCTAAGTTAGAGGTACGTTGTTTGTCGGCTGTACCTGTGTGGGTAGAGAAGATAAGTATAAAACAAATACGAGAACACACTGCTTCTTTTTGGAAAGAATTAGATGAGATAAAACCTACTGTTATTATATCAATGGGTAGTGACAGCCACCGTGCTCTCGCAGAAATCTCGGTTACAGTACCCGTATTCGAATGCGGTAGTATCCATGATTACTCTGAAAAGAAAATAAGTTTTACTAACGTACATCAGACTTTTACCAGAGCTTATCACACACTAAAAGGTACCTTGTTAAAAGTACCTATGACTACAAATCTAAGTAGGATAGTGTTGATGTCTTCAAAGTATAAAGAGTTAGCAGTAGATTTTGAATGGAACCCAGTCACAGGTATACCACATTCAGTGGGCTTAGCGGCAGGACATGTGGCTGGTGGTTTCTTGTTAGATAACCGAGTCAAGGATGTATTACAAAAAGCTTTTCAAGACAGGACTATGACTATAGTAGGACACAATATTACTGCTGATTGTAGAAAGATGATTAAGTACATAGGTAACAATATTAAATGTAAATTTATAGACACGTTAATATTAAAACGAGAGTTAGATTACAACCATAAACAAAATGGATTAAAACATTTAGCTGACAGATACCTGTTACTAGAGCCATACTGGGATGGTATAACAGTAGATGACTTTCATAAACCTAGTCCTAAATTACTTAAGTATACTGCGGGAGATGCCTGGGCTACATTATTGTTATGGAGTAAATTTTATGAAGACCATACAGATAAGTGGGAGCATATGAATGTGTCCCGGGAAATAGATATGGAGATGATACTCCCTGTGTCGTACATGATAGAAGGCGGTATAAAACTAGACTTAGATAAACTTAATAAACAACGTAAGATACTGAAAGCAAAAGAGATAGAGTTGCTGTCACACTTTGAAACCAAGTATAAATTAAATCCATCTAGCCCATTGCAAGTATTAACTGAGTTACAAAAGAAACATAAAGTTAAATCATCCGGGGTTGAGGTACTAACTAAACTCAATACAGACTTTGGTAACAGGGTGTTAGAGTATAGGAAAGTAAAGAAGCTACTTACAACGTACATAGATAAGATACCAGAGATGTCAGATGAGAATAACATTATACATTGTGACCTACATTTGGGCGGTACTGTGACAGGTAGGATGTCGAGTAGTAAACCTAACATGCAGAATATACCCCCCTCTGTACGTGAGATATTTAAGAGTGTGTTTGACGATGATGGTGTATTGATTACTGTTGATGCAAGTCAGAGTGAGTTGAGATGTCTAGCATATCTAAGTGGCAGTCCGTACTTAATTGAGTCATATAACAATGGTATAGACATGCATACACTTGTGTCTGACTTAGCACAGATTGATAGAAAGAATGCAAAGGTGCTAAACTTTGCTTATGTATATGGTTCATCAGAGGGTGGACTCATAGCACAGCTTATCATGTCGGGTGTACCCAAGAGAGAAGCCGGTAGTGTTGTTAAAAAGTTTATGAACACCATGGCTAAGCTTGGTATCAACAAGTACCAACGAGAGCTACTGGATAAAGCTAAAAAATTAGGGTATACTTATTCCCCATATGGTAGAGTTGGTACAAGATTGAACCCTACTCAAGTTGTTAATTTTCCTATTCAATCTTTTAGTGCCGATTTAAACAAGGAACGTATAATATATATGTTTAACAAGTTTAAAGAGAACAAACTGGTATCACGTATCTGGATGGAATTCCATGATGCAATGGAACTGGATGTATATAAGCCAGAACTAGATACCGTAAGAGAATTATTAGATACGATAGATACTCGTATCCCTGATGTCTTGGGTAAAGGCATAAATTTAACACTTCCGTTAGACGTGAAAGAACACGGACCTAATTGGAAATAGGAGGTTACTATGGGAGAATCGTATGGTTCACCAAGAGCATCACGTACAGGAGGTAGAACTTCTGGTGGTGCAGCAGCTTATAAAAACAATGGTAACTCAGATAAGAAATCTGATTTAGTTAACATTGGTGGTGGCTGGAAGAAAGACTGGGGTTATTCCTGTGTACTACAGATTGGCAATCGTAAGTACAAAGCATTAGCTTTCTGGAATAAATTTAGGGATGGCAATAACCCGCCTGACTTATCATTCAGTCTAAGAGCTGACGAAGTAGATGGCGAAGAATCTGAGCCCTACAAACCAAAAGGTTAAGGAGAGAGCATGGGTATTACGGTAAAAAAGATGGTGTCAGACCCTGGTGAGTTTATTAACGCACTAGAAGATAGCACTGAAATTGTATTGGATGAAGAGTTTGACGCTAGATTTGAAGAGTGGAAAGCTAGAGGTGAGGGTAAGGACCACATGGTTCGTTCCTCTAGTCTTGGTCAATGTATTAGACAGGCTTACTACTCTTACTTATCTGACGTACCTAGAAGTCCGGTTAGTGACCCACTAGCCAGACGTAGAATGTTTCAAGGTTTTGTTAATGAGAATACTATGGGTAGGATTATTGACAAGATGCCTGGAAAAACACATGGGTTGGATAGTATTGAGCAAAATCAATTTCCAATCCATGTAGAAATGGATGCAGATAAACCAATAGGTTTTGCAGCCACAACTGATTTTGTAAAAGAGTTTGAAGATAAAGATGGTAATAAGTATTTGATTCCTATGGAACTTAAATCCACAGATATATACAAGTGGAAAGATTTTACTTATTGGAAATACCACTTAAAACAAATATTGTTATGGGTATACATAGCAAAGCAACTCGGGTACAGAATACCCTATGCTTTGTTACTATATACCAGACGTAGTACGATGGAATATAAGTATTGTATGATTGCAGTAGATACACCTTACGCAAGAATGGACAGGGTTGTAGAAAATTGGGACCATTGGCAGCCCTATATTCACGACCTCGTGAGTACATTAAGAAGCTCCTCGCAGAGTAGAACTTTACCGGCTCTACCAACCGATGTGCCTAAATACATCTGTAACTCCTGTCCCCATCGTAACATTTGTGCGGAGAATGGTACATACTAATGGTTAAACGAAACTACAGATACCAAGCAGGGTATAGATTTGAGAAACGTGTGCATAAACATTTAGCAGAACTTCTTGATAAGATGCCCGAAATAAAGTATTACATTATTGAGTCACGAGGTAGTAAAGGTAAAGCAGATTTAGTCGTAGGTCTATTTAATTCCTTAGATGGAAGCAGGTTTTGGTTTGGTGTGCAATGTAAGAAAGGGTACATCAGTAAACCCGAGATACGTAGGGGTGCATACCTAGGAATGAAAGAACACGGTATGTTTCTTTACCATGCTACCTTAGATAAAGATAAGAAGATAGTAATAACACCAGAGCTTGGTAATTTTACTGCATCAGATATAGGAGGCTTTGAAGGAACTGAATAGAATATATCTACAGATACTACAACGTCTTGGTATTATCTGTCTTATGCAAAAAGACAAATTAGGTACAGGCTTATTCTTACCTAGTATGTTACAAGATAGTAGACTCACACACTTCTCTAAGTTGTTGTCTTTAGTAAATGCAAACTGGAACTCGTTAAATTTGTTTCGATTTTTACCAGATGATACAGACCAACTAATGTTTCTTGAGTGGTGTAATGAGAATCGAATAGAATATCTACAAAAAGAAACATACTTACAACTGTCATACAAAATGACAGGACAATTAGCTCCCATAATTGAACTGCCTAGTATTGGGGTTACGGAAACAATGACAAAGACTAGGATATATTACAATTTAATACCAGATATAGTGATGTCTGTACTACAACAAGTTAGTATGGAGAAAGTTTTTCCAACAAAGTTTCATATGTTTGTATGCACACCTGTATGGGAACAAGTACATGAAGCTATGGAAGAGGCACATACGTGGTATAGATTTGATGGAGGCTCGGATGATAACAGTAGTTAGTAATCTCAGTGATTTGTTTTTGTTAAAACCTTACTGGAGTATATGTGATAACTATGCATCTGTAACAACAGAAGAAATAAAATTTATAATGGAACCTGGATACAGTAATATTAAAGACGCACACTTTCCTAGTTTAATGGCTCTTATAGCTATAGAACAAGCAAAGCTTGTGTTCATAGATGGGTACCATCAGAATTTATTTTATCGTTGTCAAAGATTATTTATAGAAATGTTACGTTACTTATTACCAGATAAACTTGTTATGGAACTAGTACGTAGTAGGGTAATTTATAGACGTGTTGAAACAGAAAATGAGCAAACAAATACAAAGATAGAAATACTAGAAGACGCTAAAAGTCTCGGGTACGATACCCTAGATTTAGGTGTAGTTACTTGGGAAACTTATTCGCAAGAATTGTTCCCTGATTTGTATACGATGACTGAAGTATATAAGAATGAATTAAATTGATAGCAACCTATTAGGGTTTTGTCGTGTCCCTTTCTCCAGGTTGTTATCTCGGGTAGCCTCTTTTTTGATTGAATTTCAGGGGCTACCTGTTTCCTAATGGGTTATTAAGTCCTGACCTGAACTCATCAAGTTTAGCTTCAAGCACTTCTAATTTTTTATCTAAGATAGCCACATCTTTTTGTAGTTGCTCTACAGTGTCACTACCTACAGCAGCAGACACAGCATCTAGCCTAGTGTTAAACTCACCCCAAGCATAGAACCCACCGCCTATAGCAGTGACTACTCCTAAAATCATGGCATACTTTTGTAATATATCTATCATATTATCTCCTTAAAATTTCTAATTCTCTTTCTAATTGTATACGCCTAAGCCTAGCGTTCTCTACTTCACGTTGGTATTTAAGCACAGGGTCATTACCAGACATAGCTATTAACTTATTGTTTTGTTCTGTATATACATCGACTGCATACTCATCTAATGTACGTGTATCTGTATAATTGTTACCTTGATACAGTTGCCGTACATCAAACAAGTTTGCATTCTGGTTAGTGTAAGATGACAAGTCAGCTTGATTCTGAGTCAAAGCTCTTGCTGCAACTACACTTACAATCTGTAATTGTTTACTTACTGAGGCTACAGTAGCTGATACCTTAGCCTCAACATCTGACACATCAACTGAGAACTCTTGTGTTGTTACCTCAACGTCTGCGTCTACGGACGACTCCACTTCAGATTCTTCTTTAACTTCTTCCACCTTGGCTGTGCTAGTCTCAGTAGGTTTGTCTTCCACGACCGACTCTTCTGACTCAGTTGGTATCTCGCTAACTTTAGTTGTTGATGTAGGTTCATTCGGTTCATTGACTTCTTCCTCCTCCATTGCTATAATTTCTTCTTCGGTTACTGTACCCGATAATTCTTCTTGTGTCTCCTCTGGTTCCTCAACTATTTCTGGTCCTCCGAAAACTTGTAGTATCTCTACTTCCTCGAACTCCTCTTCCAGCTCCTCGAAAGCTTCCTCCAGGTTCGGCAAAGGTGTGAGTTCTTCTAGGGCTAGTTCTTCTAGCACTTCGAATTCTTCTATAATCTCTATCGGTATTTCCATTATCGGAATAAATGTCGGTTCTTCGAATTGTTCTTCCCATTCATAAAACTCCTCTATTATTTCTATAATCTCTTCTATAATTTCTGGTTGTACTACTACATTGTCATATGTCATAGTAAGTTTAGCACCAAGCAAGTTAGGTCCACCAAGGTTAGTATTGTAAGTATCATAACCTAAGTCTACACCCTCCCATGCCCAGTAAAATTGATTACTACCTGTACCTGTATGTGTAACACTATCAGTATATTTATGTGCATTACTGCCATATCCTGCATCATTGTTACGTACTTGGTTTACAGTAGATAGTACATTCCCATTCTCATCTAGTATGCTAACAGTAGTAGTATATGTATCTTGTCCTGGCTTAGCTTGACCACATTGCCAGTTAGAGCCTTGGTACTCACAGTTCTGTACGATTGTAGTAGAGTTAAGTGTAACCCCGTTGTTTAGTTTGTCTTGGTCAGTAGTATCATCGCCTGTAGTTATACCTACAAGTGAGCCGGTAACATTGATACCACCGGTACCTGTAGTCTCTAACTCTTGTCCCCAGTTTCTTATGTTACCTGTTGTGTTAAACCCATTAGTTGTAACATTAGGTATAGTAGAATCTACGCTTTGATAATTACTAGCATTGTTAGTTCCGTTAGGTAACAAGTTACCAGTAGTTATATCCTCAGCAAAACAAGCCCAAGCTATTACCATAAAACTAATAAGAAAATAAAACCAACCGAGATAATTAATCTTCATCATCATCATCGCCATACAATTCAAATTCTGTATTGACTCGTTTCTCTAATACTTTCTGTAACCTAGCATCTATACTAGCTCGTCTTCGTAAGTTCTTAATGTACCGTGTATAGTCTGGTCTTTCTACATCATATTTTTTCCACTGGTCTTTAGCCGCCTTACCTATTTGTCCTTCGAATGGACACGGTGTACCTGCATGGTCCATAGCACTAAAGATTCTATCGTCTTGACATAGTATAGCTATAGCTGCAACCCTCATGTTAAAGTCATACAATAGCTTAGATAGTTTCATACGTTCACAATTCTCATCGGTAAAGTATGTACCGGTAGCAACACCTATTCCAGGGACTTGAACACCAGCACTAACACCAACAGTACATAAGTCCTGGGAGTAAGAACTCATACTCGGTGCACTGGCTGTGGGCACAGGTATATCGTTTTTGTTGTTGTTATTGGTGGAGTTGTTATGCGTAGTAGCGTTGGTCGTTGTGGAGGTTGTGCTGTTAGTTTGACCATCGTTGTTGTTCGTAGTTGTGGAGGTGTAACCACCTGATATACTGGTGTTCGTCCCACTTGTATTTGTTTGTGTTGCCGTAGAATTATCTGTGGCATAAGCCGGTAATACTAATAGTAAAAATATCAGTATGTATTTCATTGTCGATTTGTTCTCCTTTTAATATTTGAATTACGGTAGACTGATTGTTCTAAGTAATCTACCTTTAAGACAAGTTCTTTTAATACTAATTCTCTGTTGTTTAACTCTGTGCACAGTTTGTCTAGACTAGTGCGTAATTTTTCTAAGCTAGAATTTAGTCTGTATAATACAAACAAAGCTACAAGTATAGGGAATCCTAAGTTTGTTATAATACTTTCTATAGAACTTAAATCATTCATTTGCAGTTAATTTCCTTAATGCGTCTTGTGTTATAATGCGTTCATTATCGGGTGTAGTACCCGACAAATCAGGTGGTAATTTATCTTTTTCTACTTTACGCCCAGTGCCTTTGTCTTGTAACAATTTGTTCATATCTATAAACCCAGTGTCGGTTATTCTTTCTTGTAAGTTTTTTTGTTTTTCTACTTCACTATCAATAGGTACCTTACATAAGTTTACAACTGCATTTTTACCTAGAGAAGCATAATCGCCTGGCTCAGTAGATTTTACTAACGCTTCTCGTAGTCCTGTCCATCTTTTTGGGTCAACAAATTGGTTTGTAGCAACAGATGCCCAACCTTTTTCGTAACCTTTATGTAAACGTAAGAACTGTTCTTGTTTTTCTAGTAAATTTTTATGTTCTGCAAACCTATTACGTAGTTGGTTACAAAATTGTATTTTATCGTTCTCATTTAATTTGATGTAATCAGCTTCATACAATTCTCTAGCCGCAGAATGTAATGCAATCTCAGTATTATTTGCCGGAGCTAACCCTAATCGTGGGTCATTTACATACTCATAATTACCCTTGGGACCATTCATAAGTTTCTTAGCAAGGTCAAAATAATTTACACCATCATTGTTTTTGTTAGCTAATGTATCAAATAATTCTTTTCGTTCATATCTACTCTTGCCGTTTGCAAATGGTTTCTCTCTCCATAACGTTCTATTAGAATCCGTTGTATTTATTAAAGGATACCTACCTGGGTTAAAATCAATGTCCGCACCTAGAGCTTCTGGGGTACCATATTGTTGAAGTAAACTATCAATTAAACTATTCCATTTTGCAGTTGTTTCAGAACCTCTCCCATTCTCGTGTAGATTCATAGCCTTTACCAACTCAACAATTTGTGCATCACCTACTTCATAACCTAATAACACATCTTCTGGTGCACCTTTTATTCCAGTAAGTTGTTGATACACAGATTGGGTATAAGCCATTACATTATTATCATCTGTTCCAGGAGCAAACTTTTTTATTATTTGATATAAATTACCTTCTTTTGCTTCTATATCTTTGAATAGTTGGTAGAACGAAGCCCTAACTGAATACTCTGCACTGTCCATTATAACAAATTGATGCTTTCTGTCCTGAGCATATGTTTTACCTGACTCACCTATATACCTTCCACTAACCATGTTAAGCATATTGTTTGTATCTGTAACACTAGTTGCACCAGAGGTATCTACACCTGGTTCATAGAAAGGATTTTTGCCTTCTTTTATTCTTCGTTGAGCAGCTTTGAAAGCGTTTGTAACTATATACCTTGGTATATCTTCTAAGAATTCACCTCTATCATTTACTTCTACGTTTTTTAATGTTTGTATCTCACGAAAAGTAATACCAGGATATATAACAGGAAACTCTATACCATCTATTTCCATAGAAATTTCAGTCATAATAGTTTTACCGTTTCTATGACGAACTTTGCCAAACCATCCATCTTGTTCGTTTTTTATTCTACTCATACTAACTCCTTGTTTCGTATCTTATCAATTAACTTAGGGTTGTGTGTTAAAAACCCTGCTAACAACGCAGCCTTACAGTCTACTTGATTCTCTTCTTCTGTGTGTGTATCACATAAGTCATCAAATGCATGTGTTAATTCATGCAATAAAACAAACTCAGCGGTATTGTGTACAGGCTCTGAGCTAACGTAGATACTATGGTCATTGCTAACCCAAAGCCCTTCAACTATTTCACCGTCATCATACACACCCAGCTCTTTTGCTTTGTGTTCTAAGGCATCTTTACTTACAATAATAACTTCAATTGGTCGGTAAAAATCACCTAAGTCTATCCAGTGTATAACTTCCATATTATTTTCCTAATAGTTTTTTTACTTCTTTCATAAAAGTGTCTAGCTCTTCTGGTGTAACTTTGTCGTCTTCAATCATATCTACAAATGTTTCAATGATAACTTTGAACTGACCGTATTTATTCTTAAATAAATATCCACCAATTGACATAGCACCTGTTAGTACCCAGGGTACATAACTCATTATATCCATAATAACCTCCTTGTCGTTTATCTATCTCTCATAGGAACATACTTACCCGTGTTCGGGTCAATTGTTGCCGTATCTAAATCTTGTTGCAACATTAATCTTTCTGCTGCATTTCTTGGTGTCTTTGTAACCTTACCCATACCATGTTTAATGACAAAGTTTTCAATCATTTTATTTGTAATTTCATATTCTTGTGCAATATGTTTTATGTCCATCGTCAATCCTTGAACAGTATCTTTATCTCCTATAGCTTTGGCTCTTTGTATTTTTACTTGTAATCGTACTATATCTTTCATAGCTCGTTGTTGTCTACCTGCAACTGCTTCAGTTAGTTCTGACCTTCTTCGACCACTCTTAGACATTTCATACATAGATTCATCAACAGACTTACCGCCAAGAGCTTTGAAAATACCAGCAGGTAACATGTCCATATAAGAATCTGTTTCTCCACTCTTAAATACTTCGTTATATACATTAGATGGTCGCCCTCTATAATCGAGTGGTGCTACTCCTGCGGGTACTGTAAATAATTTCATCATCCTATCGGCACCTGGAATAAAACTTGATATACTTTCTAAGACTCTAAGAGCGTAATCATGTTCGCCATCAACATACGCTTTATCTCCCGCATTTGAAATTATCTGTTGAGAGTCAGCACTAGTACCGCCCCAATTAAAAGCTCTCATTAGCTTACTTATTTTAATATAAGTGTCACCCATTACTACGTTCATAGCTAAATCTGCAGCCCCACTTGTAGACTTAAGAAATCCAGTACCCCTAGGGTCAAAATGACTTGACATATTTACGGCACCGGCTTGACTGAGGTCTAAACCGGCTATACTTGCAACCCCTGTTAAAGCTAATTTTTCAAACCAACTATCTCCTGATGACCTAAGTGCATATTCTGGGTCAAGCAACTCTGGTACAGGTAATCCGCTACCTAAGTCGGGTACAATACCCCCTTCTATCATAGATGTTTTGTACAACCAGGAATAAAAGTTTAATATATCTCTAGCAAACGGTATTCCTAACCCACCTGCGATAGCACCATAACCTGCAATACTACCTACAGCTGCTTCGTATTGACCTTTTTGTACAAGCCCTGTCATCCTTTCAAATTCTTTAACAGCAAATTTTTTGTACAAGTTATATGCTTTCAAAGTTTGGTTATTCATAAACCCAGTGTTGTTAGCTGAGTTGTATAGATGGTTAGTTTTTTCCTGGAATCTTGTTGCTAAATCTTTCTTAAAGTCACGATTAACTTGATAAGTGTAAGTGTTACCTTTTCCTGTTTTAGTAAAATATTTACCCCTACCGGATTTTGTGTATTTACGTGCAGCAGAGTTTACTATTAACTCCATAGCTGCTTCTTCTAATGGGTTTAATTGACTCATACCTCGTTCTTGTTTTATCATACTTATAATTTTAGTAGAATTGTATGTTTCTTTTTGCCAATTCAAATTAAGTTTATTTAATTTAGTAATTACGTTTGTAAATACTTCATCACTTGCAAGGTATGCTATACGTAAAGCTAATTTTCTTGGTATAATATCACCTTGACGAAACAAAGTAGTAGCCCAATCTCCTATAGCCGCATATTGTTCACCTTTTTTACCAAGCCAACTTTTAGCTTCCCTACCTACATCTGATACATGCGTATCGGCTAACAGTAGAGCATGACCCGAGTCTAAGTTTAAGTTATTTTCTTCGTACAATTGAGCCATGTCTTCAATTTCGTCTCTGTATTTTTTAGGAAATGAATTAAATCTTTTTCGTTTTTGTGCAGTTATAGCTTTTAACTCACCTGTTTGAGCAGCAGGGTTGTTCATAGTTATGTAATCACCTACATCTCGTCTGAAATTTTGTCCGTTGTGTTTGGTAAAATGATTCATTAGATATTTACCACCGGCAGCTGGACCAACAGAAGTTACAGCCATACTAGTTTGAATTAAAGCAGCCATTGGGTTGATACCAAACTGAGTATAATAATTCATAGTGTTATTAAAATTAACTACTTTACGAAAATCAAGGGGTTCTTTTAGTTCATTTATGCCTTGTATCTTTCTAGCTCGTGTAGCTAATTCATTAATAGCTTTGTTTAACATTTTTATTGTAGGAGACGGTCTTCCTAAAGCATCATCAATTTGTGTAGTTACGGTACTTATATAAGCTGATGCATCTTGTATACCGTCTTTTGCTAATTCTGGTTGTTTTCTTAAATGAGCTATAACAGAATCAGATTCAGCTGTAGGTTTAATCATTGCTATGTGTCTAGCTAAACGATTCATATAAATACCTAAAGCGGTAACATGATTTTGTTCGTAATCTGGACGTAAGCCTAACCTTGGTTTTGACATACTTGGACCTGCTACAAATGCATTGTGATAAAAAGTTTTGAAATCAAAGTTCCCTTCATTTAATAATTTTTTTACTTGACTATGATTCATAGCTGTAAGCTGGTCTGTGTCATCTAATAGTAATCTTAATCGTGAAGATACTTCGGGCTGTCCTGTTGCATCTACTCGGTCAATTGGTCTACCATTTGGACGGAATGTATACACAATGTCTTCACCCTTTTTTAACTTCATTTTTTCTACATGTAAAGACATACTGTAATGTAAATTTTCTAATGAATGTACTTCGTTGCTCTTGTCTAAATATCTAATAGGAACTTTTTGAGCCGGTAATAATTTACCTGTTTTATCTTTTATAGAAAACATAAGAGTATAAGTTTCCTGATTGTTTAAGTTAAAGATTCTTGGAAAATAATTATCTCTTCTTTCTATTTTTTGTAAACCTGCCATACCTTCTCGCCAAGGTATCTGTTCACCTATATCATCAAATACTGTACCTTTAGCTACCTGTGCTTGTATGTCGTCAATCATTCTATTGTATTGAGCAGCATATTTCCAAGTTAAATCATAGAACTCAGTTAAAATTTCTTGTACTTCTTTTGGTAAAGCATCTAGGAATTTTTGTTTAGTAGCTAAGTAATCTTCATTTTTTTCTATACCTTTTCTCATTGCATTAGTTTCTAGTTTATCTAATCCAACAATAGCATCATCTACAAATCCTATTAAACTTTTATCACCAATAACTTTACTTCCAATTCTTTCCTCTAATGCTTTAAGTTTATCTTTAACAAAGGTTTGATAACCATTCAAATCTGTATCTAATGGACCACCTTTCGAAGTAAGTCTTTGTAAAAATTGTAATGCATCTGATACAGATTTATTTAAGGCTACCATGTAATCTGTGCCAGAATCCTGGAATATTTTATTTTGCCCTTTTAGGAAATAATCATATACATGTTTTTTAAGAAAACCTGGAACGTAAACATTGCCCAATTCTGGGTTTAATTCTGGTACAGGTTTGTTTGAAAAAATAGGGTTTTGTATTTTATTTGTTTGATTAATTACATTTAAGATTTGAGATTGAGTTTGGTTTTGTAACATCACCTCTTTCAACACACCTCTAAGTTCTTTCTGCCCCATAGCCCTGTATACTAA
>Ga0114906_1000262_pt1 | contig 30810 bp, 41 predicted proteins | sample MalvirDeepMed_M9_FD_89687 | JGI IMG/M metagenome (GOLD analysis project Ga0114906, IMG submission 89687) | Marine viral communities from the Global Malaspina Expedition - Malaspina viral metaG DeepMed_M9 | ecosystem: Environmental > Aquatic > Marine > Oceanic | place: Mediterranean Sea...
CTGAATCCTGAATCCTGAATCCTGAATCCTGAATACTTCTTCTACGAAGAAGGGGCGCAAGCGCCCACTTGACATCCGCCCGTATATTGCGGTAGACTCCCGTATTATGCAAACCAAAGAAGCTGTCAAGCATTTCGGCTCCCAGACCGCCGTAGGTAAGGCACTCGGGATCACTAAGGGCGCTGTTTCAAATTGGAAGGGGACCGTACCCTTGCTCCGCGCCTACCAACTGCAAGAGATATCCGAAGGCAAGCTGAAAGCCCCTAAGTTCTGGGACGGTGATGAGAGCTCGTAATACCAAGCCGGGGCTATTCCAGAACGAGCAACTAGCCGAGCTGCCGATCGAGGCTAGGTGGCTGTTTGTCGGGTTACCGATGCTGGCCGACCGGGAAGGGCGTCTAGAGGACCGTCCTAAACGGATCAAAATGCAGATATTCCCCGCCGACTCGGTAGAGGTCGAGCCGTTACTTCAGGGATTAGAAAAGCAAGAGTTAATCGTCAGGTACGAAGTAGAAGGCCGCGCCTACATCTGGATCCCGACCTTTGCCAAGCACCAAAAGCCGCACCATCGGGAGACTGCAAGCGTTATCCCGCCTTACGTTAATGGGGCTGACCATAGCCTTTCCGCGGCTAGTCCCGACCTAGGCACGGCTCAGCCCTCCCTGAATCCTGAATCCGGAATCCTGAATACTTCTTCTACGAAGAAGGGGGCGCAAGCGCCATCCACGCCCCCCGAGTTCGGAGTCTTCAAGAAAGTCTACCCAAAACGAGCGGGGTCTCAGCCGTGGAGCAAGGCTCAGAGAGCCATCAACGCACGCCTGAAGGCCGGCGCTACGTGGGAAGCCATCATCGACGGCGCCAAACGCTACCGAGAGTGGGTACGGCTGACTGGCAAGGAACATACCGAGATCGTGATGCAGGCCGCGACGTTCTGCGGACCTGAGTTGCACTTCTCGAATCCGTGGAACCCGCCAGAGGTTAAGAAAAAGCGCTTGACCATGCAGCAGGCACAGCGGGAAGGGCTCACTAAGCGAGTGGGTGAATCCGATAACCAATTCTTAGACCGTGTATCGGGGTGAATTTGAATGAATGTCTCAAGCTGCACTTGGTGGTCGATATCCACAGGTTGGGTGGCTCATCAATGCGCGTCCCTCACAAAAAATATACGTGGGGCGAGAGGTTCGAGCAGATGCACGGCGAGTCCTATTTTGGATGTGTCGAGCGAACTGAGCCCAAGGGCGATTGGGATGAAGCCAAGCGATACGCGTTCACTCTCGGGACATTCAACGGACGAGGAATTCGACGACGAGTGGGAGTCGATCGTGGGGATGCGGAGGCAAGCGGAAGATCGGGCGCAACAAAGCGTGATGCGAGGCGTACCGATTACGAGGGCAGCGGGAGAAGAACCGCAAGCGCAGATGGAGAGCAACATTGAAACTAAGTAAGCACATGAACCGCGCCGTTGCTCTGCGGCTGCATGACGAATACAAAACCAAGTTTGCCCGCAATCCAGTGTCAGAACCGAAAGGACCGTACAATTATGGCTGAAGAATTCACACGAGAGAATGCGGAGGCGGCTTTCGACTTCCGAAAAAATCACAACGGCGAGGAAGCGAGGCTTTTCGTTGAGGTTCTACGAACGAAAAAATACTACGAGAAGCGACTCGGAGTTCACGCCTTGCTGTCTGAACAGTCATCCGCCGCCGGGAGACATGCCGAGGCAGAAAACAACACGGTGGTAGAAACCGCGCATGAGGAATACTTAGACGCTGTCCTGGCCCACCGCGAACTCAAGGGAAAGATGGAGCTCGCGGATATGAAGTTCGACGGCTGGCGATCGGCGAACAAGGCAAACGTAGGCCTTGATCGAAGGGTTACTTGAAGCGCGACTTTTTGGATAAGGCCATCTCCGACGCTGTTAGGGCTTCGTGGGCGATGTGCGCTAAGTGCTTTAGGCCCTTTGAGCGACAGGCCAATGGAAGCTGGAGCAAAAACTTTCAGTGCAGCCACTACTACAAGCGAGGCTCCGGGAACTCAACACGATGGTATCCAGACAACCTTACGGCCTTGTGTGGGACTTGTCACGATGCTTTAGGAACAGACCACGAGGCCCATTACAAGTTCTTTAAGTCTTTACTTGGGGAGGGTTGTTACGCCGCCTTGAAGTTACGCAAGCACGCAGTAATGAAATATACGCGAGACGACAAAAGGGAAATGGCCGCTTACTACCGAACGGAAACGGTACGAATTATGGCGCAACGAGACGCCGGCGAGATTGGGTACATTCCCGTCATACCTTGGGATTAGGAGAGTTGACTGTGACAGAAATCAAATGGACACCAGCGGGCCGAGAGGACGGATTCTGTTATCAGGTCGCGGTCAAAGGGACGACAAACATCGTCCGGTATCACGACAACTTTGGCGGCAAATATGAGGGCGGGCCAGATGAAATCCTTACTTTGCTCGACCTACGGGCTCGATTTCGCTCGCCGCTTTCAGTTAAAGCACTATGGCATCGGATCTTAAACGGCAACATGCCGCTAGATGCCCCGAAGAAATCTCAGATAGGCCGGCCCTCCGCGTTCCAAAGGAAGGGGCCGAGGTCGTTCACGACGATTGCCCAGATGAGGGCTGACAAGCTGATTTCGTTGTGGAACCAATTTCTACTCCAGCCGGCAGAGCGTGAGTGGCCGATTGATTGGAAGCTGCGATGAATCGCGGCTTGTCCGAGTCTGAGAAATTGAAAACACTCACCTACAGGAGTGCTCTTGACAGCCGCCGCGAGATGACTCACAGGATCTATGCGCCCGTCTATGACGGGGTTGGGCAAAAGATCACAACCGACGCCGGTCTTGTGTTCAGCGTGGAGGAAGACGGGACTGTTTATCTCGTTGCGGGCCATTCTGAATGGGACTCGAATAAAAGGCGTTGGCGTTACTCAGAGAAGGCAACTGGTCACTGGCCCCCAAAACTTGCCGGCAGTCGGGCACTCGTAACGGTATGAGCAGGCAATGGGCCGATGCTAGCCTCGACGTTGCCGACGACGAAGCACATCAACTCCTAGAGGAATGGGCGGCATGGGCCAGGGAGCCTATGGGCGGTTTTGGTAACTCCGGGCTTGAGGGGTACATGAGGGAGAAGCTAGACCAGGCCCATGATAGCGCCGAGATGACGCCCCGGATCGAGCGCGCAGAGAAGGCTCTGGCTATGGTTAAGGCCCAGAACCGGATCTGGCTCAAGGTCATAAAGAAGTATTACTTGGCGCGGAGAGGGCCGGCAGAGATCGCTTCAGAGCTCCGAATGACCCACGGATACGTTCGCGACTTGTTGAAATCTGGGAAGAATTGCTTCTGGTCATACTACCTTGAAATAAAAGGTTGACAATTTATACAGTACCGTGTATAAGAACAGTGTCGATAGTGGATTTATATGCCCACTATTTCTAGCCGTCCATCCGAGGCGGTTTTTTTGTGGGGGATCACTTTTGATGGATTGGGGCTCAGTCCCCGAAATCGTTGAGCTTGACTTTGACCCTCCGAAGCCGAGTGAGCTTTTTCGGTGGCGATCATGGACAGATGCCGGGTTCGATCCGGATGGATTTGGGGTGACCTTTGCCCCTGTAGACCTTTCCAATCTCCCCGAGGACTACTGATTACTTCGCCGGTAACTGTTTAGGACTATGCATTTAGGTGGACTTGTAACATCTGCGCTGGAAATCAGCAACCCAACTAACGGGACTACCGTAACTCGTGCGACGGCAGCGACCGACGCAGAGGGTGATCCAACCCCTGAGAACAAGCGTTATAGTAACGGAGATCCGTGGGGGGGCGGGGGGATCCACGCATCTTTTAAAGACCACCTACAGATTGCGACTAGCGCTACTGGGGGCGGGGTATCTTTCACCGCTAACCAGGCGTGTCAAGTATCCGTTTGGTGGCCCAATGCGCAAACCTTGCCCTCGTGGCTAGACTCTACGTGGACGGACTCAGGAGAGAAGACCGAGGGGGACGCCATAACGGCGTACTACAAGGTCTACGGTCCAGATAGGGCGACTAACCTCCTAACAGAGAGCGAGGATCTAGCCGCTTCCCCGTGGGCTAACAATTGGGGGAACGGCGTCACCTACACGGCGAACGATACTTCTGCGCCGGATGGGACAACAACCGCCGATAAGCTCGAGCAGTCGGCCGCTGCCGGTGATGGCGTGGCCACGTCGAGCGTTAATTACAATACCAGTGTTGCGCATGTAAAAAGCCTCTATCTGAAGAACGACGACGCGGTACAGTCTAAGCTGACCGTATGGGATACGACAGACGGCTCAGAGCTTTGTACGCTTAGCGTTAACTGGTCGTCAGGGGTTCCGTCAAAGGGCGCGCAGACAGGTTCTCCTACACAGATTACCTTCGTTGACGCCGTTAATGATTACCCCGCGTTAGGAGCGAACAGCGGCTGGTGGCGCGTGGCGTTCCGGTTTACTACGGCTTCGACTGCCGGGCATCGATTCGTTATCGCCCCGGAGGTTAACGGTTCAAATGGGAACGGCGTCTGGGCGTGGGGCGTTCTGGTTACCGAGGGCGACGAACTCCGGTCCTACGTAAAAACTGCCGGCGCTACGGCTAATGGCGAGCCAGAAACCCCAGTATTTCTCGATTCGGCGTCGTATGCGTATGACGTATTTATTCGGCCAGGGAACAAGAGCGTTGGGCTCGTAGGGGCGGTAGCAGGATCTGCGGGCTTGATTCAATTCAAAACATCGTCTACGCCGATGGACGATACTGACGGCTCAACGGCCATAACGATCGAACGAGTAGACGGAAGCGTGGGGGTGGCTACTTGTACCGCCTCGTGTCCCGATACCTTCGGCGTGTTAGACGCTAACGGCGGTGATGCGGTAAGTGATGTAGTTACGTGGGCAGATGCCGATGTAGCGGATAAGACGATCACCTACAACCCTAGTCCCCAGACCGCCAACCAAGTAGAGACCATTACCATCGGGACCTTTACCGGGGCCTCCGAGGGCGGTCAGAGCACCCATAGCGTCCTGATAACCGACGTAGGCACTACCCCGACGGCACAGACCCATTGGGTCGCAGTGGCCGCGGCAGGGGCCGGGGACGGAACTACAGAAGCTAACGCCGCAAAGGCGGAGACTTTCGCGCCGACCGTCCAGCCCGTGGCTGGGGGCGATGTTGCTGTAAAGTGGGCTACCGGGACGTATTCCTTTGTGCTGTCCCCCTCTAACTCAGGGGACGATACGACCCATAGGGTCATACATCAGCCCCACAATGGGGATGTTACGTTTGATGTCGACTCCACAGACGGCTTCGCCTTTAAGTGGGGCGGGAAACAGTGGGTCGATTTTGTTCGGGCCAGCACGCACGACGTTATCGTATCGGGCGGGGGAACGGCTGTTAAATCCGGTGGGGTGACCGGCGAGACCGTAAAGAAGGTCTGTGACTTTGAAGGGGCCTCAAACTGCGTTCTTGAGATAACCAGCACTAAAACCGAAGGCTGGGACGGCTACGATAACTTCGGAGATCACATAACCCTTCGGCCGAAGTCCGACCAACAGGGGAACTCGTGGTGGGACGCTGACTCCGACGCCGGCGACCTTCTGAAGTTTGATCCCACGAATGGGACCGATCTGACAGACGCATCGGTAGCAGACGCTTTGCTTATCGAAGGTCCAGACGACGGACTCCACATCGAGAAGTCCGGGCACTCGGCAGGCCACATTGTAGAAGGTACGGGAATTTGCCGTCATATGATGTACGACGGAGACTGGTCTGCGGTCTCAGGGTACGAGGCCGGTTGCGGGAACCGTCCAGGCACTATTGTTACCCGAGAGTCCCAATACTTCGTGACGGACGACTGCATTTTCCGGACGACCGGACAGAGTGCAGATCGGACGGCTACCCTAAACATCGGGATGAAGTTAGAGGGCATAAACAACGCCCTCACTCGCTCGTTCTTCTTTGACACGGCCGGCAAGACGATCAAGGCCGATGTTTCGAGCCACTCTCATCAAGGGAGAGGCATGCGGGTCGCCCACGTCACGGGCTATGACGTAAGCAACGCCTCAAGTAGTAAGGGGTTTATCGAGTTCCGAGACACCGGAAACGGACGGAACCTGTTCACCGATCCCGAGACGTCTGTGTACATGCAGGACGTCAAGATTTACAACGTACTTGTCGAGAGCTTTGGCGGGACGTTCTTCCTGAGGTTCAAGTGGGATAACAACGGCGGGAACTGGGAAGACCACCTTGAAATCAAGAACTGCGTACTCCCAACCGGCTGTGACCTGATTAAGTTTGACGGGGACATTTCTAATCTAGGCACTATGTCGATTGCCGCCGCCGAGGCCGCTTATCCGGCCAACTTCTCTGGCAATATAAATGCAAATTCACTGTTGTCGGCACCGGCTGTATCCGGGACGGACTTCTCTAATGTGTATACGCGCTTTGTGCCTACGGGCGCGGCGCTTAACGGTGGCGCTGATCTTACTACAGCAAACGGGTCGGGTAGTAGCTCTGACCAACTGATAGTGAATGACTCAACGTGGTTCCAAGTGCCGCATAGTTTTCCTACGCCCGCTGATGGGCCGGATGCGGGCCAGTACACGATCAATCTAAACGGGACAAACGTAGGGTACACAGCACTGAATCAGACGACCAAGACGTTCACTCTAGCCTCAGCAACGAGTTGGAGTAGCGGAGACTCGGTAAACCTTCGGTACTCCACAAGTCCTAATATCGGGGCAGTCTAATGGCTGTCGCGGTTGAATCAGAATCACAGTATGAGTCTTCGGGAGACGGCACTTCGCACGCCGTCCCGTATCCTGCGACTATTACCAATGGCAGTATTTTGGTGCTGGCCTGTAGTATTGACGGCACGTCCGCGCCAACCACACCTTCTGGCTGGGCGGTAGCTGACACTACAGCAGGCCCATCAAATACTGTTACGGTTTACAGCATAACCGCAGACGGCACGGAGACCGGCAACCTATCTGTTACCACTCCCAATCAGCAGTTTACTGCAAAGATGTGGTCGTGGACGGATGGCGCGGCGGTAGAAGCGACGGCCACTACCGGGGATAGCTCAACGCCAGATTGCCCGAACCACACGCCGTCCGGAGGAAATGCCTCATACGGACTCATTGCCTATGCGGGGCAGGACTCGGCTGATAGCACATGGACTACCGCGATCAGCGGATACGGAAACAATGGTTCTGATGCCTCTACAACAGGCGGCCCAACCTCTAACGGCTGGGCCAGAAAGGTCGCAACAGTTACGTCTGAGAACCCAGCAGCCTTTGCCGACGCCGCGGCGCAGGCTTGGGTGGCGGTAACTATTTCAATTGCTACGGCAGTGGCAGGCGGAACGAAACTCTGGCGATCATCTAAGCTACACGGGAAGGTTTAATGTCAGCACCCTATTTAGGCGATTTCATCAAGGACGACACTGTTCGGTTCTACTGGAATTCGTTTAATGCTGCCGGGGCGAGTATTACCCGCGCAACTAATGGCACGGTTTCTGTCTACGAGGAGGGGGGGACTACACAGTTCACAACCGGAGTCACAGATACCGAAGATTTTGACTCACTGACCGGCGTACATCTATGTGCGGTTGTAACGACAGACTCACAGTACGAAGCAGGCAAGGATTACGCAGTAGTCCTCAGTGCCGCGACGATTGACGGCGAGACGGTCAACGCAGTACTGGCGCACTTCTCGATAGAGAATCGGTCTGCCTCACGATTCAAGTATCACTCGGACGGCATTCTGGCGATGTCGGCCGCAAGCGCCACACAAGTCACCCTTACGGGAGGCAGCGCAGTCGATGGTGAGTACGACGGTAAGAAATTCTTTGTTGTGGCCGGTACAGGCATAGGACAGACAGGACATGCCGCTGCAGCACCTCACGGAACGACGTACAACGGCACGACTAAGGTAATGGTGCTTGCTTACGCACTCCCGACTACGCTTTCGACGGATTCAACGATCATCTTCGAGAACGATTACCAGGGCACGGTTACTCTGCCTACTAATTTCGACGTTCTTGGCATTGAGAGTGACGGCGATCTGACTAAGGTAAATACCCTTGACGCTCATACCGCCCAGACTGGGGACACCTACGCAATTGCCAATGGTGCAGCCGGGCTTGTGGCGATCGATACGGTTGTAGATGGGATACAAACCGATCTCTCAAACGGCACGGATGGCCTTGGGGCACTGAAAACTCTTGTAGATGCCGTGAATACGGATCTGAGCAATGGGACCGACGGGCTTGGCGCGCTTAAAACGCTGATCGACACGCTTGATACGGTAGTCGACGCAATCAAGGCGAAGACCGATTCGTTAACGTTCACCGTAGCGAACAAGGTCGATTCCAACATGAAGACATTGATCGACAATGACCTCGCTGCTGGAGCAGCAGACAACAATAGAAATGTAGGCTACTAATGGCTCTGTTAGCAGCCGACTTATTCGCGCCGGATCTATTTGCGCCTGACTTATTTATCGGCGTAGAAGTAGCGCCGGCGATAGAGGGCATTCCTGGCCGGAGATACTTTTTCGGCCCTGCTCGAGATCGAGTAGTAGAGCCTACTGTAGAGACGCCGACTCCGATCCCGGTACAGCCTCCGGTTGAAATACCAATAGAGGCTGACGCAGCTCTAATTTATGAGCCGTCAATACTTGACAGAGCACAGACGTACATTGAGGGGCTAGAGAGTCCTTATCAGCCCCAGATTCCAGTAGAGCCGCCTCCGCCTCCGCCGACCGAGGCTGAGCTGTTCTATGCCGACGCCGTGGTTAATCGGCAAGAGATGGATGTCATAAACGAGGCGGTTGAGGCGATCTTGCCCGAACCTCGAGTGTGGAGTCCAGAGAGTCACCAGCAATGGGCCGATAGTTGGTCGTTGCCTTCGCCTATTATCTCGAGGCGAGAAGGCTAGCCTTGGGATGGTGCCTAGTGGCGATTGGGGATTCCGAAGCGATTACGAAGCTGAGTTACAGCGTCGGCGACGCGAGCACTTAGATCAAATCAAGCGGGAAGAAAAAGCCGAGTTAATCGCTAACGAGACTGACCGAGAGATAGCCAGGTTACTTAGGGAGCGAGAGGCCGAGCAATCCAGAGATCAGGAGCTAGACAGGCTCCTAGATTTCTCGCGGCAGTACCAAGCGTCTACCGCAAAGCGGTTAATGGGTGAGCGGGTTTCTAAGGCTTACGCAAGGGCTGCTACCCAGGGCAACCGATCGGCGCTTGAGGCTTTAGATCGAGAAATGGCGAGAGCCAATGAGGAAGAGGAATTCACGATGCTAGCGACGATGATGGTGCTGAATGGCACAATCTGACCAAGTATCGATCCAGATACCGAAATCACGATGGAACGAAGGATCGGCATTCATAGCTACAGCATACTTCCGCCTGAGATCGACGGCCGCGGCTGCAACACCAACGAATGTCCGCTATCGAATTGATAATCTTTCTACTCGGACTGAGTTAGCTGGCTGGACGACTGTATCAGCGGCATCGAATATAAGCATAGCGATCACAGCGACTCACAACGCTATTCAGAACAACGCGAGCAAGACAGAGCGATTGCAACTCACTGTAGCCGCCGACCATGATCTGGCAACCCAGCACCGAGAAACCAAGGAATGGACTATTACTAACCTATACGGGATGACCTGATGCCGCACAAAGGCAAGAGCAAGAACTACAAGCCCCGAAAGGGGCACGAGCGGAAGAAATAATGCTTGGCGTAACAAAGGGTTAGGAAATAAACTAAGCGAATTTATATGAGCAGACCAAAGGGAACGTCAAACAAGTTCACTGCAACCGCTAAGCAAGCATTCAATCTAGCGTTTCAGGGCATGGGCGGCATTGAGAAGCTGACTGAATGGGGCGCAGAGCATCCGACCGAGTTTTTCAAGCTCTACGCTCGCCTGATCCCTGTAGACACAGTGCATTCAGGCTCGATAGAGCATCGCAATATAGAGGTTGATTTTGACGGCAGCAAGGCAGACGACAAGAGCGAGCTTCCCGCCGAAACTCCGACCATTAACTGAACCCAGACGATACAAGATCCTCTACGGAGGCCGGGGCTCAACGAAGTCCTGGTCCGTTGCGAGGATGTTGCTTATCAAGGGGGCGAACGGGCCGCTAAGGATTCTCTGTACTCGAGAGATACAGAACACGATTGCCGACTCGGTTCATCAACTGTTAAGGGACCAGATTGGTGAGCTAGAGCTCGAGGGCTTCTATGAGGTCACTAAGAACGAGATCACTGGGGCGAACGGGACGCAGTTCTTATTCACAGGGCTTAGGACCCAAGACGTTGCGAAGATCAAGTCATTCGAGGGCGTTGATATTGTTTGGGTTGAGGAAGCTCAGGTCGTATCAAGGAAGTCGTGGGAAATCCTTATCCCGACGATTCGGAAGGAAGGATCTGAGATATGGGTCACGTTTAATCCTGAACTGGATACAGACGAGACATATCAAAGGTTCGTTGTTCATACCCCAGAGAACGCGGTACTGCTCAAGCTGAACTACACGGACAATCCGTGGTTTCCTGAAGTGCTTGAGCAAGAGCGGCTAGCCCTTAAGGCGAGAGATCCCGAAGCTTACGATAACGTGTGGGAAGGTAATTGCCGATCAGCGGTTGAAGGCGCAATCTACGCTAAGGAAGTAGCCCTGGCGATTGAGAAGAAACGCATTAGACCCATGCCTCACGACCCTGAGTTACTGACTCACTGTGTATGGGATCTCGGCTGGAACGACCAGATGACGATCATCATGGTTCAGAAGGTTGCGAGTAGCCTGATGGTCATTGACTACATAGAGGACTCGCACCGAACCTACGATAGCTACGTGAAGGAGCTGGAGTCTAAGCCCTATCGATGGGGCAAGGACTATCTGCCTCACGATGGCAAGCACAAGAACCCGCAGACTGGCAAGAGCGCACAAGACGTACTGAAGGCTTTAGGCCGGGATGTAGAGATCGTGCCTGATATTGGCATTGAGGCAGGAATCAAATTGGCCAGGCAGACTTTCTCTCGCATCTTCTTAGATGAGGATAAGACGGGAAGGCTGATCGAGTGTCTGAGACGCTACAAGCGCCAGATCAATCAAGCTACTAACGAACCAGGAGCGCCACTACATGACCAGCACTCGCACGGCTCAGATGCTTTCAGGTATATGGCTGTAGTGGCCGACCAGATGAAAAACGAGCAGGCGCACACCCCAGATCCTTACGGCGGCTTTAAAGGCTGGTCCGGTTAATGCCTAAGCGAACAAAGAAAGAGACTGAGGCCGATCGCAAGCTCATCAGGCGTGTGCGTGATCGTTACAAGGTCATGTCCGAGGCCGACCAAGAGAACCGAGAGTTGGCGTTAGAGGATCTCAGGTTCGTTAACGTCCCAGGCGAGCAGTGGGACGACAACATGACTCAGAACCGTGGCGACAGGCCGTGCTATGAGTTCAACAAGCTGAGGCCGGCAGGCAAGAGAGTAATCAACGAGATCCGTGCTAATCGTCCTGCGGGGAAGGTACGGGCAGTTGAAGGGGGCGATAAGAACACAGCCGAGCTCTACGAGGGCCTGATCCGAAACATCTGGAACATATCGGATGGCGATACGGTTGTGGATCATGCGGCTGAGTACTTAGTCGACGCAGGCATGGCCGCCTGGCAGATCGATACTGAGTACTCAAGTGATTCGGCGTTCGACCAAGACATAATCGTTAGGGCGATCAAGAACCCGTTTTGTCTTTTTTCCGATCCGAGCAGCCAGGACTTTCTCAAGCGTGATGCCGATGACTGGATTCTGACAGAGAAGATATCCAAGGCGTCTTTTGAGGAGAGATACCCCGACGCCAACCCAGTTAGCTTCGATGATGTTATCTTTGAGGACGAGGACGACTGGAAGAGCGAAGAGCAAGTACGTATTGCTCTGTACGACTACAAAGAGCCCGCCGAGAAAGACCTGTGGTTATTCACGATACCTGATGGCGAAGGCTCTAAGCAGATTGTGGTCGACTCTGAATCTGATGAGGGTCAAGCCTTAGCAGAGCAAGGCGCTCAGCCAGAACGGACACGGCTCGTCAAGTACCACAAGATCATGCGAGTGATTATCTCTGGTGATGCGGTGCTAGAGCAGCCTGTGGAACTAGCGGGCTCTCAGCATCGCTACGTTCAAGTCCACGGCGAATACAAGGTAGTCGACGGCAAGAGTTTATGGTGGGGCCTGCATCGCTTCTCCAAGGACGCTCAGCGGTCCTACAACGTCTCACGTACAGCAATAGACGAGACGATAGCTGGTGCACCTAGAGCTAAATGGTGGGCGACACCAGAACAAGCAGAGGGCTTAACGAACCAATGGGCGACCGCTCACGATCAGAATCGCCCGTTCATGCTGTACAACCCGGACCCCGCAACAGGGGGTGCGCCCCCGCAACGAATGGGAGGGGCCGACGTTCCCGTTGCTCTGATGCAACAAGCGGTTATTGCGTCTGATGACATACGAGATACCTCGGGCTTGCACGAAGCCTCATTCGGTGAGGAGTCGGGCGAGAAGTCGGGAATTGCACTAGCGAGAAAGCAAAGTCAGGCTCAGATCGTCACATACAATTTCCCCGACAACATGGCGAAGGGTATCAGGCGAACGTGGGAGATCCTCATTGACCTGATCCCCGAGATATACGACGCAGAGCGTGAGATTAGAATTCTAGGCTCTGATGGAACGGAGAGTTACGAGACGATCAACCAATTCGTTGAGGACGAGAACGGGGACACTATACGCATCAACGATATGTCGGCTGGCAAATACGACGTAACAATCACCACAGGTCCGAGCTTCAGCACGTTGAGGCAGGAAGCGGCCGAGGTTTACGGCCAGATTGCGGGGCAGAATCCTGAGTTGATGCAAGTCGCTGGAGACCTGGTATTCAAGTCGCTCGATTTCCCCTACGCCGAGGATATCGCAGAACGGTGGCAAGCTATCCTGCCGCCGCAGATTCAGCAGTTAATCAACTCGGATTCTGAAATACCGCCTGAAGTGCAACAGATGATGCAACAGGCCGAAATGGCTATGCAGCAAGTCCAAGAGCAGGGCCAGCTAGTTCAAGCGGCCGCGGCAGAGGTCGAGGAAGAAAAGAACGTTGCCGAGAAGACCAAGCTCGAGATTCAAGTTGCCCTAGCTGATATGGAAGCTAAGAAGACGGCTTTTGAGGCTGAGATCACGAAGAAACTCGCCGAGCTCACGCTGAAGAAAGCCGATCAGACAGCCGAAGGCTTGGGGGAGACCCGAGAGGGCTTGTCGAACGAGTTGAACCAGGCAATGGCTGAGATACAGAAGCTCGTTGCCGAGTTCATGCAGGCGTCGGTACAAACCCTTGCCGAGATACAGGGCAAGAATCAGCCGCAGGTAGTATTTGCGCCCACGCCAAAGGTGACGAAGCTCAGAGCCAAGCGAGAGAACGGCGAGTTGGTAGCTATCCCTGAGTACGAGAATGTCACCCAATGAACCGAACATACAAGATATTCGTACTCGTCTATTTGATCGTTCTTGGCGTTTGGGTTGCTGGGGTGTTGCTTACTCACTAGCTACCTTACTAATGGGCGCCACATCTGGAGTTCCCTCATTGACGATAGTCGAGGGGGGCATAACAGGACTAGGAACCTACATGAGTGGGGTTCATTGGGTCCTGATCGATGGCAAAAGGAAGATGCTGTACGACGCTTATCCTGATCTCGAGCATGGGGACTGGGTGAAAGTCGCTTGTACGGCTAAGTGTTACATCTGGGAGGTTCGGAAGTGAAGACCTTTATCCTGTTCTATGTCTTGTGGAATGGCGGCCATGGGCCTTCCGGCGTTCTGTCTGGAATACGGACGTTTAACACTTTGAGTGACTGCAAAACGGCCATCCCGCTGATGGTTCAGTCAATGAGAAGCCAATTCCCTTATCTCCCGATCGAATACGAGTGCAAAGAGGTCGTATTCGACACGAGCATATAAGGCTCTCTGAGCGCCCCTGATTGGGGGTGCCACCCTAGTACCTAATTAACGAGAAGTCGTCTCAGACGGCATCTCACGCGGCCCTAACACTGTATATGCGTGCAGGTTAGACCCCCACTCGAGGGTTATCGAGGCGTCTACCTGTGGATTCTCACAGGGCGAGGAAAACCATGACTGACGAACTAGCGCCGCAAGGCGAGGGCGAAGATGTGCCCGAAGACGATGCAGACGTAAGCCAATCTGACGTAGCCGAGGCGGACGCCGAGGTAGCTGACGAAGGAAACGAAGCGGATTCATCCCCCGCCGTCACCGATTCTGACGATACACCTGAGACGGCCACAAGTAAGGGCGTTCAGGCCCGAATCGATGAGCTGACAAGGCTTAGACGCGATGCAGAGCGAGACAGGGACCAATGGCGAGACTTTGCCCAACGGCAACAGGCTCAACCGGAGCCAGCTAAGGAACCGGAACAGCCAGAAGTACCGAAGTCGCTTGCGGATTTCAACTATGACGAAGCCCAGTACCGAGATCACTTGTTCGGGATTGCCGAGAAGCGCGCCGAGAAGGCCGCCGAAGGCGTAGCGTCCAAGTGGCACCAAGAGCAACAGGCTTTAGTCAATAGGCAGACGTTCGAGGCTCGCGCCGCCAAGTTTTCACAGACGGTAGACGATTACGAGAGCGTAGCCAACTACGCCCCGATCTCAGATCAAGTCGCATCAATAGTGATGGATTTTGAGGACGGGCCGGAACTGGCTTACTACCTGGGCAAGAATCCAGACGTAGCAACCCGAATCAGCGGGCTGTCCGAAAGGATGGCTTCGGCTGAGTTGGGTCGTATCTCCAATCGCTTATCCAGCCAGAAATCGAAGCCAAAGATTGTCAGCAAGGCCCCTCCGCCGCCCAAGAAATTAGAGGGCAGCGACCCCGGTGTAAAGGGACGAATAGACGATCCAAAGTTGTCCGACGCCGAGTTCGACAAGTTGCGGAGGAAACAAATTGCAGCTCGATAGCTGCTTTTTTCCTTCGAGGTAAATCATGGCTAATACATTAACCACTATCGATATGGTGGCCAGGGAGAGTTTGCGCATTGCGCATGAAAAGCTCTCGTTCCTGGGAACCATCGATAGAAGCTACGATAACTCATACGCCAAGGAAGGGGCGAAGATTGGGGATACGTTACGTGTCCGTAATCCGAACCAATACACGCGGCGTCAGGGTTCTCGTGTTATGGCTGTGCAGGATCAGAATGAGACGACTCAATCTGTGACTGTCGCAACGCAGGACGGCGTTGATATGAAGTGGAACTCTGCGGAGTGGAAGCTGAGTATTGACGAATACTCCAGGCGTTACATCGAACCCGCTGTTTCTGTCCTTGTGGCAGGCATAGAGGGAGATGTGCTCTCAGCCGTAACCAAGGATGTCTATCAGTTGACTGGTACTGCCGGAACGGTGGTTGGGGCTTCTGCTGACATTTCTGCAATCACGGACGCTCGAGCGAAGCTCAACCAACAGCTCGCCCCGAAAGACGGTAATCGTAACGTTCAGTTCGATTCCGTCACGATGGGTACTATTGTCAACGGCGTGCAGGGTCTGTTCCATGACGGAGGTCAGGTCAGTGAGTCATTCCGGGAGGGGTTCATCTCCCGTAATGCAATGGCGGACTTCTACGAGAATGAGAAGACCTACGTGCATACCAATGGCACTGATTCCGATGTGGCTTGGGCGGTTGACGATACGACTCGGTTAGCTACCGGAGACGCCGACGAGAACAACAGCGTTAACGTGTTGAACTTTGACGCGATGGGCACGGTTGTTCCCACAGTGGGAACGGTCTTCACCATTGATACGGTGTACGATTGTCACCCCGAGACGAAGGCTGCGTACTCTCATCGGAAGCAGTTGGTGATTACTTCCGTTGGCAGCATTTCCAGCAACCAGGCGGATATCACTTTCGCTCCCGCGCTGTATGCGGCTGGTCCGAAGCAGAACGTTTCAATTACGGGAACGACCTTTGCTTCAATCGAGGACGACGCAACGGTGCAGCATGGCGCCGCTTCGGCGAGCCTCCAACAGAACCTCATGTACCACAAGGACGCCTTTACGTTTGTCACGGCCGATCTGCCGCTCTACGCGGATTCAGACAAGGCCGTGCGAAGACAAAAAGACGGCTTGAGTCTGAGGGTCTGGCAGGGGTCGGATATCAGGAACGATGAGTTGCTCCTGAGACTCGACATTCTTTATGGCTGGAAGACGCTGCGACCCGAATGGGCCTGCAGGATCAGCAACTAAGGGAGGGTTAAATCATGGCTATTCCAGTAACACGAGAGCGCATTGACTATGGCTCTCCAGATGGCAGCGTGCTTCATGGCGCTGCTCGAGAAGTGGTGGATGGTGCGGGTACGGCTACTACGCTTACTGTAGCTCAGTCCGGCGCTTTGTGTCTGTTCAACACCGCAGCGGGTCAGGCTTACACCTTGCCTGCTATCTCGGCGCGGGACGTTGGTACTACCTTCGATTTCGTGGCAACCGTTACGGGTACGGGCACTTATTCCGTGACCACGGACGCGGCCACCACGTTTATCGGCGGCGGTCTCGATAGCTCGTCCACAGCGGTAGCGGAGGGCGGCGATACGTTTGTTGCTGATCCTACGGCGACGGTTGCGTTCACTGGCGACTCTGATGTTACAGGGCGACTTGTGGGTACTCACTTTTCAGTGACGGCCTACAGTACGACTACCTGGACTATCGGCGGTACGATGATGGGCGTAGGCACCTTAGCAACGCCATTTTGATAGTTAAGTAGTTAATTTAACTACCATTACCGGGGTTAGGCGTTGCGTATGTGGTGCTTCTTTTTGGCTTCCATATACGTAGCGCCTGCCTCTTCTGGTGTATCGAAGATGCCTAGACGGGCTTCGTTATTTTAACATGTAATTGAGGAATCAATATGGCTGCACTTACTCCTATCGAGGCCATCACTCGCCATGGGCAAATTACCCATAACGAGTGTCAGTACACAGTAGTGGATGTGGCCGATAACTCTACAACTGTTTATACAGGTCCGTGTATTCTTTACGGGCTTGTCGTTACGACCGTGCTATCTGCTCATGCTTTGCCTGTGTTGGATGGCGCGACGAATACAGTCGCCGCGCTCGCCGCGTCCGCTGCTGTTGGAACGACCACAAACTATGCCGGCATTCGATGCGATACGTCTTTGGTTGTCGATCCGAATGATGCGGCTACAGGGCGAATCACGGTTATCTGGCGCAAGGTCAACGCTGACTAATGGCGACCAATCTCGGGATAATCGAGGACGCGCTACGCGAACTCAATGTAATTTCGGAGATCGACTCTGCATCCGCCGAACAAGGCGCCCACTCTTTGCGTGCGCTCAATCGCATGCTTGAGGCATGGACCGAGAACGGGATTGATCTGGGGTACTTCAAGCAGTCCTCTACAGCCGACACCATCCCGATCCCTGAATGGGCCGAGGACGGAGTTATTGCCAAACTTGCGGTAAGGATTGCCCCCTTATACGGCGCTACTGTATCGCCTGAGTTGGCAGTAGCGGCGACCGATAGCTACCGCATGATTATGCGTAAGTCCATTGTCGATAAGGGGCAAGTCTCTGATATGCGCTATCAGCCAGCAGGAGAGGGTAAGTATCGGACTGGCGGCCGCATTCTGACTGAAACGTAATGCCTCGCTTCTCTCTACCCTTGCAGTCTTACGAACTGCGAAGCCGCCCTACGAGCCCTTCAAGGCTATTAAACTGCTATGCGGAGCAGCTGCCACCAGACGCTAAGAGCCCGGTGTACCTCTCGAGGACTCCTGGCGCAAAGGCATGGACGACGGTAGGTACGGGGAGCATCAAGGCGATGCACTCGGCTCTAGGTCTGCTGTTTGTTGTTTCTGGGTCTGAACTCTACAAGGTCGATTCCAACAAGACGGCAACCCTACTGGGAAACATAGGGTCTCCAGGGAACATCGACATCGACTCGAATTCTACTTCGGTCGTCGTAGTAAATGACCCTTTGGCCTATTACTGGGACCAGACAACGTTCGGGCAGATCACCGACACAGACTTTCTCGCTCTAGGCGCGGGCGATGTGGAGTTCATTGATAACTACTTGTTGTTTCGACAGCCTGACTCTGGGACGTTCTTTGCCTCAGACGTAGGCTCAGCGACATCATACGACGCCTTACAGTTCAATAACGCCGACGCCTCCCCCGATGATCTCGTGGGGATGAAAGTAGACCATCGGCAGGCTTTGTTGTTCGGCAAGAAGTCCGTTGAGTTGTGGGAGAACACAGGAATCTCTGGATTCCCGTTTGAAAGGTCGATTAACGGCTATATCGAGCAAGGGTGTCTTAACGGACGCACCATAGCAAAACTCGATAACTCAGTATTCTGGCTTGCTGACGACTACACCGTGAGAAAGCTGGACGGATTAACACCGATTCGAGTCAGTAACCACGGCATAGAGCAATCGATCGGTGATGCCACGATTTCATCGGGCAAGGCGTTTACTTACAAACAAGATGGCCATTTGTTTTATGTCCTGTCTTTCTCAGAGGGGACGTTTGTTTTTGATGCTACAACCGGCTCATGGCACGAGCGACAGACGTATAACGACACTTTTTGGCATCCTGAGTCACACGCCTCGGCCTTCGGGCTCGAGTTAGTTGGTGATTCGACTAGCAACAAGATAGGCGAGTTAAGCGCCACCACGTATGAAGACTGGGGCTCTACCCAGAGAATGGAGTGGACATATCAGCCCGTGTATGCAGAACAGCAACGGGCGTTCCATTACCGATTCGAGGTTGTTGCAGAAGTGGGTGTAGGGCTTACCACGGGCCAGGGCTCGGACCCTGAGATTATGCTGGACTACTCCGATGATGGCGGCGTTACTTGGCTGAGCCTGCCGAATAAGAAGCTCGGCAAAATCGGTGAGTACGAGAACCGCGCTATCTGGCACTCACTCGGAAGCGCAAGGCAGAGAGTGTACCGAGCGGCGGTGAGTGATCCTGTTCGTGTAACGATTGCCGACACTTTTGTAGAAGTGAAGGGCGGGAGACTGTGACAGTACAGCTAAGACCTTTCGCCGCGATCCCGGGCAATCTCCGAGAGTGGGCGAAGTGGATGCGGGAGCAGAACATCTCCGCCGAGGCAAATTCTGTAACTACCGAGATGTTGCAGGACGAGTCTGTAACGTTAGCGAAGATGGCCGACTTAGCGGGCGACACCATAGTTGGGCGCCTCTCGACTACAGGTGTCCCCCAAGCCCTCACAGTAGCCCAGACGGTGACTCTGCTTGAGGCGGCGGGTTGGAACTTCTCGGCAGCCGTCGGACTCGATGGGACGGTAGGATTCTTCGGGACTACTCCGGTAGGGCAGCAAACAACCCCTAGCACTTTGAGCATGACAACCATATCCGGCACTGGCGATGACGCGGATATCAACACTAACTTTTCGGCCATCCAGGCAGCGGTTAACGCGATAAAGACGGCTTTGGATAACTTAGGAGCAACGGCTTAATGTCATTACTTGGCGGGATTATTGGCAGTTCCATTATCGGCGGGCTGTTCGGATTAAAAGGCGCTGACGAACAAGCAGACGCTTCCAGGGCGTCAGTAAATGAAGCACGCCGGCAGTACGACCAGACCCGATCGGACTTTGCCCCTTATCGAGAGGCTGGTGTTGGCGCTCTTGGGAGATTGAATTCACTTTCTCAGGGTGACAACAGCAGTTTCTTCAATTCACCCGGTTACGAGTTTAGGCGCGACGAAGGCACGCGGAACATACAAAACAGTTTCGCCGGTCGCGGTAGCGGCGGGAATGCGTTGAAAGCCTTAGCCGCATATAACTCCGGTCTTGCTTCTCAAGAGTACGGCAACTACTGGAACCGGCAGGCTGGGTTAGCGGGCGTTGGGCAAACGGCAACGCAGGGCACTGCTTACGCCGGCGCTAATGCGGCCGGTCAGGCTGGCAACGCTTTACTAGCTGGAGGCAATGCTAGGGCTTCAGGCTTACAGGCCGTGGGCAACTCAATCAATGCAGGGATTGGAAATTTTATGTACGGGCAAGGTGCGGGGCTGTTCGGCAATCAGCAGCCCCAGCGCAATGCGTGGACAGGCGGGGGGCTACAATCCTCGTATGACTACCTGAACAGACGCGGGCGAGGATAGAGAATGCCAATCAATCAACTCAGCCTTCAGAACACCTACGGCGCCGGATTACGTGACAGGGAACTGAACGAGTTTAACAGAAACCGTAACGCGCTCGGCCGCCAGCAAGTAGCTCAGCAAGAGGCAATCAGTAGCCTCGGGCCAAACGCGAGCGCACAGGACTACGCTCGGCTGGGTGCTACGGGGCAGGCGAACGCCATTACTAGCGCGAATCAGTTTGATGACGACGCTAGGAAGGCTAATACCGAATGGCTCGTCAATGCGTCTGAGCAAGTCTTAGTCAATCCTGCAACCTATGGCGCATTTGTAGAGGAAGGCAAGCGCAGAGGGGTGTTACATCCTGCGTTCAACGAGCCGTACAACGAGGTCGAGTTCCAGCAGATTAGCGATAGTGCAAAAGTTCAGGGCGGAACGGCAATACCGCGAGCGTCGGATAACCCATCTGCGATTCAGGAGTATGAGTACTACAACACCCTAACCCCGGAAAAGCAAAGGGTGTATCTAGCCATTAAGCGATCACAGCAGGTCGTGGATATCGAGGGCTCGCCGAACGTGTTGAATCCCCCTGGCGTTGATCCTACCGATCTCTCGTCACCAGCTGCTGAGATACAAGCCGCTGTTGATAGGCAAACCGCTTTGCAGGAAGCAGACTTCGCTACAGATCAAGAGTTGACGAGACCGCAGCGCGAGAGCGCGGTACTTGAGACGATGGCGACGGTTGACAACACACTTGACCTTGTTAACCAAGCTCTAGGCGGTGTGAATGCTTGGACGACTGGCCCGGTTGGCGTAGTCCTTCAGAAAATCGCTGGGACAGAAGCCACTGACTTGCAGGCAACAGTAGACACGATTGTTGCGAATCTGTCGTTCGATCGTCTCCAGCAGATGAAGGAGTCATCGAAGACTGGCGGTGCGTTGGGGCCGGTCTCAGAGCGAGAGTTGACGTTGCTTGGCTCGGCAGTTTCCGCGCTCAGCACATCTCAGTCACCGCCTCAAATGCTTTCTAATCTGCGAAGGGTCGAGCAGCACTATTCACGAATACGAGCAAAACTGGCCACAGAAGTCGGGCAGACTGATTCGTCCCCCGATGCTGGCAGCGAAGCTCAATCAATTATTGATTCTCTTTAATGGCTGAAATAACTACACCGGAACAGTTCGACACGCTGAAGGCGCAGCTAAAGGCTGGCGCTTATAGTGATCGTCCTGCATTAGAGCTAGAACTGGCACAGGCCGCTTCTGCGTGGAAGGCAAGCCATCAAGCCCCTAGATACGGTAGTTTGGCAGAGGAAGCCATAGGGCTTGGCGAGACGGCCTTGCAAATGGGTACTGGCGCGGCAGCGAATATTCCGGCCGGGTTTAGCGGATTACTAGCCGGCGCTATTCCTGGCGGCAGAACTGCCGAATCTGCGAGAGCGAACATACAAGACAAGCTTACCTATCGGCCGCGCACGGAAGTAGGGCAGCGAACCAGTGAGGGATTAGCGAACCTTGTTGCTCCGGCGCTTGAGTTCGCTGACAGGACAGCAGAGGACGCTGGGGAGCCAACTGACGTTATAGGCGCTACTCTAGCCCGGACAGCAATGGAGTTCGGGCTAGGAGCTGCTGGCCTGAAAGCTCTCAAATCGTCCAAGACGCTAAAACCTATAAAGCGCACATCACGACCCGAACCCGCGCCTACTACTCAGCAGTTAGCCAGAGAATCTGCAGCAGCTTACCGCGCTGCGGAACAATCGGGCGCCGTGATACCGAAGGCTGATTTCGGGAAATTTGTTGACGATCTTAAGGTCACGCTTGCTGACGAAGGTATAGACACCACATTGCACCCAGGCGCTACGGCTGCACTGCGTAGGCTAATGGCCGATTCCGACAAGAATATCTCTCTCAAGGGAGCCGAGATTTATAGGAAGATAATCAACGACGCCGGTAAGGGTCCCAACGCTGCTGATGGCCGTATGGCCGGCATCATGCGTGATTCTCTGGATGAATTCATGGGCGGAATTGATGGGTCTGAGGCATTAGTAACCGCTCGCAACCTTTGGCAGCGGAAAAGCAAAGGGGAGTCAATACAGAATCTCATCGACAGAGCGAAGTTGACCGCGCCCAACTTTACCGGCTCTGGGATGGAGAATGCCTTACGCACAGAGTTTCGGGCGTTAGCAAAGAACCAACGCCGCATGAGGTTATTTTCTTCCGAGGAACAGGCTGCGATCAGGCGCGTAGCAGAAGGCGGAACGGCAGCTAATATGCTCCGCTTTGTTGGCAAGTTTGCGCCCAGAGGGGTTGTTTCTACCACTCTAAGCGGTGGCGCAGGATTCGCGCTTGGCGGGCCTGTAGGTTCGGCGGCTATGCTGGGAATCGGTGAGGCGGGCAGATTGGGTGCTACCATATTGACAAAGCGTAACGCCTTGGCCGCATCTGAATTAGTCCGCAGAGGGCCGAACGCTCTCCCCCTGCAATGGCGGAATCTGTCAGAAGCACTCTCGACTCGCAGACGGTTGCCGGGGCCTAGACGCTAGACGTTGCTCTGAGCTATTCGCGCAATAGCAACCATAAGAACGAAGTAAACCGAGAACGATGCGGGGATGCTAAGTAGCACGTAAGTTCCTGGCTTGCCTCGTTTTCTGCCTATGAAATAGGCAATTACGGCGAACGCAACCATAAGATTTATGCCTGGGTGCATGCGCCGAGTATACGCCTCACCCGCCATCAGTTTCAACCGGAGAATTATTAGTTGCCAGGCCAACTCTTTAACTTGCCCAAGGCCGTACCCCTGAATGTGGGTGCTATTGTCTCGGGCGGGAAGCTCACATTTTCCCAGACCGGGACCGCAACGGCGCAAAATACCTATACCGACGCGGCGCTGACCGTAGCAAGCTCTAACCCGGTAGTTGCAGATTCTAACGGTGTTTTTGCGCCTATCTACCTTGATCCGTCCCTGCCTGACTACAGAGTGCTTCTGACAGATTCCGCCGATGTAACGATCTATCAGGTGGATGATGTCCCCGCGGGAGTTGAAACCGCGCTAAATTTCACCGTCACAGACGCAGCCCCGTATTACGATCTGATCGAGTCCGACGCTTCAGCCGGTAATGGCAAGTGGAGGATTCAGGCGCAAGGCGAGCAATTACTGATCTACGCTGCCAACGATGCGTTATCGGTATTTACGCCTGTCGTAACTGTCGACCGAACCGGGACAACAGTCGATACGGTCAACTTCGCCCCTACGAGTTTTCAGATAAACGCTGCGACGATCTACCAGACGGGTACCTTTACGCCGACACTCACCGGGTTTTCTGCCGATCCCTCGAGTCCTACTACGTCATGGGCGTTGAGCGGGCAGACCGTTACATTGCGAATGGGGTTCACTACAGGAACATCAAACGCAACCACGTTTACGATCACGAACCTTCCGGCAGCGTTAACCCCTGTTAACGCCCAGATAGTCCCGATAATTGGGTTACACGACAACACCGCAGACTCTGCGGCTGTTGGTTCTATTTTGATAAGCGGAACGACTTTGACCTTCGGGCTTGGTGGAGATAACCCACTAGGCGGCGGGTTCACCGCGTCAGGAACTAAAGGCTTTTCTAACGCCAATGTCGCTATTAACTACAGTCTCTGGGGTACTTGATGGCGAATCTGTTTAGACTGCCGAAGGTTGTCCCTGTCGATTCATCAGGATCTCCGTATCCAGGTGCTAAAGCCAATTTCTACGCGACCGGCACTTCTACCCCTCAAAATACTTACACGGATTCGGCCCTAACGACCCCCAGTGCCAATCCTGTTGTAGCAGACGCTAACGGCGTGTTCGCTCCGATCTACCTAGACCCTGATCTCACGTACAAGTTGACACTGACGGACTCAGCGGATGTAACTATCTACACCGTAGATCCGGTTAGCGAGCACTTAACTGTTGCCAATCTCGGCCTGATCCTGCACGCGAAGACAGCGGAAGAAACAAGCGCTGGCGTAACTCCTACTGCGTACCAGTACGAGCCCGGAGATGTCAGGCGTTACGGTGCTGTTTTAGATGGCTCTACGGACGACTCTACCGCATTAACGAATGCTATATCCGTTTGTGTCAACACGGGCGTTACCCTAATCATCAAAGGGGGCGATCTAAGGATAAACTCTCAAGTTGAGATTTCCGCAGGCGCCGATACCCGCTGTTTTATGAATGCCGAGCAGGACCGAGACGCTCGGATTCTGTCCTACGTCACTGGATCGATCGCCACTTATGCGACAGCAGGCTTTGGCTTGCTGTTCGACGGCTGGACCGAATCAACATGGAATAACCTATCTCTCGACTACGACAACGGAACGGCCGGGTGTGCTTTCCGTTGCAGGAAGCACGAGTCGATATCGTGCAACATCAATAACGCGAGAATCATCGGCGGTACGCTTGTAGGCGACAGGGAAACCACGACCAAAGTCTCGGTTAGGTACATCGGTAATGAGACGACATTCAACACAGCCTACGCGATCTACTTTCACAAGTGGATGGCCCCGTATCTGAATATCGGGAATATCCTGGTTGATATGGTAGTCGGAGATGGGGACGCATCGACCAAACAGCCCAACGCGATAATGATGCAAGCGCCTCAGTTCCAGCGCTACATGACGGCGTTCAAGACAAACGACACAGACGAGCATTCAATCATCGGCGCGTGGCATCACGCGGCTCCTGGGGTGACTCACGGAACGAACCCGACAATAACGCAATCAGGCGGTACTGCTACTGTTACCCATACCTCGCACGGCTACGCCACAGACGACATCTTGCTGATATCCGGAGCGAATGAATCCGGGTACAACATCAACGGCGCCAAGATCACCAAGACGGGCGCTAACAGTTATACCTATGCGGTTGACTCTGGAACGTCGACACCAGCTACCGGGACGATCACGGCGAAGCTCACTACCGTTGGTTATCGTGGAGATACCACGCTCTCGATGGTTCAGGCAAACATGGAACCTGGCGTAGATACCATACCGTTCTACATAGACGACGGGGGTAGCGGGTCGAATCTCCTGATTCTGATGAACAACACCGGATTAGCTGGTGTTTTTGAGGATGTCACCGAAGAAAACCTGTTGATCGATCGGTACTTCTACGAGTCGCCCCTACGTCATCGGTTCCGGGTTAACGGTGCTGATGTCGCTAACTTTTACGCCGCTTATGCCGATTTCGCTGTTCCGGTTAGAGGCTCGGCGTTTGTTCAAGACCAAGCTACCGTCGCATCTGCTACCAACATTACTTACATAGATACAGCTCAGTATTGGAGGGTCACAGGGACAACTACCATTAACACTGTCACCGCTCCTGCTAACGGCAGCCCTACAATCTACCTGTCTTCTACAGCGGGAAGTCTTACGGTCAACGACGATGGCACATCGTCAGGAAACATCATAGGCGAAGGAAGCGCCGATATGGTTATGGGCGTCAACGATATGCTGACATTAACTTGGGACGCCACACTGACAAAGTGGGTCTGCACTAACTTCTCGCAGAACTAATGCCTTCCTACGGCGCCCGCTCTCGAGCCGCACTTGAGACTGCGCACCCAGACTTACAAACGATCGGTTGGAAAGTAATAGAAGTTGTCGACCACTCCGTTATCTGGGGGCACCGGAACGAAGCCCAGCAGAACGCTTTGTTCCCGAAATACTCAAAGGTCAAGTGGCCCGACTCCATGCATAACGCTTTACCGTCTAATGCGATCGACGTTGTGCCGTGGGTTCCGGGCATAGGAGCTATTACGGGATCACCGAAACAGATCAGCGAGTTTGTGCTAAAATACGACATGTCGAGGGCAAGAGTTGAAGCGGACCTTTGGTGGCAGTATGGAGTTCTTTGGGGGGCTTTTGTTTCGGTGGCTTTTGATCTTGGCATTTCTATTCGGAGTGGTGCTGACTGGGATTCTGACGGGTCTACTTTGGATACGAGATTTGTTGACGCCGGTCATATCGAACTGGTGTAGGAGCATACGTGGGATCATTAAGAGACATCATAGCCGGCGCGCTAAGTCCAGCGTCGGAAGCGTACCAGGCGAGAACGGAACGCAAGAAAGCCGAGACGCTTGCCAACGTAGAAGCCGACGTAAAACGAATGCAGGCTAACGCTGAAGCTATCCGAGAGGGGAGGAAGGCTGATGAGAATTGGGAACTCGCCTCGATCAAGAATAGCTCATTCAAAGACGAGCTTTGGTCGATAGTATTTGCCATTGTTTTCCTTGGATCTTTCGTGCCATATATTCAGGAATATGTAGCCATTGGGATTTATCAGATCAACAGCTACCCTCCGTGGTTTCAGTTTTTATTTGCAAGCATAGTGCTTGCCGCTTTTGGCATTCGCTATATCAGAAGGAAGGGATGGTAGTAATGGATGGGTGCATCGAATGGTACGATACATAAGCGGGAAGGTCGCCGGTGCTTCGTTCCTGTCAAGCGTTATGGCGTGGTTCATATCTCACGCCCCAATGATTACTGACGTGGCTCAAGCGACGGCTGCGTGTATCAGTGTTGTTGCTGGGCTGTTGGGCATCATTCTTCTATGGAAGAAACTGAGGGACTGACTTTTCGCTAAAAAGGGTTGACTATGCGACTAGATGCCTATACTATACAAACATCGTAAGCATTGGAATAGGGAGAAATAAATCTATTGGACGTTCTATCCGAAACAATGAAACTCACGTACTCCGCCGGGCTCACTCACGGGGTCTTGGTCATGGTTGCGGTTCTGGTCGTGATTCTGGTTATCAGGTCCGTTAAGTAGTGGGGAAGGTGACTGACATCAAGGCCGCCGTTGAGCCCTGCCAATACTGCGGCGCTAAGCCCGCATGTGAAGCGTTTTCTTGCCCGAGAATAAGAAGGGTCGAGACGGATAACGAGGGCATTGCGGTCGAGTTCTGGCCAGTGATGCCGGGGGAACTAGAGATCGAAGTAGAACCGGAGCCGTAAGGCGTCACCGGAGCACGTATGCGCTTGCTGCTTTTAGACATCGAGACCGCCCCCCTGTCTGTTTTCAGTTGGGGCCTTTGGGACCAGAACATTGCGATAAACCAGATCATTGAGCCTGGTTACACGCTTTGTTGGGCGGCCAAGTGGTACAAGAGTCGAGAGGTAATGTTCGACTCGATCCACGACTCTCGGCCTAAGCAGATGTTCAAGAAAATCCACAAGCTAGTGGATGAAGCGGATGCGGTAGTACATTACAACGGTACTCGGTTCGACATGCCGACCCTTAACACGGGGTTTCTCGAGCACGGGCTGCATCCTCCATCGAATTATGCTGACATTGACCTACTGAAAACAGCTAGACAGAAGTTCAAGTTCCCGTCGAACAAGCTCGATTACGTCTCTCAAGAGCTCGGGTTAGGCCAGAAACTGAAACACAAGGGGATGGACTTGTGGCGGGGGTGTATGGCCGGCAACGACGCCGACTGGCGCGTGATGAAGCGTTACAACATCCAAGACGTTAAGTTGCTCGAGAAGGTTTACGTTCGGCTTCTGCCGTGGATTGAGGGGCACCCAAATTGGGGGCTATTCGTAGATGCCGAAGATCCAGTGTGCCGAAACTGTGGCAGCAAGAATGTCCAGAAGAATGGTGTACGCCGAACGTCCACAATGACCTACCACAGATATCGCTGTAACGATTGCGGTAAATCCTGTAGGGGTAGGCGTAAGAAAGTGTCACCAGGCGAGGGCGTGCTGGTTTGATCGAGCTAACCGCATTCTTCGCCACGTTTGCCAGAGTGTTTTCGAGGGCATGGCAGCAAAGGAATGTTGTGGGAAACCACTACCTTAGCGTAATCCCCTTTTCTTACATCATGGGGGCGCTCGAGGTATTCATTGTCGCTCTTATCGTTATCTCAGAACACAAGTTCCTACTTGCCTTCACGATCGGGACAGGTGGATGGATGGGGTCAGTTCTCGCCATGTACCTCCACACAAAATGCTTCAGTGGGGACAAGGAACGCTATGGGCGGCTAGCCAAGCAATACATCTGGGCCGTCAAGGATTGCAACGAGAACGACATGAACACATGGAGAGCTCTGGACGCTCTATGGAACCAAATCAACGGGGGCAAGCGGTGACTGATATGACATTCGACGAAGCAATCAAAGACGCTGGCGAAGCCAGGGAAGCGAACGAGATACTGCGAAATGCGCTGTATGTAAAAGAAGTGGAAAACCAACACCTACGGAGCCTGATCGCGCAACAGTCGTGGGAGATCCAGAAATGCAGAGCCGAGCCAAGTTACGAGCCCTGTTCTGTCTTGTCGCCGGTACACTAACCGGGTGTGCTGCTAATCCTGGGTACATTGTCCCAGTGTTGGGTCAACAGAAACTAGAATGTTCCTATGTTGATCGCTTGCCCAAGATTGAGGGTGGAGTCTGGGTCTGTGATAAATTCATAAGCACATGTTGGTGCGAGCCTGTTGCTTACTGATCTTGTTTCTCTACAACAGAATCTAGCCCATTCAAATAGTCATGCAGTTCCGTCCAAAACGGTGCGTCGGGTGGGGTATGAATGGTGTCTCTAAGCATTTGGTGTGCCCTGTCTAATCTACACTGGAGGGATTCGATCTCGCTCATAGCGGCTCGATGCTCCAGAATGATGCCGTCTCGAGATGCCCGTTCCGTTCGGTAGTAAGCGGCCATTTCCCTTGTCGCTGACTCGCCACACAACTCACACTTCCTCTCGCCAGCGTAGGCCCATCCTCTAGTACCAGGCATTTGAATCACTCCCTTTAGTCAGTCCTCCCTAGACGAAATCACCCTAGCTTCGCCCCGCACTTATAGCATTCCTTAGTCTTGCCTTCGTGACCAGACCAGTAGTGCAGGCCCTTCTCGCAGTCCGTGTCTTCCCTAGTTGCAAGCTCGTTTTCGACGCAGCAATAAGCGCCGCCTAAGCTTCGCTGGCCGCAAAGAGGACACGGGTCTGTGGCCGTCTTCGCTGAAGGCAGTAGCGCTTTGATGTTCTCTATCTCTGGCTCTACTCCATCGGGGTGCGGCTCAACCTGCTCATACAGCGCCAACAACGCCTCGATCAGATCGGCGGCATGTTTGCGCTTCTCATATAGCCCCTCAAGATTATAGGCGTCCCGAAGCCACTCGACAATATCAGTCATGTTTGTCTGTCCTACTCCAACAAGTTATAGCCTATAGGTTGTAATTCAACTCGAAAAATATAACCTATAGCCTCAGGCCTCCACTCTCTTACCTCAACTCGTGCCCATTCTAGGGCTTGTCCATGAATCTTGGACAACGTGAATTTGTGTACATTCTTGGTTCGAGAATAAGGAATGACATGGGTTACTCCGTTGATAAGGGAGAAGTCACCCGATGGGTAACGCATCCTGTTCGATTGCCGTTGACACATCATCGAATAGCCGGGGTTGTGCGTAAGCCGCCTCAATGCGCTTACAGGCGATGTCGAAATACTCGGCTTCTAGCTCGATCCCGATGAACTTCCGCCCCAAGTCGGCTGACGCCGCCCCTGTCGTGCCAGATCCCATGAAAGGGTCTAAAACCGTATGGCCGGGGCTGCTGTGCCACTGGATGAACTTGGAGATCAGGGATATGGGCTTTTCGTTCGGGTGTTCGCGGTCCCGCCCCGGCATTTGCTTGACGATATTCGGAACCGCCAGCTTGTCGTTTGCCCAGAGCAGTTTGCCGCCCTTGCGATGAGAGATCATTACCATCTCGTGCTGCCTGCGGTAACGCCAGCCAAGGCCAGGGTTAGATTTGTCCCAGATAACTGAGTGGAAAAAAGTCAGCCCCTTTCTGTCCATGCGGTCAGCGACCCACGCGAACGTGGGGCGAGGACCGCCGCCGCCGCAGCAGCAGCAGCAGCAGCAGCAGCAGTCTGCTTTCAGCACCCTTGCGGCCCCTACCAGCATCGCGTCGACTACCGTTCTCATGGAATCGTGACCATCATTCGCTATAGGCTTATCGTCTAGCCCCCTGTGTTTGTTCAGTCGTGAGCTGAGATCACCATCGTGATTGCTGTGGCCGTAAGGAGGGTCGGTCCATATCATGTCCACACTCTCTGCCGCAAGATCCGCCATAACCTCGATGCAATCGCCCCGGTACAGTGTGGCGTCATGTATTGTCGCTGATTCCATGTTCCTGTGTTCGTTATACAGTCGAAAATCCGTTACTCATGTCGAAAATCACTTTCTCCACAGCCCCGTTTAGCTCGTCGGCAAACGCCGTGTCCTACATGACCACGGGGCTAAGGCCGCACGCCCTACGGACTTCTACCGTCTCCCGTGCCGAGGTTTCGTGTTTTCTTTCATCTCTCTTAGATATACAAAGTCATCGCCAAGGGACATACTTACGCCCTTGGAGCGTATCGACACGCTTTGCCGGGACTCCGTATTTGTCGCTTGAGTAAACGAGCCGGGCCATTCGAGATTTGTGTCGGCAATCGCGTTGCAACTGTTTGTAAGGCGCACTTTTTGGCGTTGGCATCGGACTTCCTCTAAACAGAACAGTTAATCATCCGTTCCAGAAGATCCGACGCGCTTTTCTGGAGCCACTCGACTGTAGGCTGTAGCGCCGAGCGAGCCGCCGAGTCAGCCGCCGAGCGAGCCGCC
>Ga0114906_1000277_pt1 | contig 30219 bp, 13 predicted proteins | sample MalvirDeepMed_M9_FD_89687 | JGI IMG/M metagenome (GOLD analysis project Ga0114906, IMG submission 89687) | Marine viral communities from the Global Malaspina Expedition - Malaspina viral metaG DeepMed_M9 | ecosystem: Environmental > Aquatic > Marine > Oceanic | place: Mediterranean Sea...
ACCTTAAGAATCGTCGTTCGGGATTCTCTTTCATGAGTTCAGCAGAAACAGTTAACTTAGCCACTATATCAAGTGATAGTAGATATGGGATTCTCTCTAAGTCTGGTTCCGACGCTAAGAAAATGTTTACTGATAAAGTGGTACCTATATCAATTAATTACCCCTTCTTTTTTAAACCTATACAGGATGGTATGGATCGTCCAAAGTCGGAGTTAGCATATAGAGTTCCAGCTAGTAAATTTACTCGTAAAAAAATAGAGGTTAACGAGAAACTTGAAGAGATAGTAGGTCTTGACACAACGATCGACTGGAAGAATACGGGTGATAATAGCTATGACGGTGAAAAGCTAAGTCTGCTAGTGCACGATGAGAGTGGTAAGTGGGAGAGACCTGATAATATATTAAACAACTGGCGAGTTACTAAAACCTGTCTAAGGCTAGGTAGTAGAATCGTTGGTAAATGCATGATGGGCAGTACCAGCAACGCATTAGACAAGGGTGGAGATAATTTTAAAAAGCTATTCAATGATTCTAACGTATCAAGACGAAATGCTAATGGACAAACGAAGTCTGGCCTTTATTCTCTCTTTATCCCAATGGAATGGAACTATGAAGGATTTATTGACGAATACGGACTTCCAGTATTTGATAATCCAGGTGATGATGAACGACTGGGACCAGACGGTGAACTAATAGATGTAGGTGTAATAACTAATTGGGAGAACGAAGCTGAAGGACTCCGAGACGATCAAGACGCATTGAACGAGTTTTACCGTCAATTCCCTAGAACTGAAGAGCATGCATTCAGAGATGAGACTAAAAATAGTATATTTAACTTAATTAAGATATACGAACAAATAGATTATAACGAAGGTAGTAGACATAACGCACACACTACTATTGGCAGTTTCCAATGGGTTAATGGTATACGTGACACACAAGTCGTATTTCATCCAGATCCCACCGGTAGATTCAAGGTAAGTTGGGTGCCTCCAGCCCATTTACAAAATAAATATATTATAAAAAATGGAATTAAATACCCTGGCAACGAACACGTGGGAGCCTTTGGCTGTGATAGCTACGACATTAGTGGTACTGTTGACGGTCGCGGTTCGAAAGGTGCTTTACACGGATTAACAAAATTCTCTATGGAAGACGCGCCTTCAAGCACATTCTTCCTAGAGTACATAGCAAGACCACAAACCGCAGAGATGTTCTTTGAAGACGTTCTAATGGCATTAGTGTTTTACGGTATGCCATTACTCGCAGAGAATAATAAACCTAGGTTATTATACTATTTACGCCGAAGAGGCTATAGAGGCTATAGTATGAATAGGCCAGATAAAACTTGGAAGAAGTTATCAACCGCCGAGAAAGAAGTGGGTGGTATACCAAACTCAAGCGAAGATATAAAGCAGGCTCACGCGGCAGCTATTGAAATGTACATACAAAATCATGTTGGACACTTAGGTGACGGCAACTACGGAACGGTGTATTTCAATGAACTGCTTAATGATTGGTCTAAGTTTGATATAAACCGAAGAACTAAACATGACGCTTCTATAAGCTCGGGTTTAGCAATCATGGCTTGTAATAGACATTTATACGCACCGAACGCAAAAGTAGAAAAAACACCAATGAATTTGAATATAGCAAAATACGATAATAAGGGTTTTAACTCCCAGATAATTAAATAAGCATGGCTGAGTCAGTATATGTAAATTTTCCTTCTCAAGCGGTTCCTGACCTAGAGAAAATGAGTCACGAGTATGGGCTCAAAGTGGCGCGCGCTATTGAGCAAGAGTGGTTTAAGGACTCTCATAGTAATAGGTATAATGTCTCGCAACAAAAGTTTCACAACCTACGGCTATACGCAAGAGGTGAGCAATCAATACAAAAATATAAAGACGAGTTGTCTATCAATGGTGACCTATCATATCTTAATTTAGATTGGAAACCAGTACCTATTATACCTAAATTTGTAGATATAGTGGTTAATGGCATGTCTGAGAGAATGTTCAGGATTAAGGCTTACTCTCAAGATCAATATGGTGTAAGTAAGCGAACCGAGTACATGGAGTCTATACAGCGAGATCTTGATTCGGCTGCGTACAATGATCAAGCGGCTAAGCATTTTAATGTTGATTTATACGAGAGCAAAAAAGAAGAGCTTCCAGATACACAAGAAGAACTAGATCTACACATGCAGCTTAATTATAAGCAAGCTGTAGAATTAGCAGAGGAGCAAGCTATTAGTGTATTGCTTGAAGGTAGTAATTACGACTTAATTAGGCGAAGAGTATTATATGATCTAGCTGTACTAGGTATAGGGTGCGTTAAAACTAGCTTTAATTGGAGTGATGGCGCGACCGTAGAGTATGTTGATCCAGCTAATATAGTTTATTCTCATACTGAATCTCCTTATTTTGAAGATATATACTATATTGGTGAAGTAAAAACTATTCCTATTAATGAGCTTGCTAGAGAATTTGATAATTTAACAGAGTCTGATTTAGAGGAAATACATTCTAGAAGTAGCAAGCGTAGTATGGGTAGACGCCCGCGCGAAATGGACAAGAACAAGGTTCAAGTTTTGTATTTCAACTATAGAACTTACACTAATGACGTTTACAAATTAAAGGAGACAGGCAGTGGAGGATATAAAGCGATTGAAAAACCTGACACATTTAATCCACCTGAAGACAAGCAAGTTGGTTACGCTAGAATGCAGCGATCTGTAGAGTGTATTTTTGAAGGCGCCATGATAGTAGGTTCGGATAAACTACTTAAGTGGGGGAAAGCTGAAAATATGATGCGTAGTAAGTCTGACTTTAATAAAGTCAAGATGAATTACTCTTTAGTTGCACCACGTATGTATGAAGGCCGTATAGAGTCTTTAGTAGGCAGAATTACTGGGTTTGCTGATATGATTCAGTTAACTCACTTAAAGTTACAGCAAGTTATGTCACGCATGGTTCCTGATGGAGTGTACCTTGACGCTGATGGACTTGCTGAAATAGATTTAGGCAATGGCACTAATTATAATCCACAAGAAGCGCTTAACATGTTCTTCCAAACTGGTAGTGTAATTGGTAGAAGTATGACGGCTGACGGCGATCCAAACGCAGGTGCTATGCCTATAAAAGAGATATCTAACGGTGCGGGTGCTGGGGGTAAACTACAAGCTCTTATAGGTAATTACAATTACTATCTCCAAATGATTAGAGATGTAACAGGTCTAAACGAGGCTAGAGACGCTAGTGTTCCAGATCCTAAATCTTTAGTTGGAGTACAGAAATTAGCTGCGGCTAATTCTAACGTAGCTACTAGGCATATATTACTAGCTAGTTCTTTCTTGACTACCGAAGTTGCTGAAGCTTTATCTTTGCGTATATCAGATATATTAGAGTATTCTCCAACAGCGGATGCGTTTGTTCAAGCAATAGGTTCTCATAATGTAGCAACTCTAAAAGAAATGTCTGAATTATATTTATATGATTTTGGTATATTTTTAGAATTAGAACCTGATGAAGAAGAAAAGCAACTCCTTGAGAATAATATACAGACAGCTTTATCCCAACAATTAATCGACTTAGACGATGCTATAGATATTAGGGAAGTTAGAAACGTAAAGCTGGCTAACCAATTATTAAAAATTAAACGTAAGAAAAAACAAGAGCGAGATCAGGAAATCGAACAAGAAAACGCGAAAGCCTCGGCAGAAGCGAATGCACAGGCTCAACAAGCCGTTGCTCAAACTGAGATGCAAAAAAATAAGGAAAAAGCTGAAGCTGAAACGCGAATAGAGCAGCTAAGAGGCGAAACTAAATTAAAGCATCTTCAAGAAGAGGTTAGATTAAAGAAAGAACTTATGCAATTTGAGTTTGATTTAAACCAACAGCTAAGAGATCAAGAACGGGAGTCTACCGAAAAAATGGAGACTATGAAAGAGCAAGGCAAAGATAGGCGAGAAAAAGTTAAACAAGCACCTAAAAAGTTTGAGTCTTCAGGTAATGATATACTAGGAGGCGGAATGGGTTTGGATAAGTTCACCCCACAAATTGGAACTTAATTAATTATATAATATTTTATGATGCAAGATGAGAATCAAACAGATCTTGAAGAGGTAATCAACGAGGTCGAAAACGAAACACCACAAGTGGAAGAGGTTTCTGAAGAGAAACCCGAACTTGATTTAAGTAAATTTGAAAGTAAAGATGATCCGGAAGTCTACAAAGTAGATTTAAGTACACCACCGACCAATGAAACAAACGAAGAGCCAAAAGCTGAAAAAAGTGACCCTGACGACACACGAGTGGCTGGAAGCGATGAAAGTCCCGAGCCCGCACAAGAACAGGAAGAAGTACAATCGGAAGGAGAAGTACAAGGAGAAGTACCAGTATTAGAAGAGGTTACTGAAGAAGCGGAAGAGCTAGCAGAAGAAACCGTTGAGGCTATTGAAAAAGCGGAGGCTACCGGAGAATCGCTGCCTGAGAATATTCAGAAGTTAGTTGACTTTATGGGTGAGACTGGTGGAGATCTTGAAGACTACGTTAGATTAAATAGAGACTTGGAATCCATTGATGATCAAGATGCTTTATTAGAATACTACAAAACTACTAAACCTCACTTATCTTCAGAAGAAATAAACTTTTTGATGGAAGATCAATTCGCTTATGATGAAGACGAAGATAGTGAGAGAGATATTAAACGTAAAAAATTGGCCCGAAAAGAGCAAGTTGCTGAGGCCAAGACCTACTTAGACGGGCAAAAGTCTAAATACTACGAAGAAATTAAAGCTGGAAGCAAGCTCACAGATGAGCAGCAGAAAGCAATTAATTTTTTCAACCGATACAATAAAGAGTCGGAGCAAAAACAACAGCGAGTTGAAAAGCAAACATCTAGATTTAACAAGAAAACCAGTGAGGTTTTTAACGACAAATTCAAAGGTTTTGAATACAACGTCGGAGATAAAAAATATAGATACAATGTTAATAATGCTGATAAGGTTAAGGAAACCCAAAGTGACATCAATAATTTCGTGAGAAAGTTTCTCGATGAAAACAATACATTAGATGATGCTAAAGGTTATCATAAGAGCTTATATACGGCCATGAACGCAGACGCTATCGCTCAACATTTTTACGAACAAGGTAAAGCAGATGCTATCAAAGATAGTGTTGCTAAAGCTAAGAATATAAACACTACAGCAAGATCTTCTCATGGAGAAACTCAAAGTGGTGGTTTAAAATTTAAAGTCCTTGGCGAAGACTCCAACTCTTTTAAGTTCAAAATTAAAAATAAAAAGTAAATTTAAAAATTAAACAAAATGGCAATTACAAGTGCAAGTGGACCGGATGCGGCTCCACGTAAACAAACGCTTGCCTCTAACTATGTAGACTTTACGTCTGCAGACACTGAAGGTTGGGCGCAACAATACCTACCGGACCTTATGGAAAAGGAAGCGGAGGTTTATGGTAAAAGAACAATCGCTGGATTCTTAGATAAAGTTGGTGCTGAAGAGGCTTCTACATCTGACCGAGTTATTTGGTCTGAACAAGGTCGTCTACACTTAGCTTACACAGCAAAGTACAAGGATTCTAACGATACGTATGAGATTGAGAACGATATTGACGGTAACGCTGTTACTACAAATCACGGTCTTCGTGTAGGTGATATGGTGATCATGTCTATTGCTAACGCGACAGCTAAAGGTTACGTTTCTGCAATTAACGAAGATGGTGATAACGCTGCTGAATTTACAGTACTATCTTATGGCGCTGCTAATATGGCAACTGCTTTAGGCTCTACAGCTACAACATCTGAGTTAGTAAGAGTGCTAGTTATTGGTTCTGAATTTGAAAAAGGATCTAATGCTCGTACAGCTGCTAACGCTCCTAATTTCAAGTCTTACTCTAATAAGCACATCATTCTAAGAGACTACTACGAAGTTTCTGGTTCTGATGCTGCTCAAATTGGTTGGGTAGAAGTTTCTGGTGAAGACGGACAAAATGGTTACCTATGGTACCTAAAGGCTCAAGGCGACACTAAGCAACGTTTTAACGATTACTTAGAGATGACTATGCTTGAGGCTGAGACTGCGGTTGATGGTGCTGGCGCTATCGGTGGTACTGACGCTTCTACAAGTGACGGTACACAAGGTTTATTCCAAGCTATCGAAACTCGTGGTCACCAAACTACTGGTATTACAGGTGTTAACGCTGCTACTGATCTAGCTGAGTTTGACGCTATTTTAGCAGTATTTGACCAAAACGGTGCTATCGAAGAGAACATGATGTTTACAGATCGTTCAACTAGCTTAGCAATGGACGACATGCTTGCTTCAATGAACTCTTACGGAGCTGGCGGTACTTCTTACGGAGTATTCGACAACGAAGAAGACATGGCTCTAAATCTAGGATTCTCAGGATTCCGTCGTGGATCTTACGACTTCTACAAGTCTGATTTCAAGTACTTGAACGACAAAGGTACGCGTGGAGCTCTTAACGATACGGTTAACAATATCCGTGGAGTTGTTGTTCCAGCAGGAGTATCTTCAGTATATGATGAGCAGTTAGGCAGGAACCTTAAGCGTCCTTTCTTACACGTTCGTTACAGATCATCTCAAGCTGATAACCGTAAGTTAAAGACTTGGGTTACTGGTTCTGTTGGTGCTGAGACATCTGGTGTTGACGCGATGCAAGTTCACTACTTGTCTGAGCGTTGCTTGATTACTCAGGGTGCAAACAACTTTATGTTGATGAACTAAGATAAGTATATTTGGTGAAACTACCTCTCCTTCGGGAGGGGTAGTTTTATATTAATTTTTTATTATATTATATTATGGCTAAAAAGCAAACAAAAAAAGTAGAGGTCGAAGAACCCTACGTAGAAGAAACAGTTGTTATGGAAGCTCCTAAACCGGAGCCAAAACCTCAACCTATTATAGAAGAACCAGTAAAAAGCAACGAGTGGGAAATCAAAGATAGAATGTACTATCTTAAAGGTAACAAAAGTCCTTTAACATACCTTATTCGTGGCAGTAACATACACTGGTTTGATGAAGAAAAAGGATATGAAAGAGAATTAAAATACTGTTCTAATCAAAGAACTTGCTTTGTCGACGAGATGAAGGGTGAACAACGATTAGAGCATATTATATTCCAAAATGGAACTTTATTTGTACCTAAAAATAAAACCGTTTTACAGAAACTACTATCAATATACCATCCACACAATGGTTCTTTATTTATAGAGCATAAGCCAGCAGAAGTAGCTGCTTATGAAGTAGATATTCTAGAACTAGAAGTAGATGCGTTAATGGCTGCTAGAGGTCTAGATATCGAGGTAGCTGAAGCAGTTATGAGAGTAGAGATTGGATCTGAGGTGTCTAGGATGAGTTCTAAGGAGCTTAAACGTGATTTATTACTATTTGCTAAGAGAAACCCTAGATTGTTCTTAGAGTTAGTTGATGACGATAACGTAATGCTAAGAAACTTTGGTATTAAAGCTGTAGAGGCTAACATACTGAAGATCTCAAAGGATCAGCGTCACTTCTCATGGGCTTCAACAGATAGAAAGCTTTTCACTATACCATTTGAAGAGCATCCTTATACAGCCTTAGCCGCTTGGTTTAAGACTGATGAAGGAATGGAGATATACTCCAATATAGAAAAACGATTAAAATAATAATCACTTAGTTGGGTGGCCACCCTTCGGGGTGGTCACTAAACTATAAAAAAACGAATTATGGCAGTAAGTGTAGACACGGTATATCAAAGAGTATTAGCTCTTGCTAACAAAGAGCAAAGGGGTTATATTACTCCGCAGGAGTTTAACTTATTTGCTAATCAGGCTCAGATGGCATTATTTGAGTCTTATTTTTACCAAAAAAATACTAGAGAAACGGCTGACGCTGGCAAGTCTAACGAAATTGACGAGTCTAATATAAGCGAATTACTTGACCGTAAGCTAGCTCCTTTTTCTATTTTTCAAACAGTAACAAGTGGTACTACGTTTCCAGCAAACGGAACTATATCAAGCGTAGCTAGACCAGTATTCCAATATGGCATGGTATTATCGGGCAATGAACCGTGTCAAAAAGTAAGTGTGTTTGAAGCTCAGCGACTAAAGAATTCCACTAGACATATGCTTACAACAGCTGGTCAAGCTCCCATATATTGTGATAGTAGAACTACGGGTGAAGACATACAGGTGTATGATGGCGGTGTAGCTCCAGTTTCTAGTAGCGTCACCGTAGAATGTTTTTGCATACCAAGAGACGTTGTTTGGGCTTATGTAGTTGTAAACGGTAAGGCATTATATAATAGTTATGCTGCAGTGGATTTTGAGCTGCATAGATCAGAGGAAGATACTTTGGTTAATAGAATATTGCAGCTAGCTGGTATAGCTATGAACAAGGTTGGTTTAGCAGATACGGCTAGTAATCTTAACCAAGCAGAACAACAACTTCAAAATCAATAATTAAATGGCAATAGCAAGAGACGCAGCGCAAGCATATTATGCAACTGGTGGAGATCACGGGAGCTATAGATATATTTCGCTAAACGAGATAATAGATTCCTTTGCAGCGACATATGTTGGAAAAGGAAAGTTATGCGAAGATGTTATTTTTCCTGATATTACTTTTCACGCAATTAGAGCTTTGCAAGAATTAAGTTATGACACAATCAAGTCTACTAAAGATTGGGAGGTTGTTATACCTTCTACGTTAGTTTTAGTTATGCCGCTTGATTACGTTAATTACGTAAAGCTTTCTTGGAGTGATAGTAATGGAATAGAAAGAATTATATATCCTACGAGTAAAACCTCTAATCCTAATAACGTAGATACAGACGCAACTGCTGACGTGCAGTCTTGGGGTGGTTGGACTACAGACGGGACCAACGATGATTTAGATTCGTCAGAATCATCAGATACTTGGACTAATTATCAAGCCGAAACAACAAGTGATATTGGGTCTGTAGATGCGGATGAAATGGATGATGAGTATGGTAATCTCGTGGGTGAAAGATATGGTATCGACCCTCAACACGCGCAAGCAAACGGGTCTTTCTTTATAGACGAAAGTGCTGGCAAGTTCCACTTTAGTTCTAATATAAGTGGAAAAACAGTAATATTAAGATACATAAGTGACGGTATAGCAGCTACAAGTGCTACAGACCAGTCGATAAGTCTTGCAAATAGTTTGGTTCCGAAATTAGCAGAAGAGGCTATATATAAGCATATACTTTATGGAGTCCTATCAGCTAAATCTGATTCAGACCCAAGCATGCTTGCTCGTATTAAAAAAGAGAGGTTTGCAGAAACTAGAAAAGCTAAGCTTAGGCTTTCAAATATTAAGCTAGAAGAATTAACTCAAATACTTAGAGGACAATCTAAAATAATTAAACATTAGAGCATGCCAGAGTTGAAGAAAATGTTCTCAGCCGCTAAGATGAACAAAGATCTCGATGAGAGACTTGTTCCTCAAGGCGAGTATAGAGATGCAACTAATATAGAAATATCGACCTCAGAAGGTTCTAATAGTGGAGTGGTTCAAACCCTAAAGGGTAATACCATGTATAACACTATGGCTAATTTTCCATCCCAAGCCGGACAGTATGATTTAGCCTCAAATTACCAGGGCACATGCGTAGGTTCTATAGCAGCTCCCGATAAAGATAAGGTGTATTACTTTGTTCATCGCGCCTTAAACACGGTTACTAGTGTTGAGTTAGATATAGCTAAAGATTATATACTAGAATTTGATACAGTTACTGAGACTATAAAGTACGCCTTTGTAGATATATACAGAGTAAATACTACGACTTCTGGAGTTACCGAGGCTAGCACTACGTTTTTTATAGCTGCTGGGGCTGGTAATAGCGAGAATCAGACAGGTATAAGAATTGGTATGAATCTAATTTATGGTTCTACCTATGATCTAACGAATAACATTGTTACAGTTACAGACGTAACTTATGATACAGATGAAAACAAGTGGAAAATAACAGTAGATACAGCTGTGACTATACCAGCTTCCGCTAGCATTCGATTTGAAGCAGATAGAGTTTTAGAGTTTAATAAAAATACTTTAATTACTGCGATAAATATTCTTGATGATTTTATATTTTGGACAGACAACGTTAACGAACCTAAAAAAATACATATAAAACGATCTATGCTCGGTACTGGTGGTTCAGTAGCTTTGGGTAGTATTTTTGAAGGAAATAATGCTTATTTCCATACACGTTTAGTTATAGACGATTCTGGTGTTGGAGATAATTATTACGTGGTAACTAACCCTGCGGGGACTCAACCTGTGTTTACTAACATACACAATGTAACGGTAATTAAGAAAGCTCCAGTAACTCAACTTGAGCTAGACATGTATAGAACATCTGTTAGCAGAGTAAATACGGTGACTGGTATTGAGAATAATGTATCAAGTATAGCGACTACCACCGAGTCATGGAGCGATGAGAACAGCTCTCTTAATACCGCGGGTAATCCAGTTCCAGTAGGAACAGAAGTAACCGTAAACTTTGAGGAACAAGTAGACTTTAGACTTGGTGACATTTTAATATTTGCACTTGAGAGCGCTGCTTTAGATGAGGATAATTTTGAAGAGTCTCTGCAGCATGTTAGAGCTGTAGTAACAGAAGTACCAGGTGATAATGATAATCCAGATATTTTATATCAAAACGGCTTTAAAGTAGAGGTTTTATCTATAAAGGATGATGTCGCTAATAACTGGGGTACAGTGGGTAATCCATGGAAAGTAAGACTCGAAGATAAAGATCCGTTATTTAACTTTAAGTTTCCAAGATTTTCTTATAGATATAAGTATATAGACGGTGAATACTCTACGTTTGCGCCATGGTCTGAGATAGCTTTTTTACCGACTAATTTTGATTATCAACCTAAGAGAGGTCATAATTTAGGTATGAAGAATGAGATGAGGGGATTGAAGATTAAAAACTATCATCCATCAGAAAACTCTTTTCCCCAAGATGTTGTAGAAATAGATATATTATATAAAGAAACAAACAAAACCGCGGTTTACACCGTAAAGACTTTAAGAAAATCAGACGGCTATCCATTATGGCCAGACACGAATAACTATCCCGATTCGCGAGGAGAGTTTGAGCTAGCTACAGATATGATTCATGCTGTAGTTCCAGCTAACCAATTATTAAGACCTTGGGATAACGTGCCAAGAAAAGCCTTGGGCCAAGAGATTACTGCTAATAGATTAGTATACGCCAATTACTTACAAGGATATGATATACCTAAAGAACCAACTATAAACACGAGCTTCGCCCACGTAGATATAAATGAAGAAGGTAATACTTATCCTTTGCCTTCTGTTAAAACTATGCGCGACTACCAAGTGGGAGTTGTTTTTAGTGACAGATTCGGTAGAGAAACACCCGTGTTAACAAACAAGGATTCATCTATAAGATTAGATAAAAAATATGCTAAGTATAAAAACAGGATAAAAGTACGTCTAAGCGGCGATTCAGAAATTCCAAGTTGGGCTGAGTATTACTCTTTCTATATAAAAGAAACTTCTGTAGAGTACTACACAATGTCTATGGATCGTTGGTATAACGCTTCAGACGGAAATATATGGTTGTCGTTTCCTTCATCAGAAAGAAATAAAGTAATGGAAGAGGATTTTTTAATCCTCAAAAAAGCACACGGTTCAGGAGCTATTGTTGAAGAAAAGGCTAAGTATAAAATATTAGCTATAAAAAACGAGGCCCCTGATTTTATTAAAACAAGGAAACTTAGTTTAGGCAAGATAACGTCTCAAGATGACATTGGTAGCAGCGGAAACGGGTTTCCTTTAGTAGGAGTAAAAGGGGTTAATATAGCCACAAGTGCTTTTAAAGAAGCTTATGGCGAGTCGTTTACTGCTGATCGTGATTATGAAAGACTATTTATAAGAGTTTGGGCTGGCAACGAAGCTTCAATGCCATACGAGGTAACTAATATTGCTGATTCTGGAACTAACTATACGTTAAATCTGTTACACCCATTTGGTGAAGACATGAGCATTACGTCTACTAACGATACTTACGAGAGTCGTGTAGATGGCATAGGTATTGAGCTCATTGATTACAAAGTACAAAACTTACCAGAGTTTGACGGTCGATTCTTTGTTAAAATATATAAAGATGATGTATTAGAAAATTATGTTGCTATTAACAGCGATATCGACTATTATATAAAGCAAGCTTGGAAATTAGGTTATATAAATAACAATGGCTACGTAAATGCTGGTACAAGAACTGGAGGTAATTACTCTGGTGGTTTTGAAGGAGCTTGCCCTGTGTATCCAGTATATCCGTACAATAAGTACGGCGTAGATTACCTCGAGGTAACTAGTGAAACTGAAGGAAATCCTCAGGCGTGGCAAAAGCACTATTCTTCTTGGGAATATGATTACGCAAGATATCATCCCACGGAGCACAATTGGTATGAATTATCGCAAGACGCTAACGAAGCTTTTACTGGAGCTACGTCACAAGAGTCTACATATAACAATGGCGGGCGCTATAAGTTCTTAACTGGTACTGGTGAATGGCAATTAGCTGGAGTTAAGGATAATATGGAAGACTGTATGGTAAGGGCTATTAATGGCTTTGGTGGTTGGGGATCAAATGGAATTGGTGGCGAGGGAAATACTTTTACCAAGTACGCTAAATACTTTTGGTGGTATACGCGCCAACACAAAGCGTTCTGGATTGACGCATGTACCGCAGCTGTTTACGGTGGTAGAGGCAATACTGGTAATAACTTTCGACCAGGTACTAAATATACGCCTCATAAATATTTAGATCAAAATCCAGACGATAGTGAAGTTTCTTATCTAGGATTTACCGTGGCAAATGATGAAGGTTTCCAAACGCATGGAACATTTAATCACAATTTCTGGTACGAAGAAGGAGAACTTGGAGTTAGCGACGACGAAGCGGGTGTAAGCGGTGGATATGCGCTTCCTGGAACGGAAGGACCATCCATATCATCAGGATTTGATATGACTAATATTCTTTGGTACGGTTATACAAGTGATGGTAACTGGCACCACGGTGGTAATACAGCACCTAGTAGAGGTATATGGACAGATGGCGGTGATTGCTTTATGGATATTTCGTGGAACAGCTTTAACAATCGCGGAAATGAGTGGGCAGTTAATTCAGGTATGACTGGAATACCATCTAGACTTTCTGACGATACTGGTGCCGTAGCTCCTAATGGTTCTACAACAACTAGTCAAGGTGATATGCCAGCTGAAGCAGCTTGGGAATTTATAAAAGAATTTGTTACGCCTGGGACTAAGTTTAGATTTAAGCGCTGTCCTGATCAGCAGGTATATACTATAAAAGCCTTTACCAGTAGCACGACGGATATTGGAAAATATAATGATTGGGGTTTTTACGGCGATAATCACGGTAACTCCTTATCACATCTCCAAAGAGGTACTTATGGTATAAGAAATGTTATTGTGGGATACTCAAGCAGTGACGACGAATCAGACGCATCACGTCAGTATTTTACGAGTTGGAATAATAGACAAAGGTGGACTGTAAGGGTAGAACCTATGATAGGTGGCGCAGAAACAGAGTGTGGTTATAATCCAATACACGGTACTGATCCGAATTTAGTTACAGATTATAATGATTCTAAATTTAGAAGAGCCCTCCAGCACGACGGTTTTGGTAATAAGTCTGGTTATGATGCTATAGAAATATTAACTCCATTTAATACAGGTGAATCTTCGTATTCTGATAACCCGGCTGTATGGGAAACAGAACCTAGAGAAGCTGTTGAGTTAGATATATACTACCAAGCATCGCATTTAATACCTGTTAATTTAAATTCTAAAACTATTGAAGAATATATCTCTATAGGATCTAAGTTTAAGATTAATGGTTATATCCCACTGCAACAAGGTGGCGCTACGCCAACAACGACTACTCACACGGTAACTGGTCTAGATGGGAATGTAGTAACGTTCACGCCTGCTATAAGCACATATGGAGCGTCTTCAGTTGACGGTAATGTAAGCGGACCTGGTTTGGCAATTAATGATTATGTTGAATTTGAAACTCATGGAAATACTATTTCAATATCATCCACGACTAGTGCCTCTGAAATAGGCGCTACTAGCATGACTATTAGTACGAATTCATGGGAAGCACAGCATAAACTTGGATGGAGTAACTGTTGGAGCTTTGGTGACGGGGTTGAATCTGATAGAATTAGAGACGACTTTAACGCTCCACAATTAGATAATGGAGTTAAGGCCTCAGCTACATTGGCTAACAAAAGTATTAGAGAAGAGCATAGAAAATACGGTTTGATATGGTCGGGTTTATATAATTCTAATTCTGGAGTTAATGATACGAATCAGTTTATAATGGCTGAAAAGATAACCAAGGAAGTTAACCCATCACACGGTAGTATACAAGCACTAAAAGCTAGAGATACGCAAGTTGTATTATTTTGTGAAGATAAAGTATTACGCGCTCAAACAAACAAAGACGCTCTATACAATGCTGACGGTAATCCTCAATTAATAGCTAGCAATAAAACTATAGGTGATATAGCTGCATATAAGGGAGATTTCGGCATATCTACAAATCCAGAGTCTTTAGTTGCTACCCCATATAGTATGTATTTTACCGATGTAATGAGAGGTAAAGTTTTAGCGTTATCTCCAGAAGGCGTAAGAGCTATATCTGAGCATGGTATGAAAGATTACTTTGCTGATACTATGAATTCATATGTAGACAAGGCTATAGGTACATATGACGAGAGAAAGAACGAGTATAATATATCTTTAAATAAAAAGTATAGACACGATCAAAAACTACCTACTGAACAAATCACCGTTTCATACAGTGAAAAATCAAAGGGTTGGACTAGCTTCAAAACGTTTTATAAATCATATGACACTTCACCTGCTGAAGTCCAGGGCTTAGAGCATGGGCTTAGTTTAAATAACAACTACTACACGTTCTTTGATGGTCATATATGGAAGCATCACTCTAATGAAACTAGGAATAACTTCTACGGAACACAATACACTTCTGATGTAACTGTTTTATTTAACGATCAACCAGAGGCTGTTAAGAGTTTTAACACAATAAACTACGAAGGCTCTCAAGCTAAGATAACAAATTGGGATGACGCTGGTTTTGGTAGTCAATCTGGCGCCACTGATGGAGTAGGGTTTTACAATAACGATTCAACTACCGGTAGCGGAGCCACAGCGGGTACCACAACTGTTAACAATGTTAGCGACAGAGAATACTTTAATATACCTAACACTGTTAGCGGATGGTATGTAGATAATATCGCCACTAACTTACAAGAGTGCGAAACTCTAGAGTTTAAGGACAAAGAGGGCAAGTGGTTTGCGTATCCAACGGGTGCAACAACAAACATCGATAATCTTGACGAAAAAGAGTTTTCTGTTCAAGGTTTAGGTATAGCAACAATGGATCATAGTAATGATTCATATGGCGCAACTATAACAATAACTACTAACGACAGTTCTACCGCATCAGGTGGAGCATCATGGGATTAATATATGGCACTTTACTATACAATAGCAGACACAAAAACAATTCAAGTTGGCGACAATTTAAATGGCACTACTTCTAATATAACTATTACGCCTATAAATCCTGACACGGATGTACATAGCGGATATTATATACAAGCTAGTAATTTTAAAGTCGGTGGTGGAGAAGAAAGCAACGGTAGTGGAGTTGCTGCAACAGGTACCAATATATACGAAAATATATCTGACACGTGGAATGTAGATACCGGTGTAACTAAAGTTACTTTTACAAATAATAGTTCTACACCTGGAGATATAAACAATACCGTTAACGCGGCCGTGTTATTTGGATCAGTGACTCCAAGCGCAACAGGTAATATAAATATAGATATCGACGAAAAAACCGACAATCCTATACAATTAGTACCTGGTAGAAAAGTTTGTTTTCAAGTTTGGTTGCTGTATGACACAGATGTAGTATATAAATTTTATCAGCCATCTAGCAATGTAAACGAGTGGACAGAGGCTGCTAATCCATATTTAGGAGTAACTAGAACACAGACTGACGATGGAACTACTGACGGTTGGATTAAGTATACATTTGAAGGCACTATAAATAACTATGTTGAAAGTCAGAGTTATGACTTAATTAGAGTTGGTACTTTACGGGCTAATCTAGGTATGGCTATAGATTCTACGCCAAGCGTCTCAACAGGTCCAGTAGAGCCCGACTTTAGTGTTTACGACTTTTACTTTACTGATAATCAAACTGATTGGAGTGGAACGCCGCCTATATACACGGCTGCTTATAACCACGCATCTTTTCAGGTTACGAATTCTAGTAACCAAGCCTATATAATTGGTACAACACTATCTTATAATCCTTTAGATCAAGATGGATATTCTGAGCTAGAAGAAGGGGATTTTTGTGGTTTAGGACATCGTTTTAGAATACAGCAAACCTCATTTAACCCTGATGAACCCGAGGAAGCGTCTGATGAAATAACTAGTGTCACGTTCCCAGCTACTCTACCTAGCACATCTGCTCAGGAAACTATAACAGTACACGGAGCTGTGGGAGCAACATACTCTTTACACCTTCAGAAAATGGAAAGCACTACAACTACTAAGGTAAATGCTACTAGTGGGTATTATAGTTTCTCAGGAGGATTAAGGGGTTTTAAAGATGTGATAGCTCGCCCTAAAACTAATGAGTTTACTATAGGTAACTCTGGTAAAAAGTCACATAAATTTATACTACCTAGAAGTAGTGACGAAGAAAGATACGAAGTATTTGTGACTCCAGCGGGGACTACTAGCGCTAGGAGTAGTGTGCCCACTAAAGTTGGAGAGGGTACTATTATTAGAGAAGGTATAACTACAGTTACTATTCAAGCTGAAGCGGAAACAGATGCTAATTGGCAGTTGAGTGCAGCTGCAAGCGAATCTGATGTTACACCTGTGATAACAACGTCTTTCTCACGTAGAAAATCTGCTAGAGGTCAAAAACACGATAGCGTGACTGCAAAAGCTCAGTCAGCAGTATCTGCTTCAACTAAATTGATATTAGAAAGAGCAGACAGTAGGATACAACCCGGCATGTATGTTATAACGCCTATGGCTGGTGACGGAGTGCCCTATAATACGACTGTTAGTTCTGTTAAAAATAAAAACGTAATACTTAGTGCTAACTGTACTATAGCTCAAGATGCTAATGTTTTATTTGAAAGCAACACCAGTAGAATAGTCCCTTTCAACTTAACTATACCCGCTGGCTATGGTGACGGTACAGAGCTTATAGCTTCTGATCCCGCTGACAATAGAACGTTTGACAACGACACGGGTAACTGGGCTGCACTTGATACTACTGGTAGTGATGTATCTATAACTAGAGATGGCACGAAGCTACAAGTAACCACATCGACAGATAATGAAATAGAAGGAGCTCAGTTACCTATCGCGCACGTTGGAGATGGAAGTACCACTTCTATTGTAGCCGGCAAAAGCTATCGAGTTTATATGAAATTAGCTTTAACTAGTGGAGCAACAACTATGGCTACACGATTTAGTATAGGTGGGACTGTTAGTGATGCGTTTACTATCACGACATCAGAAACAGCTGTTGAAAAAGTTATAGTTGCAGCTAATAACACTGATGCTTTAAAAGTATATAACACCTCTCTCACGAATTGCGTTTTTACGGTAGATGACGTGTCAGTAAAAGAAGTAACTTATAAAAATTTAACAGCTACTAATAGCGATCCTAATACTTCGCTAGGAGGTACATCATCTGGTTCAGCTACAGTTGACGGAGCTACCACAAATAGCTTATCCGTCGTAGTTGATTCGCCTGGCCAAAGAAAGGTTGTAGTGGGAATGCTAGTAAAGAGTGACGAGATAATAGGTTCCGCAGTGGTAGCAGCAGTAAATCTTTCTACTCGTACTATAACTATGCGTACTACGCAAACTCTATCTGATGGTAGCAAGCTGACGTTTGAGAGTGATCCAGCTTTAGAGGGTACATCAAGCGCCGTTACAACAGGCGGTGTTGATCTCTTGCATACTCACGCTACTATATCAGAGTCAGGTAGCGTAAGTAACCAAGAGGTTGCTCAAGTATACGGGTATCTCAAAGTAAATAATCCAAACAACAGCGTTACACTACCTTTCTATTTAGACAGTATACTAACGTCTGCTTCATTCTAAAATAAAATAACATGCCAATAATAACACTGGAATTTACGCAGCCACTAAATGCTTCGTGCGAAGTCGGTGATACAGCCTATTACGTTAACACTAGTACCTCGGAAAAGGCTGGCCATGAGAGTAATGGTTTTACTATTAATAGTACAGACCCAGTAGCAATAGGTACTATTATAGAAATAGCTGATAGAGAAGCTACACCAACAGTTAAGGTTTATTCTACTATAGCTGGATGGAGCGGGACGCAGAGTCGATTTATATTTTTCTCTAAAGACAATAAAGCTAATTTAAGCTCACCGCTTGGATATTACGCTAGTGTAAAGCTAACAAATGACTCTACAACTGAAGCTGAATTACATGCGGTCGGTATGGATATATTCACTAGTAGTGCGTGATACTGGTAAATAAGCGCTAAAAAGTGTAACTATATCAATAGAAATTTAATATAATGAACACAGACGATATTGATAATCAAGCAATAAACGATCCGCTATCTAAGGAAGAGTTAAGAAAGCAATTTATAGAGAAAACTGAAGAGCTAGGTTTAAAACACGCTTTCACGTTTGATGAGGCTTGGGAGGTTGCTCAAGAGCTTAGACGTAAGCAAGAATTTAGAGAGAAGATAACTGATCTTCACGAAGAAATGGTGCAAGGTGGTGGATTAGTTGGAGAAGACGCCGAGAGGGTTAATCCTACAAAACACACGTTTGCTGGCGGATGTTATATTAGAGAGATATTTAATCCCGCTGGGATATTGGTTATCACTAAGATACATAAAAAAGAACATCCCTTCTTCTTAATGAAAGGCAAGATGTCTATATTAACAGAGGATGGTATAAAAACAATAGAAGCACCGCACCACGGTGTAACCCAACCCGGCACTAAAAGAGCTATATACGCACACGAGGACTGCGTGTTTATTACTGTACATGCTACAGATAAGACAACGCCTGAAGAAGTTGAAGAAGAAGTTATAGCTAAAGACTTTAATGATAGTGATATATCATTAGAGAGTGATATAAACGAATTAAGCAAAATAATAGATCTTAATACAGATTTAATTAAAATGAATACACGATGAGTTTTGTAACAGTAGCAACTGGCGTTATAAGCGCTGGAGTAGGAGTAGCCAAACTAGTACAAGGTAGAAAAGCAGCTAAAGAAGCTAAGGAGCAGGCTGATCTTTCTCGTATAGAGATGGATAAGCAAAAAGAAGCTTTTCAACAACTTGACACAAGTAATCCATATTTGAATATGGAGAATACCATGGAAGACGCTACAGTAAACCAGCAGGCAGCCGAGTTCGCTCAACAAGGTGCGTTACAATCTCAAGCTAACGTTATGGATAAAATGCGTGGTGCGGCTGGAAGCTCTGGTATAGCAGCGCTTGCGCAAAGTATGGCTAACCAAGGTTCTATGGACGCGCAAAAAGCCGCGACATCTATTGCCGATCAAGAAGCAGCTAATCAGAAAGCTGAACGTGCAGAAGCGTCTAGATTACAGGGTCTTGAGAAACAAGGTGAGATGCAGAAGAGGCAGATGGAGCAAGCTAAGATTGATTCCCTTATGGGTATGGCCGCGGGTGATGTTTCGTCTTCTCAAGCTTTACAAGCAGCGGCAATGGAATCTCAAGGCCAAGCTATGGATGATATAGCAGGCGGAGCAACTACGGCGATGGGTGGTATAGGATAACGAGATTAATAAAAAATAATTATGTCAGAAGGAATATTTACACCGAATTACGGATTATCAGAATTTACTAGGAAAGCAGTAAAAGAAGCTGGAGTAGGCGGAGAAAAAGCAGCGAAGGCTAGAGCTCACCTTGCTAAAGCAGACATGCTTGGTAAAATAGGGGCAGGTGTTGATACTGTAGGTAAACAGGCGGATGAAATGGTTGGTAGTATAAAAGCCAACAACGCTGCAAAAAAACTAGAGGAGGAAAAAGCAAAATTAGCAATTGAAGCCGCGGAGGCGGCGACGCGTGGACAAGAGGGAGATGATAGGTATATGACAGCTGTCGGACCTGGTAGGGATGAGTATTATGCTCAAGAAAGAGCGGCGGCTGGAGACACCTTGGAGAATTGGGAAAAGCGTGGTAAACCACTGTCTGAGAGAGTATCACTATCTGGTAACTCACCTGTCGAGATGAAATCACCTGCAAAATCCCTAAGTGGATTATCTGAAGTGCACGATAGCCAGAGTGAAGAGCTACCAGCTTTTGATGAAGCTGACTTAAAATGGAGGGAGGGCTTTTCAAAGATGAACGACCGTCAGAGTTGGGCATCTCCAGAATTATATAGCCAGTTCCAAAGTATGGAGAGACGCGAAAAAGAAAAGCACTTAACTGCAATTAGAAATAAAGATAAAGCAGGCGCGGCTAAGGTTTTAGCGGATCAATCTGCCCGCGCAAACGCGCTAAAAGATATTCAACAAACCATGACAACTGCTATGCAAATAGATAAAGACCATGGGTGGAATGTAATAATAGAAGGAGACGACGATCAAGCTAAAGGTAATAGAGAAATCCTAAGCGCACTAGCATCTAATGATGGTACTGCTAAAGTGGCGTTAGATCCAGAAAGTGGTGAGATGGGTTTTACTCTTGGGGAAATTGATCCTGCGACAAGTAACCCGCTGCCGAACATTGATCCAATAACAGGTCAACTCATTGGCACTCCTAAGGTGTGGATGCATAGAGAGATAGATGAGTTAATAAGTGTTGGTACACGTCCACTACATAGAGAAGAGACTTTCCAAAATGGGATAATGGAAGCTAACGCACTAGGTACTGCTGGAGGAGAGTTTGATGCAGATGCTAGAAATAAGATAAACAAAGGTAAAATTAAAGAAGAGCTTATAAAGAATCCAAAGGTTGCTAGATCTATTCTTCATGACACTTGGGGTGGCGATAACACGCTTGCGGAAGATCTTATGGAAGGTAATGTTATTCAGAACATGGACTTTAGATTAAAGATGCCTAGAAGCTTTGGTACTTGGAAAAGACCTTTACCAGATGGCCCTGCTATCAATGAATTAGATGTAGATAACGATGGGTTTTTAACTGCAGCAGATTTAACTCAAGGTGATGTAGCTCGCATCCTTCAAGAGTTAGAAAAACGTGAGCACTATAAATTACTAGCTGAGATTGCGGGTGACTGGATGACTCGAAAGGAGCAGAATGTTCACGGGCCAGCTAAAGCAAATTACGATGCTCAACAGGAGCAAACCGCGAAACAGGCTGAAGCTGATAAATTAAGTCAGATGACAGAGCAGCAGCGAATGGATTACTTTAAAGCGCTAGGTGACGCAAGATACTTTAGTGGTAAAACAGCAGCTGAAAAGATCGAATACTATAAACTAAAAAGAGCTAAAGAGACAGCAAATTTAAACGCTTAAGTAAATTAAGACTAATGATTGATAACGAGTTAGAAGAAATTGTACTTGCTATGGAACAGGCTGGGGAATCCCCAGAAGCTATTGGTCAAGTGATAGAAGAATATGAGGCAAAAAAAGCCCAAGACTCTCAGGCAAGCCCAAACGGGGAGTCAATGACTCCAGGGCAAGAAACAGGAGAGCTACCTTCTACTACGGAACCTACAGAGGAAGGCTCTTTATTAGCTGTAGAGCCTGAAGAACCTCAGGTTTCCGATTTAGATACTAGTATTAACTTGGTTACACTATCGCAAGAACAAAGAGACGGTGTAATAAAAGATGCTAATCGTAGTGTAGCTGAATATTCTCTTGTAAAAGAAACTAAAGGCAAGGATACTGAAACAGTGAAGGAGTGGATTACAAGTAATCCAGATGCAATAGAACCTCCACAAATGTGGAATGAGGGGCTTAAGCATGAGTTTAGAGTTCAAAAAGCAAACGAGTCTGGGACATTCTATGAACATGTTGATCCACGGGAAACTGTGGGGTCTATAAATGCTAGTAGTGCTTTGCAGGAATCCCGTAGAAGTATGGCGATGAACAAGCTTTTCAAAGAGAAGGTTGAGTCTGGAGAGCTTGAGGAAGATCAAGTTAAGAACTACGTGTTAAGTTTTAGTGATTGGGATAAGCTTAAAGATATAGAGCAAACTATAGATTTAGAAGATCCGAACGTTAAATCTATGGCTGTTCAAAGCACTATTGATACTAACTTATTATCTAATATAGAGAAGAACGTAGAGGATCAAGCTCAGGCTATGGATATAGGTTGGTTCACATCATCTGACGAGCAAGATAAATTATACGAAAAGGCTCAACAGCGTTTGGTTGAAGTTGACGAAAAAATAAAGAACGTAATTAAAAAATCTCACGTAGTTGGTGGTGATATCGAAGCGCTAGACGCTACTTTAGCGACTCAGAATAGTTGGCTTAAAGAAACTGGGGATAGATTAAACGATATCAACAGCCAAGCTCCAGCTCCAATGGCGCCTATAGGTGCTTCTGAACAAAAAATTGAAGAGCTACAACAGCAACACGACGCAGCTATATTACAAAGAGAGAAATCAATTAAGGAATATAGGGTTAAGGAAGAGGAATACAACAAGAATCTCGAAATTAGAGATAAGTATGTAGGACTTATCGAAGGTTATTCTAACGAGGTTCAGCAATTAGGTTTAGACGAAAAGGAGCTGCGTGTTTACGCTAAATCTATGGGTAAAAACTATAGCCAAGGAGCTATGATTGCAAACAGTTTAACCTCTGGTACCGTAGACTTAGTGCAAGGTTTTGAGCGAGGTCTTTATTTAGTCAATCCAGTTGGGTTTGCAACCGACGTTATTGTTAATCAGTTTGAAGGAGAAAACAGAGCTCTAGCTAATAACGTAGCAACAGGAGTACGTAACACTATAGGCACAGTGGCTGGTGGTCGCATGTATACTAAAATGGACCCTAACGATAGAAGCGCTAGAGAGTGGATGCATGACGGTGTTGACGGTTTTCAACAATATATGCTAGATGAGGTTGTTGGAACTCCTATTGCTTATGATGATATAAAAACAACAGCTGATGGAGCTGAATGGTTAGTTAATTCTATAGCTACAAATCTACCGCAGATAGGTGTTGCTATGGGAACTGGTCCATATGGTATAGCTATACTAGGTACTAGCGCTATGGGTAATCACTATGACTCCATGCAATCTCAGAAAGACTTGTATATGAACTCTTCTGGTTTGTATGGAAACTACTATTCAGCTCCTAACATGCTCCTTACATCTGCTGGCGTAGGTATAGTTGAGGGTGTTACTGAGAAGTGGACGGCTAATCTAGTATCCGGCGTAGGAAATATTGTTACTAGAGGTAGCAAAGAGATGATCCACCAGTCTCTTGGTAGAAGAATGTTAAGGGGTGGTCTTACATACCAAATGGAGAGTATTGGTGAGGGTGGTTCTGAGATTTTTGCAACCGTAGGACAAAATGGTCTTTCTATGTTAAGTGGTGATAAGTCTGTCGGTTTGTTTGATGGCGTTGCACCATCGTTTATCACTGGCTATACTATGGGTAATATAATACAAACACCCTCACTAGCTAACGCGGCGTTGTCTCCATTTGCTTCACAAAAACAAACAACCACCATAGACGCTAACTTTCAAAAGATTGAGAAGTTAAAACAAGAGCTGTCTACTCTTGATAAAAATAACCCAGCACACGTAGAGCGTTCTGAACAGATATATAGAGATGTAGCCGACGCGGTTTCAGAAAATGCTGATGTTATAGCTCAAGACGTAAAGCGTGTTGATATAATGACTAACACCGATAAGCAGACGTTAGTTAATATAGAATCTGACAATAGAAAGCTACGTCAAGCTGTGTCAGAAGTTGCTCTTGATCAATCGTTAGATGCTGCTGAAAAGAAAGAGCAGATAGAGGTTATTAATAAAAAGATTAGATCTAATAAAACTACTAAAGAGAATATAATTGAATCTTATCCAGATAGCGCTGCTAATGATAACTACATAAAGGAGTATAATAAGATTAAAGCTATGGCAAAGAAAGCTGAAGAATCTGGAGCTCCTCCAATCAGAGTTAGAGACGGTTTAGAGCAAGATATGCAAGCCTTTATTAAGGAAATGGAGGATATAGGTGCTATTGATGCCATAGCAGCTTCCGAAGGTGGAGCTTTACCTTATGGAGCTATGGTACCGGTATTAAATAAGAAAGGTGAAGTAGAGAGATTTGAGTTGTTTATAAATAGAAGCGCGGTAAATGAAGACGGTGCTTTCGGAACTCAAGCTCACGAGTTTATGCACGCAATCTTGTATAACACATTAAAGCAAGACCCTGTGAATAGAGAAAGGATGGGTGATGAGGTTGATAAAATACTTCAAGGTCCAGGGGTAACGATAAGTCCAAAAGCCCAAAAGAGTCTTGACAGATTAGACTTGTACGAGTCAGAACAAAAAGGCGAGGAGATTGTTGCTATTGTTTCAGAGTTGATGGCGGAAGGAGAGATCACGATAGATAACACGGGTGTGGGTAAATTTAAAGATATGTTTAGAAGATTTACACAGCGTGTTGCTGGTAGAGATATATCTTTCGACACAACTGATGACGTGCGTAACTTTCTAAAGGACTATCATAAGTCTATGCGTAAAGGTAAGTTGGACCCTCGTTTATCTCGTATGCTATCTAAGGGTGCTAATGGTGATATAATTAAACCTAACGAAGTTCTTGGTGAGAAAAAGGTTAAAGAAAAAGTTGTTGAAAAAGCTAAAAGAAAAGCTAAGATTGACTTCTCTAAAGCTGTTGATTCAAACATAAGATCTAATCCTGATCTAATGAAGACTTTCGACACGTTCACTAAGAACGAAGACGGTACGTCTAAACATGAGAGCCAAGAGGATTGGGAGGCTAGTCCAGAATATTGGGATGCGTATTTTCAAATAGTAGAAGGAAGAGCTTTAGACGGTTTGATTCAGCATAAGATGACTGAACTTGGTTTACCACCTGAAGCATTAAGAGAGTTTACTAGAAAAGTTAAGGAAAAGATTGGTGAAAGATTTTTACCTACAGTAGATAAGGCTACAGGTAGAGTAAAACCTGAATCTGGATATAGGGTTTCAAATAATAGTTTATTTGGTTGGTTAACTGGTGTCGCTGGTGGCGGCGGTATGTCTGTTATATACAGAGCTAAAGGTGATGTAATGGCTGAATACAAGGCTTCTGGTGCAGCCCAAACGTCGTCATTAGACGCTGTGATTGGTGATAACATGGTTGTTGGTGACGTAGTTCAAGCTGATATTGATAGTTCTATTGAAGCTTTTGAAGAGATGGATCAATCCATAACACGTGAAGCACGTGAGGCTAGAAAACCAAAAAGATTTGTTGATACTATAAATCTTGATGAGACTATACAGAAAAACATTGCAAACGCCGTATCTAAAGCAAATATAAGTACGGAAGGCTTAAACTATAAAGATGTTAAAAAACTAACCACCAGTAAAGACGCCCCATTATCTAACGTATTAAATGCTATAGCAAGTGAGTTTGGTATTCCACCAAGTAAGGTAGTAAAGCCAGCAGATTTGAATAAAGCTGAAAGAGAAGCAGCGCAGCAGTATATTAAAAATAACTCAAAGGCTTTGCTAAATATGCTGCCTGAGGGTGAGACTAGAAGCGGCGAGGCTACAGGTGTGGCTAATACAAAACTAAAAACTTTTTACGAAAAAGGTGAGAGGTTAAAGTACGCGGAAGGTGCCACTGCTGCCGGAAAGTTTGCTCAAATAAAAAAACCCGATATAACAGTAGAGCAATTTAATGAGGTGTTTGGTATAAAACCAAACGGCACTTTTGATTCTAGTAGAAAAAACGATGGCGCTATAAAAGCTTTAGTTAATCAAGCCGCTATGATAACAGCTAATCAAGCTATTAGAAAGAACGCTATTGAAGAGGGGTTAGATACAGCTAGTGATATAGCAAAGCTTGGTGAAGGAAGATCAGAAGCTATGTTTAGCAAGAGAAGTTACGATGATAAATCTAGCAAAAATGTAGATAAAATCTTTAATGAAAACTTTAAAGAAACCTATATATATCCTTTAGGTACACTAGGTGCTATGTTTGGCACCAAGAGAGTTCCAAACAAACAGGTTAGCCGTGTAAAATCAAACGGAACTATTGAGAAGTTTAATACTAGAGATCTTCAAGCTTCTTTCAGTGAAACAGAAACGTACGATCAAGCTGGTACTAGGGTTATTAATACATTTGTAGAGTCGTTTCCTCAGTTTAGAGATTTAATAAAAATCACTATGACCGGCGGTATAAAAGGTGGTTTTTTTCAAACAGTAGGTAACTTCAATGACAAGATAAAAAGTACTGATGTTGATCAAAGAAACCCAGGCAAGTCGGATTATAACAAAAAGAGAAGGTTTATGCCTTCAGTGTTCAATAAGATAGGCACTAAGGATTTCAAAGAAAACCAAGCTGGAAGATTACCTTTACTATATGATTTCTTTAAAGCTGTTGAAACTCATTTGTCTCAATATCCTGATGACGTGTGGATGTTTGAAGAGATGCTTCTTGATACTGGTAAGCAGCAAAATACTTTGACTAGAATACTAGCGCCTTTTGCGTTCTATACTATAGATCCTAAAACAGGTAAACCAGTATTTAATAAAGACGTGGTTGAAGAGCATACCGACCCACAAAACCAAATTGGTAAATCTTTATTAGCCGCGGCTTTATATGGTAAAGTTGATCAAGTTTGGAAGGTGGTTGGTAAGTCATATATGCAAGGTTCTCTTTTAGAAACTGGTGACAAAAAATTAGGCAATGCAGGTCTCGGAAACACTATGCCAGACGTGTATTTTGAAAAAGTTGTCCCTAGATTGCTAAGTGAAGAGCTAAATCTACCTAATGGATATTCTTCTTTAGCGAGATTGTCTGTAGCTGGTATAGATCCAAACTCTATATATTTAATAGAGGCTGATATGACAATGGCTGAATTTTTTAAAGTAGATAAAGCTGAAAACATAGATCAAGCTAATAACTTAATTATACAACAGTTATCTGGAGAAATAACACCTGAGTTTACCGACGTAGTATCTAACCTAGTAACTCCAGAGCATGTTAGTAAAACACGAATTATAAACAAGGCTATTGAGGCTTCTGAGCAAAGCAAGGAACCTAAAGGAATAACAGTGCTTGATTTTGATGACACGTTAGCTACAACAAAATCCAACGTTCTATATACAGCTCCAGATGGTGCAACGGGTAAATTAAACGCTGAAGAGTTTGCTAAGCAAGGATCTGATTTACTGTCAGAAGGTTATAAGTTTGATTTCTCCGAGTTTAATCAGGTTGTTGATGGTAAGACGGCGCCGCTGTTCAATAAAGCTATGAAGCTATCTGATAAGTTTGGAACAGATAACATGTTTATCCTTACTGCTAGAGCGCCTGAGTCTGCGCCAGCAATAAAAGAGTTTCTTGATGCTCAAGGCTTGAATATACCACTTGACAACATAACTGGTTTAGGTAAGTCAGAAGCCGAGGCTAAAGCGTTATGGATAGCTGAAAAGGTTGGAGAGGGCTACAACGACTTCTACTTTGCAGACGACGCAATACAAAATGTTAAAGCTGTCAAGGATATGCTTGATCAGTTTGATGTAAAAGGTAAAGTTCAACAAGCTAAAATAGATTTTAGTAAGCGCGCTCCAAAAGAAATGGAGAATATCATCGATGAAAAGCAAGGTGATTTAGACTCTGACTTTAATACTATGCTTGAAGAAAGCAGAGGTATAGGAAAACAGAAGAGATTCTCTGCAGCTAAAGCTAAACAAAGAGGAAAGAACAAAGGTAAGTTTAAATTCTTCATTCCACCTTCAGCGGATGATTTCGCTGGATTGATGTATTACTTTATGGGCAAAGGTAAAACAGGTAATCAACATCATAAGTGGTTTAAAGAAAATTTATTCGATCCTTTCTCTAAAGGTATAAGACATCTCAATGGCGTTAAGCAAGCTGTAGCAAATGATATAAAGCAGCTTAGAAGTGCTATGCCTGAGGTTAGGAAGAAGTTAGGTAAAAAGCTTAAGAACACGGAGTATACTCACGCTGATGCTATCAGGATTTACAATTGGGATAAGGCCGGTTTTGATATACCTGGTTTATCAGAAACAGATAAGAACACCATAATAAGAGAGATCAACGCTGATGCTCAGTTGAAAGCTTTCGCCGACGGCGTGAACTCTATAAGCAACATGCCTGGTGGTTTAGTAGAACCTGGTGAACACTGGTTAGGTGGAACTATAGCTTCTGATATGACAGATGCTTTAGAAAATGCCAGAGCTACATACTTGCAGCAGTGGAAAGAAAACGTTGATATAATATTCAACGAAGCTAATCTTAATAAGATAGAAGCTGAATATGGTTCTAATTTCAGAGAAGCGCTAGAAGATATTCTGTTTAGAATGGAACACGGAGGTAATAGATCTCGTGGAGCTGGAAGGTTATTAAATAACTTTACGTCTTGGATACATGGTTCTATAGGTACAACTATGTTCTTTAACGCTAGATCTGCTGTACTTCAGATGATTTCTAATGTTAACTTCATTAACTGGAGTGATAACAACATGCTGAAGGCAGCCGGAGCGTTCGCAAATCAACCTCAGTATTGGAAGGATGTTGCTATGATTTTTAACTCTCCTTTCTTGAAGCAAAGAAGAGCTGGTCTACAGACAGACGTTAACGCAGCAGAGTTACTAGCTCAAATCAAAGATTCCAAGAATAAAATGAAAGCCGCTACAGCTTATTTATTACAACTTGGTTTTACGCCTACGCAGATTGCGGATAGCTTGGCTATTGCTACTGGTGGTGCTACAATGTATCGTAATAGAACAAAGACATATGTAAAAGAAGGTATGTCTAAAAAGGATGCTGAGTCAAAAGCTTTTAAGGACATGATGGAGATTGCTGAAGAAACTCAGCAGTCAGCAAGAGAAGATAGAATATCTCAGCAGCAAGCTTCTCCTCTCGGTAAGTTTATATTAGCTTTCCAAAATACACCTATGCAGTATAACAGACTTATTAAGAAAGCTGCTATGGATTTAGTTAATGGTAGAGGAGATCAAAGAGCTAACGTATCTAAAATCGTTTACTATGGAGCTATTCAAAACGTAATATTCTATGGTTTGCAACAAGCTTTATTTGCAGCTCTATTTGGAGATGACGAAGAAGATGAGTTAACAGATAAGAAAAAGGAGAGGATAATAAACGGAATGATGGACACATTATTACGTGGAGCAGGTATAGGTGGCGCAGTGGTGTCTACTATTAAGAACGTTGTCTTAAAGTTTGCTAAGGAAAGCGAAAGAATGGATGACACAACAACTAGGTTGGATAAAGATGGTAATGTTATAATTGATCCAGAAACTGGTCAACCAAAATTGTATGACAACTTCTTCACTGATCCAGATTGGGGCAACGTAGTTATTGAAGCTTTAAATATATCTCCACCAATAGGTATTAAAGCTAGAAAAATATACAGTGGTTTAAAAACATGGGAGTACAATAACGATGTTATTGATCACATGAGCAAGACTGATATTGATAACCCAATATATGATGCTGTTTTCAGTGGAACTGAAGCGGTTACAAACTTACCATTAAGTAGACTATACAACAAGTTCCAGAATATTAGTGAAGCAATGGATTCTGATCATGAAACTTGGAAGCGGGTTGCAATGTTATTAGGTTGGAGTAAGTGGAGTTTTGGTATTAAGAACCAAGACGTAATGACAGCTAAGAACGAGCTTAAAGAAATTAAAGAAAAAGAGAAAGAAGAGAAAAACTGAAAATGTTGATTTATCCCTAATTGACGAAGTATATGAACTACTTATTGAAAGAGGCATTTTATCATGAATTTAAAAGAAGAAAAAGAACTCAGATCGCATATAAGATCTTTAATCCGCGTTGTTAAGCAGAAAAGAATAGATGAAGAACAACAATTGCGCAAT
>Ga0114906_1000281_pt1 | contig 30056 bp, 19 predicted proteins | sample MalvirDeepMed_M9_FD_89687 | JGI IMG/M metagenome (GOLD analysis project Ga0114906, IMG submission 89687) | Marine viral communities from the Global Malaspina Expedition - Malaspina viral metaG DeepMed_M9 | ecosystem: Environmental > Aquatic > Marine > Oceanic | place: Mediterranean Sea...
CCGTTCATCCTGCATTTGTGTATGTTGTGATCTATAAAGAACACCGCAAACACTGCCAGAAGATAACAGGCCACCACCACAAACAAAGGAGCGCCCCAGAGCGCGCCAAAGTAGGGGACGAGGTGACAGAGTAAAAGAGCCATAATTACAGAAAATACTCGTTTTCTTTTGCTCATTTCTTCAGCTCCCGAAGCCGTTTTAGCTCCTTCTTTGATTCTCCGCGCCTCGCCTCTGCTCTGGCGATCTTCTGCGGTGTTGTTCGTTTGTCGTGTGCTTCCTTACGCTCCAAAGCCTCCGCCCGGCGTTCTTCTATGCGTCCTTTTCTCATTTGATACCCTTTCTTTTGTAGAGCCGGGACAACTTCGCCCGGTTCTTCGTTGTTAGTCTCCACTCCTTGAAGAATATCTTCATACCGTTAGACAGGTAAAACCCCTGTTTATTTCCTCTTACAATGGGTTTGTCTATCATGTCAATGAAGCTCTCCAAGAAGTCATTAATAAATAACATTAATACCTCCTTCGCTGTTGGTGTATTCCTTCGGGGATTGGGCCAGGTATAGCCGTATTTGATAGACTCTTTCCGTGGGTGTGTAGCTCTCGGCGTGGTTTCTGGCTCGAATCCATAAAAAGAATGTAAAACCGCCACCATTAACACACTATAAATATATGCACAGCCACAAGACCACAAAACACCACCAAAAACAGTACCAGGAACGCGCCGCGGGCCACTGGCCACGCGCACCAGATCAAGCGCGGGGGGGAGTGGGCGCGGTCGGCCGATCCAGCGCAACAGGTCCGCGCCCGATCCTCTGAAAAAAAGCTAATGTTTTTGCGTTAGTGTCCATATTTACGGAAGATTTAGGCCGGATTTACGGAAAAATGGCCGGTTTGAGGCACTGAAAAAGCGTTTTTTCTGCTCAACGAAACCGGCAGATCGGCTTCCGTTTTGCACCCCCCGGCCCGGACTGAAGTAAGCTCCCATAGATTTTACGAACTATTTTTGGGCAAAGAGGGAATACATTGGGAATAGGTTGGGAATACATTAGGTATACTTTGGGAATATACTGGGAATACTTTGGGAATACTTTTAAGGGTTATGGTAAGCCTTTGTTCTTCTATTAATAAACCCTTAACGGAAGCCTTTCATAAAGGGTTAAGGGAATGGTTAGTGAAAGGCTCCCTATATGTATATGTATATGTATATGCTATAAGTATGGTGTAAGTAAAGCGCGTGTACGCGCGAGAAACTTTGAAACATTTATAAAATTATTTTGTACATTAAAAAGTGGAAGTTCAATGCCGCAATAGAGTTTTTGATGTATTTGAATCTTCAGAAGCTGACGAACTCGGGATAAAATACAGCTCTGATTGGCGCAACGCATCCAAAGGCGATTGGGTATTGACCGCTGATGAAAAGGTTTTACAAGTATTAGGTAGGCGGAAATATGACACTGGAAGAAAAAAGGAAATCTATTTAATCAGAACCGGATATGGTGAAATCCCCACTTACAAAAAATCTCTCATTGCTTACGAACGGCCCGATTATGAGTGGGACATCAGATACAAAAAGGGTCTGGTCAGGAATGTCAAGCCCACTGCTTTACAGGGTGCTTTCATTCAACAGCTTATGGACAACTGTGAACCTGACGAGCGAGGCGTGTGGAAGATTCCAGACGTTATTGATGCCTATATGTCTGTATATTGCGACAACAATCCGTCAAGCTCACTTCGCCGGGCTTTGGCAATACTTCGAAAGGATAGTGTAAAAGAAGTTATGGCAGGAAAAATGAAAGAACGCTTGGAATCTGTTGGTATTGATGACGAGTATGTAGCAAAAAAGTACAAAAATTTTATTGAGGACAGTGATGCACCAGCCAGTACACGCCTACAGGCGTTGAATAGGGTGAGTGACATCATGGGTCATGTTGAAAAGAAGGAAAATACAACTGAACAGACTGTCTTTATGCTGTCTGATGGAGATAAGAAACTGCTGGCACAGCACAAACGGCAACTTCCGGATAAAGAATTAGTGGATATTATTACAAATGGCTCAAGTGGAACAAAGACAAAGAACATCAATTCAGCTTAAAGAGGACATTGAGAATATTAGTGTTGGATTTATCTGTATTGAAGGTAAAACATACGATATTTCACCTGCAATTACAGCCTGTATCATTGATATGCTGAATGAAATTGATGAACTTGAAAAATTATTGTATAATTTAAAGTATTCTGATAATGCTGCACGATCCTGATCGCAAAAAAATACTGCAGAGAATGTATCTCGATCCCTTTTTCTTCTCTGAAGTGCTTTTTGGTGATAAAAATAATGTCATGCACTACCACATGAGGTGCAAATCACCACAATTTCATAGAGAAATATTCGATGAACTCCTGCACTTGAAGCAGGGCGACAAAATGGCGGTGGTCGCGCCCCGTGGACACGCTAAAACTACCCTTGTTTCGTTTATTTACCCACTTCACCAGATGCTTTTCGGTGAAGAACGCTTTATTCTTTTAGTATCCGAGTCGGAAACGCAGTCTAAATACCTTCTGGAAGCTATTGGCAACGAAATTGAATATAATAAAAAATTGCATGAATATTTTGGCAATAGAATGGGCGAAACTTGGGGAAAAGAAGAAAAAGAGGTCATAACTGGCTTCGATGAGCATGGAAAACCTACCGGAATGTGTAAAATACTGATTCGCGGGACAGGCCAGAAAGTTAGAGGTTTGAAATATGGGCCGTATAGGCCTACATTAACCATAGTTGACGATGGCGAAGGTGAATCAAATACGATGACGGAACTGTCAAGGGATAAATTTACGCGCTGGTTTAATGCAGCGGTTATTCCCGGTTCTACAGACGCTAAATTGTGTTTTATTGGAACTATTGTTGACGATAATTCGTATTTAAACCGAATTGCGGGGCGTAGATCATATAGCAAGGCCGGAGAGCGAATCATAAAAGGTTGGAAAACAAGATTCTATCAGGCAATCCCACAAAATGTGGGCGCAGGAATATTCACCGCCTCTGGTAAAGAGTATCGAAAGAATAAACAAGTTCAAGTATTATGGAAGGAACACAGACCGTATAAGTGGCTAAAAGCCGAAAAAGACAGGTTAGCCTCCGAAGGCCATGTATCTTATTTTTATCAGGAATATCAGAATATTCCTATGGACGATTCGTTTCGTGTATTTAAAGAAAAGGATATTCAGTACTGGGAAGGCTATTATACCTTCGATAACGGTCAGTCTTATGTTACGAAAATATCTGATAAAGGCGAGGAAAGAGTTCCTGTTAACACTTTTATGGGCGTTGACCCAGCTTCCTCGGAAAATAAAAAAGCTGACTACACTGTGATTATGACGATTGCAGTCGATCCGGAATTTAATATCTATGTGATTGACTACTTTCGCGGACAGGTATCACCTATGGACGGCGCAGATCGTATCTTCGCCATGTCTGATATTTATAATCCACGGGCTATCAAGATCGAAGAAACAGGCCATGTGATGCTGGCGGACTATATCCAGCGGCGCAGTAAGGAATCAGGACGGTTTTTGAATGTCAATCCAAAACAGGCAATCAAGAATAAGTTCTATCGCATCAAACAGATGCAGCCGTACTTTGCCTCGAAAGCTGTCTTTGTTAAAGAAACGCACTATGAACTGATTGATGAACTGCTGCAGTTCAAGGAAGTTGGCTCGTTTAAAAAAGATACACTGGACGCACTGCGCTGGGCATTGGATGATGTGTGGAAACCGCATTTGCAGTTCAAGGACAATGTATGGGTCGAACCGGATACAAGCAAAATAAAGGCTGATTGGGAAACCGGTCAGGTAATATATAACTGATGGCAATAAGCATAAAAAAACTTGATCTTCCAAAAATTGATCACACCGAAGTGTGGCATGATTATAAACTGTTCCAATCATCAGGCGAGGAATGGCGCTATCAGATGGCTGAAGATGAGGATTTTTATCTTGGCAACCAGCTGACAGAATCACAAAAAGAATATCTTGAATCCGTAGGACAGCCTCCGGAAGCGAATAACAAGATCAGACCGGCTGTGGAAACAGTGCTTGCCAATATTGCCGCCGCATCTCCGGAATGGGATGTGCGTCCTATCGGTAAGACGGATAACGATATGGCCTTTGTCTGCAATCAGATGCTCGATTGGATATGGCGGGAATCGCAGGGAGATGTGCAGTTCCGTAAAGCCTGTAAAGATTTTATTGTTAAAGGTCTTGCTTATTTTTATGTGTTTCCCGATTGGAATGTCGATGGCGGTCTGGGCGGAGTCAGGGTGCGCAGGCTATCACCGGAATCCGTCTTTGTCGATCCCAATGCAATGCTGTCTGATTTTTCAGACGCATCTTCAATGATATTTTCCGATCTGCATACCAAGAAAGCACTGAAGGCCGTCTTTCCGCAGTATGAAAAAGAAATTGAAGAAGCAAGAGAGGATTACGAAGTCAATGAGCAGGGTTCCGGTAAATATTCAAGAGATCAGGTGTGGACAAGGGATGATGTGGGTAAAGATCATCAGGCAATGGTGCGCAAGTATGTACGCTTCAGCAAGGTCAATGTGCCGATGGTATTGATTACCGATGTGAATACCGGCAAATCACAGAAACTGACCCGCGAAGGCTATAAGGAAATGGCCAAGGACGAACGCTATGGTACGCTGGTAAAAGAAAATGTTATTATGGAAGAACTGGTTTATGAAAAACATATTCGGGAAGTGGCCCTGTTTGGCGATCAGCTGATGTACGATGAAGTCCTTCCAATTACAGAATATCCGATCATACCGGCCTGCAATGAACATACCTCTACACCGTATCCGTCTGGCGATGTACGTCATTCAAAATCACCACAACGGATGCTCAACAGGACGGAAGCGCTGTTAATATCACATACCAGCGCAACAACAAATTTTAAATTGCTTTACGAGGACGGTGCGATTGATCCGGGTGAAGTTAACAAGTGGCACATTCCAAATGCGTTAATTCGGGTTAATCCGGGTGCTTTGAGAGAGCAGAAGATTAAAGAGTTCGCGCCGCCCTCCGTAAGCAGTCAGCTATATACAGAAAAACAACGCTACGAACTGGACATTGAGCAGGTCTTTGGAGCATATAAATACCTGCAGGGATCAGCATCGGATGCACCGGGATCGGTGGGTGAGGCGCAGATCGTTGATGAGGCAGTGGCAAGAAAACAGAACTGGAAAATCCTGCCAATATATGATATGATCACCCGGGCGGCATGGGTGGCACAGGAATGGATGCCTTCTGTCTATAATACACAAAGAGTTCTACGGGTGGTAAATCCTGATGGTGAAGCAAAAGAATTAATGCTGAATGAACCGGTGATTGACGATAAGACCGGTGCAGTAATGCGGATGTATGATATGCAGTCTGCAAAAGTTGATGTAAAAGTTGTGATCGGCAGCACAAGGGCGAAATCACCAGCCGCCGATCTACAGCGGGACTTGACGCTGTTAAATGCCGGTATATATGATCGCACACAGGTGATTATGAATATGCAGGGCGATATGGATAAAGCGTCCCTGATTGCCAGACATAGTGAAATTCAGCAACTACGCGGTGCTGTTGAACAGATGGAAGGACAGCTGAAACAGCTGGAGGGTGATATGCAAACCCGCGAAAGAGAAATTTTCCACGCCAATATGAGGGCGGAAATTGCCGAAGCTACCAAGCCAGTGCAACAGGCTTTGAGCAATGTTAAGGCGAACGCAAAACTTGAAGAAGCGAGACAGCGAGATGCCTCGAAAAAGGTAAAAGAGGGTGCATCTTCTGGTCTAAATATGATTAACTCTGAAACAGCGGCTCCAGCTATTGGATAACCGCACAAAAAAAGGAGCATCTAATGGCTAATTCAGAAGCACAGGTAGCAGAACCGACAGCTGGAGATAACCCAACTGGCGACTTTATGATGGACACATTGAATGAGTTCAACAAAGGAACCGATGGCTCTCCTGATGAAAATCAGGCTGATGGTAATGTTACTGCTGAAGAAAGTGCTGACCAACAGCAACAGATGACTGCGCAGGAGCAGGAGAACTGGCTAATTGACAACAAATTTCGGGATGACCCGGAAGGTCGTGGTAAATTGGCTGACTCCTACAAGAAACTGCAAAGTGAGAAGGATCGTATCACAAACGAATTAGGGGATAAGGACGGCAGATACAAGCAATTGGATCAGCTGGACACATTCCTGCATGAAAATCCGGAAATTGTGACGAAACTTCGCGATGAGATAAGTAATGTAAGTCAAGGAACCAAGCCACCGGAGAAACCTGAAGATTTTGATCCTTACGAGGAGAATGTCGAAGGTTCTTCTTCACAGAAGTACCGTCAGGCTTATGACCAGTACCTTGTTCGCTTGGGCGCGGAAGAAGCCAAGAAAGAACTTGCCGGCTTTCGGCAGGAACTCTCGGCTAAAGAAGCAGTCCAGGCTGAAGAAGATGTACTGCGTAATCTTGGGCTTTCAAATACTGATATTAAGGAATTCAGGGATTTTATTAACGATCCCAATATTGTTACTCCTGAAAATCTTGTCAATATCTGGCGCTTTATGAGTGAGCAGAGAAGAGAGAAAACTGTACCGGATGAACTGTCCAATTCACAATCCACTGGCTCTGGAGGTCGAACGAGCCTTGCGAGTGTTAGCGGAGTTACACCTTCTCCGTTGAAATCGTCAACAAAGGAAGCAAATGAATTTATGGACGGCATAATGCAGTTTTCTAATAATTACACCCCTGACAAAAGGAAATAATAATGGCTACTACTTATGGTACTGGTACAGCGTTGCAATTCAGCGATGACTCGCAGCGACAGGTACTGGAACTTGGAAGTAAAATTCACTATTACAATCCCGATGTAACACCGATTCTTTCAATCTTCGGAATGAAAAGCATGGTAACTCCCGTCCCTATTTTTGAGTGGATGGAAGATGAGTACATGATTAAGCGCGGTATCAAACAAGATGTGTATGATACTGGCGCTGATTCCGCGACTACTGCTATATCTGATACAGCATATGAAACAACTCAAGGCGCTAACAACGGCGCATCTATCATTAATTTTGATAGACAGGCGCAGATGGAAGGCCTTGAAGCTGGCGCTGTGTATTCGGTTTCTTTTACAGAAACTTCAGGTACTACGGCAACACTGCCTTCAAATAACACTCATGTTTTGTGTGTAGCTGTTGGTCAAAATGTTGACTGTTCTACCACGAATCACAAAGCTGCTCAATTCGTTGGCTGTCATACAGGTACTGTTGGCAGTGATTCTGTTTGGTATATTGAAGCTAATGCTGATGGTGTTGACCTGTTTACAGGCGACTCCGATGCTTGGATCAATCTAACGTATGTTAACAATGCTGGCAGATTTTATGATGCCGGTACTGCGACTGCTTATTATGGTCATAACATATCACCGACAGGCGCTAATAGCGGTTTTGGACTTCATAACCTTGCGGATGCAGATTACTTCATCCAAGAGAATGGAGTATCTGGAATTGCTGAAGGTGCTGCGGTTGGTGTAGAAACGCGGAAAAAAGTTCGCAGACTAAAGAACTGTACACAGATATTCCGTGAACCCTACACTATTACCGGCACTGCTGATGCTTCAAAGCATTATGGCGGATCGGAACTGTCACGGCTACAGGCTCGGAAACTGGCGAAGATCAAGGTTGATTGCGAATATGCTCTTGTCTCTAATGGCGACTATTCGCTCGATGCTACCAGTGAAAATCCAAAACGAACCTTCGCAGGTTTCGGTATTGGAGGCTCTGCTGGCGCAGGATTTATCAAGACCAATGATGGTCGCGGTAACTCAAGTCTGCAGCTTAACTATTCGTCCGGAACGATGGATAGCTTGGATAGTGTATGCGAATACATCTTCCACGACATGGTTGATGGTTCAATGCGCAAATCAGTGTTTGCATCAAATAAGTGGCTGAAGAAACTCGCCTCATTGGTTCGTATGGGTTCCAGTGCTGGCACTGGAGCGTTATCGTTCTATGATCTTGGCGATTCTTCACAGGCTGCGGGTATTCGTGTGCGCCGATTCGTTGGCGCAGTTGGTGAATTAGACTTTGTTCCTCACCCCCTCTTGAATGGTGCTTTGGAAGATTATGCTCTTGTGATTGACCCGGCGAACTTTAATGTTCGTCCGTTGGCAAGTCGTGATATGCAACTTCGCAGAGACATCGTTAAAGACGGACGTGATGGAAGAACTGATGAATGGATGATGGAGTTCGGCCCGGAAGTACGGAACGAACAGACTCACGCTATTATGAAGTTAGTCTAATTGCTTTTTAGTTAAACTGTTTGGGGGACGGTTTTCCGTCCCCTGAACAACAAAGAAGGAAAAGATATGCCTAAAGTTGGCGGAAAAAAATATGCTTACACCAAAAAAGGTAAAGCAGCCGCAAAACGCGCAAGAAAGCGTTTGCGTAAAAAGAAAAAGAAATAATGGCTGATACAACATACGGAACTGGAGCAACCGGTTTTTCTGACGGACAGCCAAGGATTGTCAGTTCATTACAGCGCATGAAAAAGAAACGCAAGAAAAGAAAAAAGAAACAATGAGATACAGAGAAGCATACGAATTGATTGATGCCGCAGTTGGTAAGTCAGAGATCGGCTATCCGGTTACGGAAACGCTAAAAGCGATGTTTTTTGATCAGGAAGTGGAGAATGTTGGATTGCGTTTGGTGAAAAAATCAATCCGTGTAAGTTTTTCAGTTTCGGGGAAAGAGTATGTATTGACCGATGAAAAGCGGTCTAACAAGATTTATAAAGTTGAACTGGAAGATAGTACCGGGTCAACAAGAGCAGTGCCTTATATTGACGATAGTGTTATGTATTTTAGCACGGATGAGGATACGATCTCAAATATTGGCTATACATTGAGAACGGATGCAACATCAGGAAGCCTTACAGCAGGAACAAGAGCCAATCCATGCTCGATCACATCTGCATCGCACGGACTTGACTCCGGTGATTATGTAATATTCAGTGAAGTGGTTGGCCTTGATCTAACTGCAACAAGCGTAAATGCGCTTAATGGTAAAAGGCTTGCAGTTACAGTAACGGATGCAAATACTTTCACTGTAGCAGTAGATACCAGTTCAGGTTATGGCGCTAATGGAACAGCTGGAAAATGGCAGGAGGATACATTAAAAATTGTCTTTAACAAAACCCCATCTTCAGACAGTTCTAATGTCAGGGTTTTTTATTATGCAAGACCGGAGCCGAAAGCTGATAATACCAGCCGGATTGATTTGCCTGCACAGCTCATACCTGCAGCAATACACCGAGCCGTTGCGCAAATTGTTAATCTTGACGGAAATTTACAATTAGGATCAGGGCATCGTGGATTGGCAAAGGCGCTGGAAGATGAATATATGGGTACAGACAGGGCAAGAGAAGCGATGCCCGATCTTGTCCCGCAACCACTACAAGATTTTGTTAGTAAATAATAATAGGAGAAAATAATGGCAAACTTAAATAAACCAACATTTGCAGTGTCAGTAACACCTGCTGTACTTGTCGAGGAAACCGATAACGCAGTTCCTGCCCATACTGTTATACATGAAAGTGTACGAAAATCTTTAGGTGGGAGCGGTGAAGTAACAGGAGATGATTCCATATTAGATGATACGAATAATGATGGAAGCACCAATGGCAGTTGGAATGAAGGAGTTAATACTGCTGTAACATCAAATGGCTCTATTATAGCTTTTGATACTTCTACAGATTTACTTTTTATTAAACATACAGGGCTTCTATTTGGAACTACAGATGCATCTTCGGCATCACACACTGTAAAGGTGGCAATTGATGGTTCTGCTACTTCAGGAGTAACTGGCGATGGTGTAATAATAGCTGAACTTAAAAATGGAGAAGCTATTGTTCTGCCAAGACCAGGGATAGCAGGTGCATATATATTCGTTACTGGTTCCGGAAGCAATCATGTTGGAGTAGAAACTTTAATAGTAGGAACGTAAATGGCTGATTTTCAGACGAGAGTCGAGGATTTGATTGGATCAGTTGGCGACACCCAGCTGATCACCGACAGTTTAACAGATGCAGCGGCTGAAATAATTACACAGCTGCCGAAAGAATGTCTGTGGGTGGTTACAGCAAATAGCGGTGATGTAACATCCAATGGCTATACCCTTGAAAATTGTGTTGTGATGAATGTTGTGAGGGAAAATGGAACTGGCGGTGAATATGAAGCCTGTAAAGAGGTTCCCATGTCTTTTGATCGCAGAGCGCAGGATGTGAACAGTATGTGGTATCCATCCACTTCGGAACCGGTGTTCTTGATTAAAAATGCAAAAGTGTATGTATATCCAACTCCGGGATCAGACCCAAACGCATTTCAGGTTGATTATGTTAAAAACCCAGCTGTGGCTTTTGGTGATACTGCAATAACAGCGTTTCCGGATGAATATGAATATCTTGTGGTTATTGGCGGTACGGTAAAGTGCCTGCAAAGATTGATGAACGCTAATATTGTATCTGTATCAGCGACAGTCCCATCAGCACCTTCTCTTGCCCCTGTATCATATTCAAGCCAATCTCTTACTTTAACTGATTTAACAGTAACAGCGGTTCCTCCTGATGTGCCTACTGCCCCGGCATTTAGTTCACCGGGAGTCGCATCTTCTTCTATTTCTTTTAGTACAACTGCACCAGTATATACTGCACCAACATCAGCAATATCTCTTGTGGCTTTTAGTTCTTACACAAGTGGTCTATCTGAATCTGATCCGGGCGTACTATCAATATCATCTGTAAGTCCAGCCGTTCCGGCTGAACCAGTAATAAGTTCACCCGGTGTTGGTTCATCAACAATATCATTCACTACCCCTGCGCCTTTATACGTCAGTCCAGCTGACCCCGGAGTGTTTTCAATTTCTGCGGTAGCGCCAGCACCACCGGCAAGCCCAACAATATCGTATGGTACCGCTTCAGTAGGTGATGCAGTATCTTCCGCTCAAGATTCGATAATTTCGGCACAAGATGCTGTATCAGGTGCGGTAGATTCTATAACAGGCGCTGTTGATGGATATACTGGTGAAACAGACACAGCAATGAGTGGTTTTGCTTCAGGGTCAACTGATTCTGCTTATACAAAACCAATAATTACTGATAACGCAGGTGCAGCTGGAAGCCTTACCGCCTTACTTTCAGCAGGCGTTCCCGGCGATGAAACTGATCAGCTTCAGTTTGATACATGGTGGGAAATACTTTCAGATTATATTGAAGATGATGAAGATGTTGAACTCGCACAAGCCCAAATGCAGAAGATCAGGACATATATTGATGCGTTTCAGGCAGAGGTGCAAAGTGCGTCAGCTCTTATGCAGTCAACGATTGAAGATGCAAGACAATCAACGCAGGCTTCTATAGCAACACACCAAGCAGATACAAGTATAAAGAGCGCTGGTATGAGTAGTTTAACAAGCGCTCAAGTAGCAAAGATGCAACAATCTACTTCTGCTTCAATAGCCAAGATGCGGGAATCAACAGGCGCTTCGGTATCTAAAATGCAACAATCTACTGCTGCCGCCACATCAAAAATGCAACTGTCCACACAAGCATCTATTGAGAAAATGCGTCAATCAACCAGTGTTAATATTCAGAACGCCGCCAAGACACTTGAAGCGCTTGTGCAAGACTACACACAGGAAATTAGTAAATATCGTGCTGATGTTGACAGATTCCAAGCTGAAGTACAAAAAGGAGTACAGGAATATCAACAAAAACTGGCACATTATCAGTTACTTCAGCAAGATTCATTGCAGGAGTTTAACAAGCAAAATGCTATTTATCAGGCTGAACTGCAAAAGGCGATCCAACAGGCTCAAATAAACGCGAATGAGCTTATCAAGGAAGGTGACTTAACACAGCAAGCTGCTATACAGGATTATGTACAAACATTAAACCGGTTTTCAGAAGATGTTAGCAGACATCAGGCTGATGTAAACAAAGAAGTTCAGGCCTATCAGCAAAATGTAGCTAAATATCAAGCTGAATTAAATGTTGCTTCTCAAAATTGGGCGGGTGAACAGGTGCAGGAGATACAACAGTATCAAGCGCACCAGCAAGACTCATTACAGGAATTTAATGAGGATAATGCCTTATATCAGGCCGAGCTACAAAAAGCTATTCAGCAAGCGCAGATAAATGCTAATGAATATATTAAAGAAGGTGATTTGACCTTACAGGCGGCGATACAGGATTATGTTTATACGCTGAACCGCTATTCGGAAGAAGTGAAAGAGTATCAGGCGGAAGTCAACAAAGAGGTTCAAGAGAAACAGACCAATGATAATGCAAATTTGAGTAAATATCAAAATGATATTCAAAATGAAGTACAGCAATCGCAGGCTGCGTTGAATGATAATAATAATCAACTGGCTAAATATACTGCGGAATTACAGTCTTATCAGGCTGAAGTAGCCAAGGAGATACAGGAAAACACCTTAAAGTTCCAGCAGTATCAGCGTCAGTATGATCAATTAAGGGCTGAATACGAACGAGGATTAAAGGTTCTGCCGATGCGCTTTGTTCAATATCAGGAACGGGTGGCTCAAAGCTAATGGCAACGAATGATGTTACTGTAACATTTAGAAACTTTTGTGTACCACAGGAAAAGGACTCTACAGGCGCAAGATGGTACCTTGACAGCGATTGCGGACGTAAACTGTCAGGTAGTGCCGTGTTGGCTGGAGAAATGGGCAATACGGTCAATTTTGTTGATTCTACAACAAGTTTACCAGTAGACCTTCAGGCCGGGTTTGATTTTTTTTATTTAAAATGTATATCAGGCGATGATATAAAACTGTCGCTTGACGGTGGCAGTAATTATTTGGTTTCTTTATCCTCTGGTGAGGCGTTTGCATCTTATGTAGACAGTTCGGCGGCAGATATTAAGTTCGATAGCACCGGCTCTTCAAAAGCACAATATTTAACGATAACATAATGGCTAACGACAGAAAAATACAATTTGCTACACAGGTGATCCCAAAGATTGAGGCCCAACAAGCGGCAACTACTGGTAGTCTTGAAGAATATGATATTTCCAAAGCTGCCTATCAATATAACAAAACACATACAAGCGTTAATAAAACTCTTGGTGGAAATGGATATATTGATGTGAACAGTACCCAATGGGGAGATGCTTGGACTTCTATGGCGGGGATTCATCAAGAATGGGAAGATTTTGATGAGGTTTGGAATACTACGGCTTCGGATTGGGACACAGGAAGTGGTGATGTTGCTATTTCCAGTGCAGTCGTTCAGTTGTCAAGCGATTCCAGTACAATGGCTTTTTGCTATATTAAAAATACCGGCAGTAATGCTGTTAAAATAACGCTGGAGTATGGTGCTGGATCACCAACATATCCTTTTAAACTGCCAGCCGCAGGAAGCGTTCAATTTAAGGGTTATAGTACAAATCTTGCGATAAACAAGATTGGAGTTGTCAGGGTGTCCTCTGACTCAACAATTGAATATGTAATTGCGAAGGCCTGATTATGCCAAAACAAACAAAGGTTATACGGGATTTTTCAGGAGGTTTAAATACTTTTGGTAATCCGCGAGAAATACAGGATAATGAACTTGTTGTTCTTGATAATTTTTCTGTAGGGTCACAAGGTTCGTTGAAAACTTGCGGAATTGGTATTGCCGTAACTGCTGATGAACTCGATCCGTATCCGACAGCCCTTGCCGCCAACCAGCGCCCTGGACATAATCTTTTTTCTTTCTCTACAGACAGACATTATAACGGCAATCAGTTTCACACTACTTATATAGAGGGGGAGCATTGGGTTGCATCGGCTGATCATCAAGGTTCAAATCAAGTTAATATGTTTGGTCGTTATAATGGTGGTTATGAGATAATAAGCAATATAACAGCTGCTTCTGATGGAGTTGTGACCTGCTCTTCACACGCATTAACATCATCAAGTTATGTACGATTCACTGATATTGTTGGAGATATGGGTACTGCTTTATTGAATAATACAATCCATAAAATAAAATCATCCGCTGACGCAACGCATTTTACAATTGAAGAGGACACATCTGGTAAAACATATTCATCCGCTGGTGCGGCAAAAGGCGGTCAGCCGGGATGGATACACGCCAACGATGAGCCGGACCCGGCAGATGATGTTGCCGCAATGATTGATTATGCCTATGTAGACGGTGCTTTAAGAACTTCAAGCAGTAACTTTTTCTATTCCGGACATACAAATAAATGGTGGGGATATATTGACAGATCATTATTTATTAACACAAGCGCGACAGATAGTGTAGCCGCCGAATGGTATTCGGAAGAGGCCGAGATCGGTGGGCCTACTGTTGCGACATTTAAAGATGGTGAAACGATTGGAGCGACTCCTGCTAATACAGATGCTTACGATCCAGCCTTGGATGCTGCATCAGCCGGCACTGACACGCATTATCGAGATGAAACGGATATGGATAATGACCTTGCTGACAATCCGACACTAACGTCAATAGAAGCAACTATTCTTGTTACTGCATTAGGAGCTGACGAAACCTATACAGGATTAACGCTTAAAGTTGGTATTTCAGATGATAATGGTTCGACTTATTATGGATCACTCAATCACACTTGGACTATAACCGGTCGTGGTAGCTCGACAAGGAATGTTTCATGGAGCGGGAGCTGGGCAGTAAGTAATGAAGATCATGGTATATTATCAACGCTTACATATCCAGCATCTGGTGTTGATTCCGGTGTTTCGATTGAAGTAACAGAAATAAAGTTAATGACATCAACTGGAACGTGGACAGATCACTCCTTAACAGGTAACGAAGTTCATGTAGGCGTAGTAGATGCAAGTTTAGCAGGGTCAACTGGCTGGGATACAGATTGGGAGATCGGTGTCAGCCTGCTGTATGATGAAAACAATAAACAGGAAAGTCTTATATCTTTATGTACAAACGAAACTATTGGTGGGAGCGGTGAAGTAACATTTGCATCCGGATATGCGCCGGATATAGCAGTATTTATTAATTATGACAACGATCATGCTACAGCGGCAAACAACTGGCGGAAGCGTGTTACAGGATGCCGGGTTTATATGCGCGAGATTCAATCAGCGGCAAGCAGTGATAAGTCAGAATGGTTCCCGCAGGTGGATTGCGATTTTGTCAAGGGGGAGGTAACTGCTATTGAAAGCGGTCATACGCAAACGGCCCATTATGATACAAGCGGTACCCAGCACGTCTTTTATTTATCTAAAGCATATTTAATCAGGCCGCATAAGAGGTCTACATACGAGATTGAAAGTGGTGTTCCGGAAGATGAAGAAGTCACAATGGTCAGGTATAAGACATCCGCAGTTGCAAACAGAAGGCTCTATGTTGGCAATATACTGGTAAGTTACCCGGACGGAAGAGAAGTTCGCATGGGTGATACAATGATAAAATCAGTGGTGAATAAATTTGATCTATTGCCGATAAGCCAGAAGATTGATGTAGTTGTTCAGGATGGCGATGATATTATCAGGATTATTGAATACGCGGATCGCATACTGCAATTCAAGAAAAGAACCCTCTATATTGTGAATATATCACAGGATTCTGAATATTTAGAGGGTGCTTACGAAGGTAAGGGTGTTCCTGTGAAATCGGCGGTTACAAAAACAGATTACGGCATTGCTTGGGTAAACCGGCATGGCTGTTATCTGTATAACGGCAGAACAATTATTGATCTACTGGTGAATAAAAATGGTGATCGTATGATTGGTTCGAGGGAGTGGCGTGGTTTTATCAATGAAGTTGTTGACACTCCATGTAGTCTTGGTTATAGCCAATCAGGCAAGGTTCTCGTGGTAGACGGAAATTCTGATGAGGGAACATATAATAACGCTTATGTATATGATTTTAAAACAGGGGCATGGAGATTTCAGACCCTTATGTTGCCAGATACATACGCTTCGGGATCATCACATGGAAGAAGTAATATGGTTCAGCGGTGGGATGGAGAAATGATGTATTGTTCTTACGGAACTTTCTATATTTTCAAGGATGAGGGAACGCGACAGGCCAGCGGACACATTACTACAAAAGATTTTCAGTTGGCGCCCCCAGGAAAGAAAGTAAAGCTGTATAATGTTTATATTACCTATAAAACCACAGATCAGGTTAGCAGCGCTGTTACAAGAGTACGATATGCCACAGATGGTAATAAGCAGTTCGCTCAATTTAATACAATTTACAAAGATGCGTCAACCGTCACTGTACTTGCTTCAACTTTTAAATATTTGAAGAATGTAGGAACTGTTGTTGAAACGAACGAAGGTTCTGGTATCTCTGCCGATGCTACAACAGATACTTTTACACTTGACAATACTTATGAATTGAATGTTGGTGACTATATTATCATCGAGGACGAAGCTGAAATAATGAAGGTTTTGGAAATAAAATCAGCTACCGAAATAAAGGTACAAAGAGGAGCGCTTGATACAACAATAGAAGCGGCAAGTGACAATAAAGACGTAAGCAGATTGTGTTCAGATCAGGCCCGGTTCGAGATTACAGCACCGGTGAAATGCAGTAGTGTACAGCTTGATATAATACCCGGTGTTACCACTTACATGGAAATTGAAGAAATAATATTTGAATACAGACCATTATTTAAGGAATCAACATAATGCCCGGACAGGAATACAACGGATTTGATCCAGCGAACCCTGAAGATCAGGGTGATCTGTACAGGGATTTTAGCAGTCTTAAAAACGCAACGCAGAAGAAGATCAGTGTTAATCACGGCTATCCGAATGTAGCAGAAATGGCTGAAGGAGAAATATCATTGCGTTATGTCCCCGGACAGGGAATGTTTATGTTTGTAAGATTTAGGAATAAGTTATATAATACAAGGATGGCAGAAGAGGGTCGTACTGGTATTGCAAAATTGACTGATAGTACAAGTGGTACAGTTAGCGAAACATTAACTATCACAAAACTGACAGACAGTACAGGCGGGTCAGCATCGGACACATTAGCGGATGCTGGTGTTGGATTGACTGTTGCTAAAGTCGAAAATTGGGTCGCTTCTTTAGCGGCGAAGATAAATGGTATTATAAATGAAGTTTCATCTTTATCATCTAAAACTAATGAAGTAATAGGAAAATTATAATGGCAAACGGACAGACACAAGCACCACAATACCCAGCACCAATTGCACCAAGTTTTCAATCCTTCGCTCAACGCCAGCGGATGGCGATTGATGATGCGATAGCTGCGCAGGAAGCACAGGAAGAACGAGTTGGTGGCGTGGCAAAGGCTGGTGCGAAAGCAGGATTTGAATATGATAAGATGTTGCGCGGATATATGGAAGCGAAGTATGCGAATCCCAACCTTACTTTTTGGGAATATGCCACCAAGCCTTCTGTTGGAGGCGCATTTCAAGCTGAAGGGCGTAGAAAGATTGCAGCGCATATTAGTGCAGGCGGGGATATAAAGGATATTCCCGGGATGTCTTTTGGCGAAAGACAGAAAGCTGGAATAAGAGGTATTCTTGGTGCAGACAAGCCTGAACCATCTGTCCAATCAGTTGCTGATAAAACAATAGAACCTGTAAGCGATAAACCACCTTTGGGCAAAAGAATTTTTGGTAAACATTACGACCGAGAGGCGCAGAATATTGCACCTAAAGTAAGGAAATCCTTTTTAGAAGGAGAGTTTTACGATAAAGAGGCGCAAGACCTCGCTGGAAAAGTAAGAAAATCAATGGGGAAGGATAAAAAACCTGCTGTAGAAGCGGTAGTGCCGGATGTAGTTCCTCCGGTTGTGAAGGATGTAGTGCCGGATGTAACGGATGTAGTGCCGGATGTGCAACCTGATGATCTTGGAGCTTTAGACCCTGCTAAATTATTGAGCAAATCACCTGAAGCAACAAAAACAACAGAACAATCATTGGGTACAATTGCAAAACTTATGGATAAGCCTGATGCCGCCGCTGCTCTTATAAAAACAGAACCATCTGTAATTGAAAGAACTGCGAAAGGGGTAGATATAACAGGAGGTCAATATTCTAAAGTACCAGAGATTACAAAGCCTGCGGTTGATGTTGATCCGGTAGCTGTGTGGGGTGAACCAGCTAAAGGTGGATTAAAAGAAACATTAGGTAAGGCCGGAAAAGTTGGTAAAGGTTTGGGCTATGGTGTATCTGCTGTTTCTGGAGTGCAAAGATTGGCAAAAGGAGAAACTGGTGAAGAAAGATTAGGCGGTGCAGTACAGGCAGCTGGTGGTGTTGCTGGATTGGTTGCAATGACTAATTTCTGGAACCCGGTTGGCTGGGCTGCGGCGATACCGGCAGCTTTAAGTATTGGTGGTGGTCTTATGGGTGGTGGTGGTAATGATGCTCTTTCTAAAACACCGCTTGGAAGATACAGAAGAAGGGTTGGAATAGGATAATGCCATTTACCACAAAAAGAACTGAACATGAACTTCCTAAAAAGGTATTTGACAACTTTCCTCGTTATCTGGAAAAATCAAAAGATAGTAAAGATGAGTATTTGCAATCAAAGGAAGCTAATTATTTATATTCGCCAGCATACAATAATTGCTGGGCTGATTTTGATGTGTACGATGATATTTTGTGGATAAGATCGGCGTTCAGTAAAAATTACACCGAAACAAAAGAGGCGTGGGAGGAATTGAAAGAAATTGCAAGAAATATGAAATGTAAAAAGATACAATTTTCAACAAGAAGAAATGGAAAAATGTGGGAAAGGCTGTTTGATGATATGAAAGTTGTACAATGGAAAATTGAGGTAGAGTTATGAGTAAGGCAAAATGGCATCCGGCAACTGGTGAATTTGGAATTTTCGGAGATTTAGAGGAGGGCAGTGTTGAATCGCGAGCTGCAGAGGCACAAGCAGGGAGAGGACTTCAAGCATTAGAAGAATATAGAGGAGGTGTTGAGGAAAGAAGGGGAGCTATATCCGATTATTATAGTGGACAGAAAGAAATACAGGAACAGGAATATGGATTAAAGCGTGAAGGCGTTGGGCTACAGCAGGAAAGGCTTGGTTTGGCAAGAGAACAGCTTGGAGGACAGCAATCACAGGCTTTATCACAATTTTTAGGGGATGCTTACAGTTTTCGCAGTCAGTCTGATGTGCAGAGGGCAACAGGCGGTTTGGCTTTTAGCGGTGGTCAGGAAAGAGGTGTGGAGCGCAAACGGGCTACAATGTCCGATATGATGCGCAGTAGAGAAGAACAATTTGGTTTACAACAACAGGGATTGGATATATCAGGTAAGGAACTTGGTTTGCAGATGGAAGGAATTGACCTTTCACAAGCAAAAGAATATGCAGATTTAATGAAGTCACGAGGCATAGAGATGGCTGGCATAGAAGATTTACTGTATCAATTAGAAACAGAACAGATTTCATACGAGGGAGTATAATGGCACGATCATACGGATCATATTTTAGACAGAGAGATTTAGATAAGCCCTACAGAGGGGCGGAGATTGTACTTGGATTTTTAGGCGATATGATGGCGGCTAAAAACAAGCAGGCTCTTGGTTATGAAGCACTGGCTCGTGAACAGGAAAAAGAAAAAGCACTGAAAGAATACCGAACACAGACGCTTGCATCAAAAACAATTTCAGTTAAACCGGGTGAACAAGTATTACAATACTCTCCAGAATCAGAAGGATATGAAACAATTGCTGGGGCGGCTGGTGAAGCGCCTAATTGGGGGAAAACTTATGGAGATGAATTTTTTAATAGATATTTGAAAGGCCAAGTTGCATACGAGGATGCGGATAATGATGGTGTGCCTGATAAAACTTATGTTGGGCCAAAGGCTGAACAATGGCGTGAATATCAAGCGGCAATGAATAAAGGTGAAGAAGGATATGAAGATATGCATCCTGATTTAGTTGAAAAACGACATAGACAATACAAGGGTGATGATCCGGCTAAACATAAGGAAGCACTTGATTTTTTAAATGATCAATATGCTTATGAGAGAAAATATCAACAGTATAAATCTTTTGAAAAAGTTACTGGTGACGATGATGCGCGTCAGCTTTTGGCAACTTATGAAAAGGGATACCAGCCTAAAAAACTTTCTGTTCAGGATAGAACCAGTATTGAATTGCAGATTAATAGAAGGGAAGATTTAATAGCAATGCTTGATAAGCGTAAAGAGCGCAGAACCTTTAAACTGCCAGAGGTAAGTTATCTTTCTCCTGCAGGTTCTTTTGGTGACGAAGGTTTGGAGATTTCAAGTAGAACTGAAGAAATAGTTCCTTTAACTGCCGCAGAAATAGCCAAATATGATGCAGAAGTAGATAGAATAGAGAAATGGCTGACTGATAAGGGCATAGAATATTCCCAGTTTGATTATGTTGATCCTGAATTAAAAGCCCCTTGGGTTAAATAATGCCTTCCGATCTCAAGTGGCTTTATGATACAGCCGCTGATGCTAATCTTAATGTTGGTGGTTATAATGATTTTTTGGAAGCAATGGATGACGACAGCAGTCGTCAATGGCTGTATGATACATTAACAAAACAAGGTGCAAATCTTGGCGATTATGCTGAATATAATGAAAAGTTTCCTGTAGTTAATGGCGACTATGAGGGAGCTGGCCCTCCTGAACCTGAAGCATTTGATTCTTCAAGCGCTGAATATGATTATCAGACAGCTGTCGTACACGGATTGGATAAAGACGCTGCTACCGGTGAATGGCCCAGCCGTGAACCGACAACAGGCAGAATATTAAAAGGCTCTGATCATCCTACTTTTAATGAAACGATTGATGCTGAAAAAGCATTAGGAAATATAGTTTATACAAATCCGGATGATGGATTAATTTATTCCCATCCAAAAGATAGCGTAGAAGTCAGCGCTGAAAATGTCCTATCAAGCGAAATACAAGTACCTGACTCCTCCAAACTAAAAATAGAACAGGCCGGTGTCGGTGATATTAACACCGGAAAAAAAGATATTCACTCCACCGATTACGGGATACCGCAAATCAATGACACCACATGGAATGATATATTTAAAAATGAGTATGGAAAAGATTTGCCTGATTCATTACCGGAAGAACAGATAAAATTTGCGGTAGATAGAATATTATTAAATAAAGAAGGGGATAGTCCTAATGGTATAAAGAATTGGGCTGCATATAATAACGGTTCCTGGGTACAGTTTAAAGACTATACGAATGAACGGTATGTCGCTGAACTTGGTGCTGATCCAAAACATCTTGAATTGATTGACACCCTTGCCGGGCCGGAGGCAACAACAATAAAAGCGGTGTTTGCCGCTGAATCAAAATTTGATTCTTCCGCTGTTAAAGTCAATTATATGCCGAGTAAGGAAGGCGGTATAAACGCTGAAGGTGGTGATGTAGTTGATGAAACCGGTCTTTATGGATTAAAGAAGGTTGATGTTCAGGGACAGCCGCAATATATATTTACAGAAGCACCGGAGAAGTCGATAACAGACAATATTATTAAACGTGTAGGCGATATGTGGAAGTATCGTGATTTATCAGGCCCATCTGAAGAAGTAAAGGGCGCTCGCGCGGTAGAAGATTTAATTAGGCATCAATCTCTTTCTGACAGGGCTGCGAAAATAGCAATATATGATAATCCTCGATCACCTGAATTTGAAAAAGAAGTACGCGCTCAAGTCGCGTGGAATACTATGAGTACACCAATGTTATTCACAGGCCCACAGAAAACTGCGCTTGGTGAGGGGTTCCGGAAGGCCGCTGTAAAAGGAAGATTTGGAATAGGTGAAATTGGAAAGAGTGAGTATGATGCAAAGATGCGCAGGCTGGCGAATCCAAGAGAGCATTATAAAAGAAAATTAAGAGAGATCGGGTTAGATGTACCTGATGATGATTTTCAGGGGCTTGCATGGTCACAATCCCTTTCGGGGATAGCATGGCAGATTTATACAGGTAAGGATGTTGATTTAACATTCTACGATCCCGGCGATCAGGCACAGATTGCCGCTGGGGTATTGAGTATGGGTTTAGATCCGCTTGCTATGTTAGGTTTTGGTGCTGGTGAAGTTATAGGGCAGGGGGCAGTAAGAATTGCCGGTAAATATACAAGTAATAAATTATTAAAGCTGGGTGTTAGTGAAGCAGTAGTTAATCGCGGTATAGCTATTGGAAAAGGAAATTATGTTAAAGGTATGGCTGGAATGGGTGGTGCATTGGGTGGTTATGAAGGTCTTGGCAGTCCATTGCGGCAATTACATGAAAAGGGATTTGTAGATAAAGGGCAAGTGGCTATGGACATACTTGCTCACACTTCTCTTGGTATGATTACAGGCGCTCTTGGTCAAGGCGGATTATCTTTTGGTAAATTAGTAAGACCTGTAGGCAGGGGCGCGAAACTTATACCAGAAGGCACAAAGTTTGTTGGTGAAGTACTTGGTTTTGGCGGTGTTTCACCACTGCTGATTGAGGGTAGAAAGCCAGAATGGCCGAATGATTTTATACACGCTGCCGAGTTCTTGATGGGAATGAAACTGGTAGGTGGGGTTAATGGTGTTTATGGTAAGCCTGCTGTAAGATATGCTAAAGAAGGCATGGCCCGACTGATACATGGTGAATATTTAAGAAACGGTAAAGACTTCTCTAAAGCACAGGTAACAATAGGCGAGAAAGCGAAATCAGCTATTGAACTTGCGTTAGAAGGCAACATTGCTTGGGAAGGAAATGCACAGCCCGGAGTATCAACAGGAGGAAAGGGAGTTGTTTATGGTGAAAAGCCCAATTTATCTGTGGATTCAAGGGGGGTTGCGATCATATACGATCAGTTTGGCAATCGTATACCGTACAGACCAGCATTAACTCAAAAAGAATTAGTATTAAATGGTGAAATAGTAAGACCGCTTGTTGGTGACGATGGAAAGCCGGTTGTTGGTGAAGATGGAAAGCCAAGATTTCAGACAATACAATCTGAATACCATGAAGGTTCTACAGAATCGCGGATGAAGGGTTATAATGAAAAAGGTGAGGAAGTTGATTTAATTGTTCATTCAAATAAAGATGGAACTGTAACTGATATAGAGATGTCAGCTTTTAATGATAGTAAACCTATATCTGAACAAATGCACCTTTTAGATAGAATGAGATATGTAGACCGAGCGGAAGTGGCAGATGCAAAACTTAATATAAACACAGATACGAATAGGATCGTTGATATGTTAGGCGGTGGGTTTAAGCCACGGTATGGAGCCGAAGGAGAAGGCGGCTTTGTCACAACAGCAATGGGTCGTGGTCAGGTTCCTGAAAAGACAGGCCAGCGGATCGTAGAGGGAGAAAAGGTAATTGATGTAGTTGAAGAAATGGTTCCTGTTTATGATAAAAAGGGGAAGCCTAAACTTGATAAAAAAGGAAAACCATTATTAAAAAAAGAACAACGACCAATTATGGAGCAACTCCCTGTAATCGAGGCTGTAGCAGAGAAATTGGAACTGCCGCCGCACCTCCGTGGGGATGCTTTACGAGCTTTGCCTAATGATGTATTGGATGTAATGTTAAAGAACAAAGAAACTACACCAAAAGAAAAACAGGTTATCCGTGTTGAGCAGGAACGCAGGCGAGGAGTTGAAGCTGGTGAAAAGTTAAAGGTTGTAGATGTATCAGATATGGTTGCAGAGCGTGGTGAACTGCAAGCAGAACAAAATAAACTTTTTATTGAGCTATATGGAGAAAGAGAAATTCCAGTTAGGGGGCGGGATGGTAAACAGGTAATTGATGAACGCACAGGTAAACCAAAGGTTAAAGTTATTGGGGAAGGCGAGGTTGGACTGAAAGAAGGCTCACCTGAATATGATGCAAAAGAAAAGCAGATTGTTGAGATTGGTGATCGTATGCAATCACTTGATTTGCAAATTGGTAAAAGAACTCTTGAGTTAAGTGGAATAGAAAAACGCGAACTTCCTAAAGAAGAACCACCTAAAGAAGAACCACCGCCTGAAGCCGCGCCGGATGTAGCGCCTGAAGTACCGCCAGAACCTCCTAAAGCACCGAAAAAAGAAAAACCGATTACAGAAAAAGAATTGGATGCTATTGACGAAAAAACACAGATATTGTATAATAAAGAATCTGAACTGGTAAAAGAAATATTTGGTAAGGATTCCGTTGTGGAAGAGGTTGTTGTTGGTAAAGATATTGGTGAAGATATTATTATTGGTGCTGGTGAGTGGACTCCTCAAAGGTTTAAGGTTGATCCAGATATTGCAGGCGAATTAACTAAATCACAAAGGAAAAAAGCGCAAAAAATAGTTGATGATCTGAACGCAATCGAAGAAGAAGTGATAAGACGGTCTGGTGCTGAAGTTGAAGCACCAGCTGAAGTCTCCCCGCCAGCTGAAAAACCTGCGCCTGCCAAACCGGAAAAAGATATTGTTGGATATAGAAGCGAAGAAGTTTATGGGGAGGGTAAGCGTGATGTAGAAAAAGTGGTGAAGCATGAAGTAGAAGAATTAGGCAATAAACATATTGTAGAAGAATTAATTAAAAAGGGCGCAATAAAAGACGAATCTGAATTACCAGCATATTTAAAATCATTGAAGGATAGGGGGTACGATGAAGTTTTGTGGTTATCGCCTAAAAGGAAAGATGTTGTTAAAGAATATGATGTTAGTCCTGAATCTGTAGAAAAAATTGAAATAAAAGAAGGTATTGTTTTATCAGATTTAGGGTCAGAAGGTAAATTAATTGCTTATAAGTCTGAAGCACCAGTAGAAAAACCTGCTCCTGAAGCACCAGCAAAAGCGCCTGAACCTAAAAAATGGATTGACATTACCGGTTCAAAAGGAAACAAGCTGGGTGAGTTTGATAAATTAGAAGAAGGCGGTAAATGGGCTGATTATGGTATAAGAAAAGACAAAAAAGGTGGAAAGTTTATATACAAAGTTGTAGAAAGGAGAGATGATCAGTATGGTGTGCGTTATCATACAAAAGATGGAGTGCCGTTTGATACTTATGAGAAGGCCTTTGCTGGGCTGGCAGATCGTATAGCAAGAGAGGGAACAGCCGAATTAGATATGAGCAGGTATACTCCTGAACTACAGCAGGCCATATTAAAGATTGAAGCTACTTTTGATCATCCAGCATTAAGAAGTGAAGTGGCGGCAGGTACGACTGCGGAACAATATGCAAAAGACGTATCTAAAAAAGATTTACAGGTTCTTTTAGATGCAACAATACATCAGCCTGGACTAAAAGGATCGAGATATTTAAGTATTGGAAGTTTGAACAAGCCGGTAATTGCAAAGGACTTGCTGACATGGCAGAAACGCGGTAACGCGGCAAGGGAAAAACTTGGTGAAGCTCCGGTAGAAAAAGCACCTCCTAAAGAATTAGAAAAATCTAAAGGCCATATTGCATTTAAAGGAGAATATGAATATGCCGTGAGTGACAAGGGTGAGCTTATGAGAGCGCCTATTAATAATCCTGTTATGCCGGATGGCTACCGTGGAGGTATGCGATTTGAAGCGCCAAAACATCTAATCGAAAGCAAATTAAAAGAATTAGGGGTAAAAGCACCAGCACCACCAGTAGAAAAACCTCCAATACCAGAGTTGAAGCCGGGTTCTGCGGCGGCAGAGCTTGACTATAAGATGTCATTGGCTGGTCTTGATAAAGAAATGTCAATGCTTAAATTAGCGTTTAGCGATATTGTTGATCCAATACCAGCAGATCATAGTGGAAAAAGATGGGGTAAGGTAGATGATATATATGCCGTATTAACTGCAAATAAAAAAAGGCTTGATGCAATACAAGACCTTGCTGAAAACCGTAAGGCTATGTTTAGCGGTATAAAGCACAAAATTAGACTGAAACGTGTTTCTGATGATGTCCTTGAAATAAATTTAGCTGATTTATCTGAATTGCCGGGAGCGCGTCCTGTTGGTGAAGTAAAGCCGCGTAAACTTCTTTCAGATTTAAAGAAAAGGGAGTTGAAGAAAGAAAAAGAAGCACCTCCTGAAGTCAAACCACCAAAGAGAGCGCCGGGTGAAACAAAGCCGGTGAATCCTGAAGTAGCTGATCTGCAAAAGAAAATATCGAGGTTAGAAGCCGGTGTTGAAGAAAAAGGGAGGAAACAAGCAGAAAAGGTTTATGGCGAGGACGTTCCTGATGCGATAGCTGAAAAGTTTATATCAGATGCAAAGAAGGTATCAGCTTCTAAAGCCAAGAAGGTTAAAGAAAAGATCAAGATGATCGAAGATGCTGAAAAAGGCAAGGTCAGGGAGGATGCGCCAAAGTCTATTCAAGAGCTGGTGGTTGATAAGTCTAAAATTGATGCGAAATTAAAGGCAGAGTACGCAAAGGGCGAAAAAGCGGATGCAGTTAAAGTTTCTGAATTATTAGAACAGAAGAATCAATTGAGTGAAGATATAGGGAAAGCGAAGCTCGGAAAGCCTCGAACTGGCGATCAGGTTACGCTTACTCCAACTAAAAAAGGTGGGAAAAAGGTTGTAAAGAAACCTGTTGATGATCCTGTAATGCGCGGTAAGATCGAAATGGGGAACATATTTGAAAGTATAAAGGATCAAGTTGGAAATCAAGCTATGTCAGATATGGGGTCAATCTCATTAGCAGAAAGAGCAGAAAGAGCAGGAGATTTAGATATAGATTGGTCGTTAGTTACCGCACCGGAACACAGTAGGATTGTAAAAAGAAAAAATGGGCAATTTTTAGAGATTGATCTTCCGTTTGTTGAGGGTACTTATGAAGTCCAGCTTCCAGTTCGTGTTACTATGAATAAAGATGGCAGTATGACAACTGGTGTAAACGAAAATCCGTGGTTTAAGAAATTCAGTAAAAATGCAGTGGCACAAGCATTTAAAAAACCGGGTAAACCAAGAATAATTAGGGAATCTATCAAGGGCGATCTGGTAACTATTAGAGGTGAAGTATATAAATTAGACAGTCCAGCTGGTTATACAGCAGAAAATATTGGTGAATGGTCGGTTCTTCGTAAAGGTGAATATCGTACTGTTGATGACATTTCATTACGGAAAGCTGCAGATAGAGAGCTTGAACGGATGGGTGCAGAACGTGCTGCAGGCCCGGTAGCGTTCGCACCAGAATTTACTGCTCCAGCGCGTAAAGCGCTTGCCCAACAGGATCAGAAAGGATTGAATAAGGCGCTTAAAGGCTATCAGAAGCGCTTAAAACAGTATCAAGGATTCAAACAGCCTACAAAAGAAGTGCAGCACTCTATGGGCGAATTAAAAGAAGCAATTAAAATTGCGGAGGATTTAATAAAAGTACAAAAAGAAGCAGATCGGCTGGGTGGCACGATAGCTGGTATGGATTTCATACCCGGAACTACTGCTTTCTTTAATGCCATGCGCCAGTGGAAGCGATCTAAACTACCTCTTTCAGATCGGAAAAAGCTGGATAGTCTTGTAAGGCGTTCCAATAAACTGCATAACAAATGGGTAGCTGAAGGCCGGGTTGACAGGGAAATGGAAGGCCGCCTTGAAAAATTAAGCGATGAGATTGTGGCGCTGGAGAGTAAGGTAGCCAATCAAATTCCATCTGAAACAGAGATGGTTAAAATTGATCGGAATATTAAATGGCCTTCAAGAACGCGTGATCTCCGCCGGACACATAAGAAACAGCGCGATCTTTCGAAGCAGTTGAAGGAAACCGGTGTTGAGAATGTTGATGAGAATTACCGTGATATAAAACTGGAAGTAACAAAAAACCGTACAGACTCACAAAAAGATTTTACTCGAGATGAAATAAATATGTACGAAACAATATTAGATGATATGGCTTCAAACGGCGGTTATCTCGATAATATACCAGCATATTTAATTGGGAAAGATGTACCTATATACAAAGAATTGGGGCCAAAGGCCGGTTATAGGACTAAACGGTGGGGTAAGCATTTAGAAAGATGGATGTTGATGCACAAGTCAATGAATACGGGATTAAAATATATCTTTCCGCATGATTATCAAATTTCACTTATGGGAAAACATGGAAAAGCGCTACACGATTTAAACTCCAAATTTATAGCAAGGATGCAGCTGATTCAAGGAGATGGTGAAAATACAATAAAAGAAATACAAAAATTGATCAAGAAGAAGAACATGAAAAATTTCGTAGCGGCAATTGATCCAGAACTCGGTGAATTTATGGATTTTAGGGGTAAGGGTAAGTTTTTAAGCGATCCCAACACAAAAAAAGCGGCACGGTTGTGGAGAGAATACACAGATCGTCTGCATGACATGAGAAAAAAATATGAAACTTGGGTTACTTACGACATTGCTGGGAAAAAAGTACGAGTACCGGCTGACGATGTATATATTGACAATTGGGTACGATGGCAGTTAAGTAAAGATGCACTTAAAGATTTTGCTAAAGAAGGGCCGTTGTTTCAAAAAGAAGTGCAGAGGTTGATAGATAAAAGCGGAAAGACGATTAAGGACGCTAAAACAGGCAAGGTCAGGGAAAAAACCCGCGCTGAAAAAGAAATAGAAGCATATCAGATTATTGGTGAATGGTATAGATTATCTCCTCATGTTCAATCGCCTGTTCGTTATGGCTCTATGGATACGCCGAGAATGGCTAATCTTTCGCGTGAATTATATGAAAAGGATTTTACTGAACTTGCTCCGGGGATCGCTCAACGAGGAGCAAATTTTCTTGCTGCAGCAGAAGTCTATGGACAAGACATGGGTGTTGTAAAAGAAATGGTAGGTCGTATAGGTACAGACCCTGCGTTGGGCCGGGGTGCGGCTAAATCAGGTAGGCGAGCCGCTGAATATATGGATACTATTGTTTTGGGGCATGGAGAGAGAAACCCATTTATGATGGGAATAACAAGAGTGCTTGGAACCGGTTATCTTTCAGGCCCAAGATCATTTACCAACAATATTATGTATTCTAACAATGTTGACCCTGCCGCTTTTACATGGAGAGCTGCGGTAAGGGGAATGACAGGATTTTTTAAGAGTCCTGAAATAGCTCTGACGGAAGCAAGAAAGGCAGGCCAGCTGGGTGTTGGCGTTCGTGAAATGGAACAGATGACTTTTGTTAAAGGAGTTCAGAAATATGTTTCTCCGTGGATTTCTTGGTCTGAATTTTTTAATCGGGCAAAAGCAGTAATGGCAGCAGGCGAAACGGCTGATATTTATTCTAAATATCTTTCAGACAGTATATCACCAGAGATAAAGAGTCGCTTACCGCTTGGCTGGCGCAAAAGAATGAACGCAAAAACAGCAAGACTCTTTTTTAAGGATTTTGGAAGTTTTTCTGATGCAGAAATAGACAGGTTTATTGAGCGTGGAAGGATGACAGAGGCAGAAAAAGACAGGGTTATATCGTTTGCGCCTTCTGTTGCGCAGGGATCAACACACCCATACTTTATGCCGCCAATAATGTCAGGTGATTTAGCTTGGACAGGCGGATTAAAGAAGATGGCTTACCGGGCCACTGCTGGAATATATAAAGCGGCTATTAAACCTTTGGCTTTGCACGGTGATCCAGCTCCGATGATGAGATGGATAGCAGGGTCTGCCATTAGTGGTGAGTTGGCATATATGATTAATTGGGGAGGTTTTGGCTGGGAACATCCAGCAGGCGGAAATATTGATGATTTTATAGAGTGGATAAAGGCTGATGGTATCGAAACGAATGATGCTCGAAAGATTATAGACAGGATAGGGATGAACATGATGAAGGCATCTGGATTTGGTCTTATTACTGATTCAATGCAAGGCTACGGAATGGCTCCTATTGTTTACGATGCCTATCTGGGCATTGTTAAGGAGTTGGGTTATTTAAGAACAGGTAAAAAAGAATTTTTACAGGTTACGGATGATTTACTTACTTCTCATTTAGCTATATGGAGAGATTGGTATCAAGCAAAAATGGCGTGGTTTTCTCCAAGGGCAAAAGAATATAGATATTGGAATAATGTACGACAGTATAAATATAGATTTAATGAAGATTTAAAAGG
>Ga0114906_1000282_pt1 | contig 30036 bp, 40 predicted proteins | sample MalvirDeepMed_M9_FD_89687 | JGI IMG/M metagenome (GOLD analysis project Ga0114906, IMG submission 89687) | Marine viral communities from the Global Malaspina Expedition - Malaspina viral metaG DeepMed_M9 | ecosystem: Environmental > Aquatic > Marine > Oceanic | place: Mediterranean Sea...
CCTGTCCTGCGCGCTGTCCGTGGTCGGGGTAGGCCACGATCCAGACGCGCTCCCTCCGGTGCGGGGCACCAACGGCTGCAGCCGATATGATATCCCACTCCGCGTCATACCCGCTCTCGGCCAGGTCTCGGAGTACAACATCAATCCCTCGAACAAGGAGTGCTGCGACGTTCTCCACGAGGACGTATCGGGGTCGTAACTCGCGAATGATTCTTGCATACTCTCCCCAAAGACCCGAGCGGTCCCCCTCGATTCCTGCTCTCTTTCCGGCGTTTGATATGTCCTGACAGGGGAATCCTCCACAGATCAGCTCCACAGGTTCGAGGTTGTGTGCGCCCACTTCTCGCACGTCTTCGTATCGTTTCACGCCAGGCCAGTGCTTCGCCAATACCTTCCTGCAGAAAGGGTCGATCTCGACCTGCCACCTCACCTCCATGCCTGCCCGCTCGAGGCCCAGATCGAAGCCGCCGATGCCGGCGAATAGCGAACCCACCGTCATCATCGTGTCACCAAGCGAACCGAACTTCATGCCACCGCCTCCCACCGGAACCGTCGCTGCAGCGGGTGCGTGTCCACCCGATGCCTTGTCGGCACCGACCAAGACTTGCCAGGCGTCTCCGCTATCACCTTCCAGTTCGCCGCCTTCAGGCACGTGCCGGGCTCAGAGTCCAGCGTATAGGTAACGAGCCGCCGGTAGCCCATTGCCTTCACGGCCCGCCACGCTGCGCCGTACAGCATCGAGGCGGCATTCTTCGTGCCGTCCGTGCAGCACCGCGTGACCTCGAGGGTGACGCCATCGTCGAGCCTACGCGCCACCGGCCGGCCTATGGCGGCCACGCCCACAACCTGCTCTCCGTCGCTCACTCCAATGCCGAACTTCCACCCCTGCGGCGGGTTGTGATGCCGATGATGGCGTCGGATGAACTCCCATGCCTCGTTCTGGTCGATGGGCTGTAGGGACAGGCTCATCGTGTCACCAGGGGAGGGAGCAGGTCGGCCATCATATCTCCCTGCCACACCACAACCTCTTTCAGCGTGTCCTTAAAGGTCCCGATGATCTCAAACAGGGGACGCTTGTTGCCCGTGGCGAGTTGGACATTCCAGAACACCACCGGCACCAGTTCCAGACACGAGGCCAACACGTCGGAGGTCATCTCGTAATAGTCGTCGGGGTGCAGGTTGTCCTCGTACCCGTAGTACTTGCTGGCAAACTCGTGTTCCACAACCTGACGGGACACGTAGTCACGCTTCCCGTTGACGCGCATGTTGAGGTTGTACGGAGGGCTTGTGATGATCGCCCCGTTCTCTTCGTTGGACAAGAAGGGGAGGATCTCTCGTGCGTCCCCATGGTAGATTGTTACCTGATCATCTTGGTAGTAAGGGGCTTGGTGGATAAGGGTCATCTCAGGCTCTTCCGGCTCAAGGCAAGCGTCAGGTATCACAGGGTATCCTCAATGTCTTGTGGTGTAGGATCGGGTTCATTGGCTAGCATCTTCTGCTCAAGCTCTTGTAGTTCCTCTTGGAGCAAGAGGTCTCGGATGTCGAGGCTCCCCAAAAAGACATGCTTGATGTGACAGGTGGGCTCCTCGCCAAAGGCTCGCTCCGTTAGCTCGGCATCCACCAGCACGTCAAGGTCCACCAGCATGGCGCGTCTCACAGCCTCTCCTCCCCGAGAGCCTGTAGGTAGTCCTCTATGCGCCTTCTGAGGAACGACAGGACGGACTCGTGTTCTGGGCTGGGCTCCCAGACATCCATCAGGTCCAGAACGGCTTCAGACTCACTCCGGTCAAGCGTCACAGGTCTGCTCATGGGGTAAACTCCAGCTTAAAGGTTGGCTTCTCCCACACCGTGGCAGAGAGGCCGCTATTGTTCTTTCGCCGCCGATCTGTCTTGCGGATCTTGCCTTGCAATTTCAACTCGGTGAAACGGGGGCGTATAGCTAAGACGCTTTCCCCCAATCGTGTAGCCATCTCGTCTGTTGTCCAGCTTTCCGCTGCGCTCCACGTTGACATGATAGCTCGTTGAAGAGTCTTGGATTTTGGTTCTATAGTCGCCGCAGCATCGAGACTCGCCCCACGATCTTTGTGCCCCGGATCGGCTGGATACTTCATACCTTCCATTCCTAGTAGTCTGCCGAGCGCACATCGCAACTCGGCTCACCGCCCCCGCCAACCTCCCTCTCCCACCCTGCCTTGTCGTTCTGTCGGTCATACTCCTCGTCCTCATTATCCTCGGGTGCTGGCACCAGAGTCCCGACGTTGTCATACACCATGTCTTCCTGCTCCCCCTCGCCGCCGATCATGTGCAGCCTGGACAGGTCCTGGCCATTGATGTTGTCGGTTACATCCTCACCTCCGCACATCACCGTCAGACCCCCATTGACGTAGGTGATGGTCACCGGGGCGTCGTGGAGGGTCAGTTCTGTTGTCCACTTCATATCGCCACCTCGAACAGGTCAGCTTGTGTGGAGCAATCCGGGCCGCAGGAGATGTTCTCGAGATCTCCTGACAGGTAGTCCGGGGGTAGCTCGTCGAGGAAAATCCTCTCTCCATGTAGGCGGGTCAGCCGCACGTTCAGTTCTCGGCTCTGCTCACAGCGGCGCTGGAACACCTCGGGGAAGTCCCTCCGGATCATGTTCCAGTACCTCGCGCTCGTCGCTTTGACGCACCCCTTACAGTTATTGTTCCTGTAGCCGAGTTGATACATGGTAGGGAGGAGACGATGCCAGCTTGGGCGATGTAGGCGAGACACCTGTCCTTGGTCATGCCCTCTGTCTGTAGAGGCCACTCGAGATTGAGGTCGTGGTTGTTCTTCTCGAAGGTAGCGATCCGTCCCGGCTCGTCAGCCGTGAGGCCAAAGATGTGGATGTCGTCAGGACGCTGGAAGTTGAAGCGCGGGACTTTCTTCATCTCCACCGTGCAACGCGCTCCCTGAATGCCAGCGAGGTACCGGGTCTTCTCGAAGACATCGTCTACGGTATCATACTTCTCAGACTTGATGCGGGTGATAGGCTGGCCGAGCCACTCCTGTACGTCGTCGAAGAACCTCTGGTTGTCCTCATGCTCGGACGCCATGGTGTCGCAGTAGACGACCTCCACATCCTCCTTGTGCTTCTCGAGCGTGAGCCTGGCAGCTACTGCACTTGCAGCCCCGCAGGAGAACCACACTACTCGACGCATAGGATCTCGTACACGCCTCAACGCCTCTCCCTGTCCGTGGCGGTGACGCTCCTTGATCTCTTGACCGGAGTGCCACTGTCCATCCATGAGGATAGCGAAGGCTTCCTTGACTGCGTTCCGGAGGTCGGGCACGTCCTCAGGTGTGAGGATGCCCACCCCGCCATGTCGTTGGATGAAGCTCATAAATACCTCCCTCTGGCACTTACTATACAACACTACCCTACGGCAAGTCAAGATAAATCTTTAACCCGTAGACGTGTAGACAGAGCTGCCAGGCAGGCCCCTGGTCCACGGGGAGAGTTGGCTGTTTTTCCCTTCAACTGAGTGCCGGGTCTTTCCGGGTTGAGACCTACGACACCCGCGACGTGGGTCCGCCCCACACAGAGGAGTTGCAGGTTTTTCCCTTCAGGGGAGAACATAAGATTTCTTATGTCGCTCCCCATAGTCATTGTGAGGCGAAAAGTCACCTAACAATAGTTGCAGAGTAAAATGGGACCCGACCCCCGAATGTCCCCCGGTATGTCCCCCACCATGCAATAGCCCAAGGGGAGAGGTGGCTGTTTTTCCCTTCACCCAAAGGGGCGTTAGTCAGCTTCTCACCGGTTTTATTCAGTCAATCTAACAATAGTTGCAAGTCCCCTAACAATAGTTGCAGTCACCCAGAAAGGCCTTGCACCCCTGAGTAGATTGTCGTATGATGGGGTTGCCTGTCGGACGCTGTGTATCCTATCTTTCTTTTTATGCGTTGTGTCGCTTGCCTCCGCATAAAGAAGAACCCCGCAAGGATATCGGATACACCCATCCGACAGGCACCCTGCGGGGTTTCTTCTTTGAAGCTCCCAAACCCGCCATTGTAGGGATCTGGCCACTGAAGAGAGACAGTATCCACTCTTGGGTAAACGTACCTGTCCACCCACTAGAACAACGAGAGACAGGTTGTAGTGTAGTACCGGGGGCCTAGAGTAGGCCGGTGATTAGGGTCGGGTGTGACCCTGTGTGATGGGAGGGGGGATGGAGGTCCCTAATTTAGGTTAGGTTGGTATAGGATTAGTAGTTGACAAGGACTACGGTATGGATGTATACTGACTCCTAGCGCAACCTCATCATGCGCTTGCCTCCCTCAGGCGGGAAAAGGGGACGACCGCTCGGTCAGTCCCCTTTTCCATTTTACCCTTTCATGCGTTGGGGTTACCTCCTGTGGCGATGGAGTTCTCTACCTTGTCCAAGGCCGCGTTCCAGCTATCCTTCGTGTCGCCGTGCTCGATGACCAGTTCCTCAATCAGGTGACCCTTGGTACATCCTGAGTAATTGACTCCCCTTCCGGCCCTAGGCATCGACCGAGCTATTACTGAAGAACCAGCGGTGAACCGCTTCATGCCTTCCTCGCGCATCCACAGCGCCCGCCGTCTTGCCCTCCCTCTGTTGTCGGGTGTGGATGCCAGCGCACTGAGGCGGCTCAGTTCTCGCCGCAGTTCCTCCAGTTCCTCTCTCTCTATGACAACAGGGTCCTCGCCTTCGAGCAGGGACAACGCCTTGTGTATGTCGCCCATGGTGTACTTATCCATCAAGAACCTCCCTCGGGTGTTTACTCTTTTGCTACCTCGTGAAACGCCTCAAGCACCGCCTCTTTGACGATCGCTTTCCACGCCTCTCTCTCTGCCTGTCTCTGTCGTTCTCGCTCTGCCGAGGCCACACACAGGCACGGTCCTTCCTTCGTCACCCCTCTCGACTGCTCTGGTTTCAGCCGTCCCGTCCCTGCACATAGCATACAGTTGGGATCAGCACTGACGTATTCGCTCAATGATTCCCCCTTAGTGAGTCTCTGAACTTCATCCCCAGAGGGCTCTGTTCCTCCAAGGCTTGTGACACCTCGGTGAAGGCCTTTTCCAACGCCACTACTACCTTGCACCTGTCCAGATCAATCTCTATCGTAGTCCAGCGCCAGCGGCACTCCTTGTTGATACACTCCCTTCGTCTGTGAACGCCGTTCACCTCTCGACGTGTTGATATGCGGTGCCCTCTTGCTCCACAGGCCACGCATATTCTGGGGTCATTTACCTTCAACCTCTCGTCACGCGTTAATTCTTCCAACCTCTCCCCCTTTCGGTATAGGTGCTAATATGTGTTAGGTGCTACCCCTTTGTCCAGCCTCTCTCTGCCTCTCTCTCTGTAGGGTCTCCACGCCTTGCAGAGAGTTCCTGTCGCTGTAGAAGTTCCTGTTGCGGAAGGTCCACTCCCCCGCCTCATAGGCTGTCACCTTCGTCAGGGGACCCTTCATCTTCCGCGTCTCTTCCCTTCGGCAAGCCACGTACCCGCTGTCGCAGTACCACACGTACACGAGGATATCCCTGTCGATAGCGGACCTTACCTTCGCTACCCGCTCTGCCTCGGCCAACGTCCAAAAGACAATCACACCGCCGACACTCTTCATGCGACTTGAGCCGCCTTCCTGGCACACATGGGACACGCCTTCGGCAGATCCCGCGTCCATGTGGAGAAGAACCCAACACCCGCCCTGCACCACACGCCACAGAGTGCCTGGTATCCTGCCCCGAGGGGCGTCACGGACCTCTCTTCACGAGTCGTCGCGTGGAGCCGTGAGTTCCTTCGGAATGTGATGCCGACGAACAGCTTCATACCTCAACCCCTCTCTGGGTCCAATCGCACGTAAACACCTTTCACCGCGTTGGGTTCCGGTCCCACCTCGCCCTCGCTTTCTTTTCTGCCAGCTTGCGCGTTGAGCACCGCACGAGGTTTTTGGCGCGGAAGCTCCTCCCGTTCCTGTTCCTGTCCCTAGCTCCCTTCCCAAAGCTCTGATAGGTCCAGACCCAGTACTTCCCGTCTTGGTCCTTCCACTGCGTATAACAGTGACGGTTGGCGTTGGCGTCCTCGTATGTGCGGTGCGTCCATCGTCGCCGTGCGCTCGCGCCGATCTGCACGTTGATCGGCTCGCCCTCGCGATTGAGCAAGCGCGGGAGGTCCTGCTTGAGCCGCCGCAGGACCGCCAGCAAGCGGCGGTCTCTAGTTATGAGTGCTGAGATATACACTAGCTCTCCCTCTATAGTGAGCGGCTGACCGCTCAGTGAATCCACAGGACCGCGTGTAGCGCCCGTCGATATGTGCAGGGGTCAGTAGATACCCCACCTCCCCTTAGGCCGTGAGGCTCGCTCTGAGAGCCTCAGAGCGAATAGAAGTAGCTACCGCGCCGATAGAGCCAGCCGCGGTCGATGCCACGGTCGAACAGTCGGAACGCTAGCTCACAGAATAGCCAGCCGAGCCAGCCGGAAAAGAAACGCATGGGGTCTCCCTTGCTTTGTTTGAGGGCTCCCGCCCTGAGGCGGGAGCCCGTGGGTTCACCGCTCCAGTCGAACGGTCTCGCCGAAAGGTGCGACCTTGTCCGAGGTCGCCGCCCACAGGACGGGATACGGCGGCTCTTCAGTCGGAAAGGGTCCGTAGAGGTCCGTGAAATAGATCACACAGCAGGGCGGCTCAGGGAGGTCCTCGACCGCCTCGAATAGAGGCCGGAAGTCAGTACCGCCGCCGCCCTTAGGAGTCACGGTCAGTGGCTCGCCCTGCTCGAAAGTGTCAGAGGATCTGACTGCCGTATCACAGTACATAACGTGTACGCGGCTCGGTTGAGCCTCCGAGATGGCCGCGTCCAGTTCAGCGGCGAACTGGGACAGGGCGACCTTATCGATAGAGCCGCTCGTGTCGATCCCAAACACAACAGGCGGGAGAGCCTCGGAGTGTAGCGCGGGGAGGTACATCCCGGCGGCGAGGTAGCGGGAGTTAGGCCGCGTCCACGTATAGTCAGCGCGGGCGGTCTCTGATACGAACCGCCGCAGGATCGACCGCCAGTCAACGCGGGCGGCGGTTGCGGCCTCAATGTGGCGCTCCAGGTCCCCGCCCATAGAGCCAGCAAGCTGTGAGGCCTCACGCACCGCCTGCTGCCACTCGGCCTCGGAGGGCGCGTCCTCGCCCTGAGGCGCGTCGCGAACCTCGCCCGCCTGAGGCGCGTCCTGAGAGCCGTCCTGAGGCGCGTCCTCGCCCTCAGGCGAGTCCTGAGGCGCGTCCTCGCCCTCAGGCGAGTCCTGAGGCGCGTCCTCGCCCTCAGGCGAGTCCTGAGGCGCGTCCTCGCCCTCGCCCTCGCCCTCGTCCTCGTCCTCGCCCTCGGGGGACTCAGGCGGCGGCGGGTCCTGAGGGAGCCGCGCATAGATCCACTCAGCGCTCTTGCCTGTGTACTGCGCGTCGAGCAGGGCTCCCTCAGGGATGGCGAAGTCAGAGTCCACGAGTGGCCCGTTTATGGCATAGTCCGCCGCCACGTTCCACTGACGCGAGTCCCTCCCGTCCCGCCGCCAGCAGTGACCGTTGGCAACGTGTAGCACCTCGTGAGCGAGGAGGCCGGTCAACTCTGGCTGAGTCAGCGAGTCGATGAAGGCGGGATTGTAACCGATAGACACGCCGTCAGTCCACGCCGTGTCACATGAGGGATCTGACACGAGCTTGAGCCGCAGGGCGAGCGCCCCGAAAAAGGGCGAGCCGAGTACGAGCGTCGTACGGGCGGCGGTCAGTTTAGTCTCGGCGGTCATGACTTCACCGGAAAGGCGGCGGACATAGCTGAGAGGATCTCAGAGGCCTTCTGCGCGGTCTGGGCGCGGGCACCCGTGTCAGTCCTCAGGGACTGCGCGTCAAGGCCTGTCAGGCCGTCCCTGACCGCCACGCGCATACGCTCCAGGTCAGGGTCCCCGGTCACATTCAAGCGCGTCAGAAGCTCGGTCAGGTCCCGCGCGTTGTTCACGAGGGAGTCACGGAAAATCGCCTTAGGATCTGACAGGCGGTCCCGCATCGCTTTGACCGTGCCGTAGAGCCGTCCCCATACCTCGCGCATCGCCTCGGAGGTCGCAACCTGTACGCGGGACTCAACCGAGGCCTCGACCGCGTCTAGCTGAGCCTGAGGGAGGTTGAGGCGAAAATCCCCTGAGGCGGGGACAGGGGAAAAGTCAACGCTAAACTTGAACTTGTCCGCCATCTCATGGGGCGCGGGATAGTCCGCGTCGCGGAACATGCCGTTGAGCCGCTGGCGGGCTAGCTCTTTGAGAGTGGGATAGTCAGAAACGAAAGCGGCGAGCGCGGCGGTGAACTGTGTCCGGAGGTCCCGCATCAACGCCGTGTACGCGTCCCAGTTAGCTGTGGGGAGCAAGCGCCAGCCTTCATCAGTCCATGCGAGGGTGTTTGCATAGTGCTGTGTGCGTGTGTCTGAGGCGACCTTGCTGACCGCTCGGAACGTATCGCCTGACAGGAGGTGCTTGTTATAGCGTCCCGCGTCAGAGGCCGCGCCCCGAGCGGCGTTGACCTCGTCGGTTACCATTTTGTCGAAGCGGCGAGCAGTCCAGGTTGAGATTGACAACTTGACCAGCATGGCGCTGGTGTGAATCGAGGCGAGTGTCACGATAATTCTCCTGACATGAGGGAGCCGAGGGGCGAGGAAACGAGGGCGACGAAATCCGCCGTATGACATACGGCGGGATTCTTATGGGTACTGTCACGTAGGGTCAGCGCGGCAAACTCGCCGTGCTGTGTGTCCATGAGCCGTTGGCAGTACTTGCGGATGTTGCCGAAATTTTCCGGAGTGGCCGCGTTCCCCAACATGGTAGAGACCGCGTACAGGGCCGCTGGGTCGCTCGGAATGGTGGCCGAGTCCGGATCGGTAAGGATAGCGTCGAGAGCCGGGAGGGACGTGTACAGGCGCTCGAAACCGATCCTCTCGGCGGCGGCTCCCTCTCCTACCGCGCCAGCGAGCGCCACCGCTAGAATGTTCTGCGGGAGGTCGAGGGCGAAGAGCTTGCTGGCATGCGACCATGTGCGAGGGGAGGGCGATTGAGTCAGGTCAGCCGAGGCCTCGAAAGCTGAGAGTAACTCAGGCCGAAACCGGATGAACGCCACTGTCATAGCGTCCACGCCATGGTCGAGAGCCCAGCGGCTCCACTGGTCAACGTCAGCCTCAAGCTCGACGATTGAGGCAAACCGACTCTTGACAGGCTCCAGAATGCCAGTGACGCCCGCTCGATCGGTGCGGCGGTTGGTAGCGGCGACGAACGTGACGCAATCGGGGAGCACGTGCCCGTTCACGCGCCGAGCCAGCAGCAGTTGCATATATGAGGCTTGGACGGCGGGCGAGGCTTGTCCGAGGTCGTCGAGAAACCACACGGTGGGCTCGGTCGCCGCAAGAGCTTGAGCAAGCTCCCCAAAGGGCAGGAAGGTAGCGCTCTTTTCTCCCGCCACCGGCCACGGGAGCCCTTTGGCATCTGTCGGATCTGCGACGGCGGGATGGGAGATGATCAGGTCCGCGCCAGCGGCGGCGGCGGCTTGAGCGACAACGTCGCTCTTGCCGATACCGGGGGCACCTGTGATCAGGATCGGGAGCCGAGCCGCAATCGAGGTGGCTAGAAACGTCAGTAGCTGTTGAGGGTTGAGTGTCATGACGCCACCGTGAACGCCGAGACCTCGGTGAACGTGAACCCGAGAGCCTCAAGCGCGGCTCTGTCGGTGCGTGTCAAGCTCTTGCGGCCTGTCAAGGTCCTGACCGCTGCGGCCTGACCCGAGTCCACGAGGTACGCGGTCTCTTGACCGTATACGAGCTTGCGGTACCACTGGAGATTGTGCGACATACTATGCCTCCCTCAGAGGATAGTTGAGCACCGTCGGAAGTGACGGTATAGGGAATAACGGTATAGGGCGAGGACGTGTCAAGCGAAATATAGGTATAAGGCAAAGAAATAAAGTATAAATGAGCACCGATATACACTTGAGCAGGTATAGAAGAGGACCCGCCGCCGAGCCCATAAGGTTGACAGAATAAGTCCCAAACACCTGCACAAAGGGGCACACCGCTAGAATCGCCAGAGCCGCCGCCTAAGGCCTTAACGGGTCAGGACGGGTTGAGACACGGGGGAGGTAGGGATAGGAGAAAAAGGAAGTATTTTCCGGCGTTGTTTTTATTGAAGTTAGGGCACGTATTTAGTCGAGGCTAAATGTCTGTTTGTTGGGATTGTTATACGTCCCTAGTCTAGGGTGCTAAGTAATACCAAACGCCTACAGGTGGCCAGATGGGCAGGCCTATACTTATGTTCAGGTGTGCCTAACCGAGCCAACATCACCGCTAAACCTAGAGAGGTGAGCCCTTGCCTACTACGAGAGACCTCCACCTTGCCTCGCCTCGCCGTACCGACCTGTCCCAGGCCTTGCCTGAGGCCTCAGGCCTGAGGCCTCAGGCCTCCGGATCGGAGGCCTCAGGCCTGAGGCCTGAGGCCTCAGGCCTGAGGCCTCAGGCCTCAGGGGAGGCCTGTCCTCAGGCCGTGCCTCCCCCCACAGGGGTGGGGGCTCGACTCAAAAGAATTGAAAGTGGAGACTCTAATCCGGACTTGCCTGAGGCCCTAACCCTTCGTGAGGTAAGTAATAGGTCTGGCATAGACTTAGCGTGGTTAAGGAAGGAGGCTTCAAACATAGGTATGCTGGTTGAGGGGGTCTGGCGGGTACCTGCGGATCAGGTAGACAGGCTGAAGTTGCGTTGGTTAAGGAGGCGTCGCAGGAAGGTGAATGAGAGCGGCAGGGGATTTACTACGGGGGGTAACAGGTATCGTCATGACGGCGGCCCTCAACAGCAGTAGTTTGCCATACTCGCCCATACTCGCCAGCCTGTGGGGACTGGCGAGTATGCCTAGAATGTGGCGGGTATGGTATCCTTGAGTTTCCGTTGTCTGACACCTTGACTGCCGGTGTCTGCCATGGCATATTGGGTCCCATGGAGAGGATAACTGTGAGGATGTCTGACAAGCTGTCTGCCGCTGTCAGCCAGCACTGTAAGTCTATGGGTCTTGGGGTTAGTGTTTGGGTTCGGGGGTTGATGGAGCGTGAGGTGGGTGGTAAGGAGGACGATCCTTATGCGAGGATTCTGGGTAGGCTGGATGCCTTGGAGGACGAAGTCTTCGCGGTCCAGGCTGATTTCTCCGTACCCAGCAACAAGCCTCTTCCACCTCCGCCGTAGGACACCGGGCAAGGAAAGGCAGAGTGGACAGGGTCACTCCTACTTCTGAGGGCCAGCTTGAGATCGGGGCGGTCTACGAGCTAACCGGTCAGGCTGAAGGGCTGGAGATGATTCCCGCCCAGGTATTCAGGCTGGAGTCTCTGGGCACTTCCACCACCAATGGAACCAGGGTTCTCAACGGTACTCTGTGGTGGAGGGTCTGGATCGGGGGCAAGTGGTATTCTGGGAAGAACCCCACCCATCAGGTGCTTTGTCACAACGTCTCCATAGGTACTACAACTGGCAGGCATGACTTTCATCTGGAGAAGATCGCCCCACCTCGGGTGAGGCAGGTGCTAGGTAAAGGCAGGGCTTACGGTGACTACATTGAGCAGACGAGGATAGATGAACGACAAACTTGATCCTGTGCTCTATCTGGGGCTGGATGTAGCCACCAAGCGAGATACCTGTGCGCTCACTGCCATCACGCCTGACGATGAGTTTGAGACCTACATCGAGTGGGGCTATAAGGTCTGGGCTCCTCCGGTGAATCTGGTGACACAGGTCCAGCCGTTTATGGATCACATCTTCACCAACTTCCGTGTAGCGGGGTTGTGGTACGACCCCTTTCAGGCAATCACCCTGATTCAGAGGCTGAAGGCCAGGGGCTACGGGTACCAACTCGTTGAGGTAGGTCAGGCCGGGGCGCAGATGATCGGTGCGGCCAACACTCTTCACGACCTGCTGGTTGAGGATAGACTTGATCTGATCGAGTCAGAAGAGACAAGAGCCTACTTCTCATGGACCTCGGCCAGACGATCTGATCGAGGCTACAGAATCGTCAAGCAGAACCCCACCAAGCCCGTTGACTATCCCGTGGCTTTATCCATGACGTGCTTTGGTGCCAACCAGGAACACGGACACGGCACGTATCCAGCGTGGTCCTCGTCCAAGCATGTACGCAGTCCGTTTGTTATGGAGGGGTTCGCGGCGTGAACGACCCAAACCTGTTCTACATTGAGGGGGGGCTATATAAATACACCTTCCAAGAGGCCAAAGTGAAGGCTGTCGTGGAGGAAGAATGTCGAGAGTTCAACTCAGAGGTTCTAAACCTCTTCGCAGGGAAGCACAGGCTCGACGTGGAAGACGAGTTTCGCGTTGACCTCTCTGATGAGTTTGAGCCAGACCACTGCGGTGACGCTATGGGCTTTCTCAAGGACGCCGGAAACGATAAGTGGGACTGCATGGTGTATGACCCTCCCTTTAACGAGCGCAAGTCCAAGGAGTTTTACGAGGGCAGAAGGGTGGGGAAGTATACCAAGATGAAAGACTCCATCGTCCAGTGCCTGAACCCCGGTGGGAAAATCGTAGGATTGGGGCATGAGATATCTAACTTTGGTAAGGGTAGGGGTATGGAGGTTGAAAGTCTCTACGTAGTTAATCCATTCGGAGAGATCCGTCCTTACTTTATATCAGTGGAAAGAAAGTTCGCGGCGTGAACGACCATCTCGCCACCTACCCCACGTCTAAAGGCGTGTCGGTGATGTGGCTCACCACCCAGGTTGCGCCTGTGGATGAGATGGCGCACGAGATGCACGGCACTCCCCTGCCGAAGAACAGGAAGCTCGAACTTCCTTTCAGAAGGATTGTCATGGGGATGTGCTTCGAGCCGATGTTCGTCTGTGTCGTGGGCGAGAGGTGGTTCGAGTTTGAAGATCGGGTCGAGTCCGTCTTCGTTATCCTTGATGAGATCATCGACACCACCGTCACCGCAGATGTCTTTCGTCAGTCGATCGAACTCAAAGACAAGTACCGCGTCTCGCACATCTTCGCTCCCACTCAGCCTGGGTCCCTTTCAGAGACACTACGCCGGACTGACGGACTGACGTTCTATCCCGAGCCCCACATAGACCAGGTTGCACGTCAACGGTGGCCCAGCTTTACCGACTTCGATCTTGTACCGGGCGTGACGCTAAGAGAGATCCCCTCGAAGGAAACTCTTACTTCCGAAGTCAACGACATGCTTCAAGCCGAGGCTGTAGACCCCAAGACACAGAACTCCATGCGAGGCAACGATGGCGATGCGATCCCGAAGTTATTGTTTTTGGACGACATGCCTATGCTTAGAACCCTACAGTCTGTACGTACTGGTAATCTTGCTGGATCGCTGGCTCTTTGGAATGCAGTCAAAGGTCTCGGATCTACTTCTGTTCGAGTGAGTCACGATTCAGAAGAGCATCTGGAGAAGGGTGTCGGCAACACCATCACGGGGTATTGATATGGGTTTCGTCGCATGACCCTCGCTGATCTGTATAACACCCTCGACTGGTCCGGCTCAGAAGCCGCACTGGAGAACTGGCAGGAAAAGAACGAGACCGACTGGAAGGCAGATCCCGAGTTCGCCAGGAACTGGAGGCTCACCCTTCTATTATATAGCCTCCCTGAACAGATCGTCGGAGACCAGGCCGAAGACTGGACCAAGGAGAAGTCCGAATCCGCAAGGGCTGCGCTTCATAACGCAGGCGTGTGGCAACAGGTTGTGGACTATCTCATACGCAACGACTTACTCGACCCCGTCGAGCTTACTCTACTACAGAAAGGCAAAGCATGGCTTCGCAGATTGAAGACCTGACCCCTACCGCAGATAGGGTCCTTCTCAGGAGAATGGACACGGAGAGCGAAACAACCGCAGGGGGCATTATCATACCCGATAACGCCCAGGAGATTGGCGATGCTGCCGAGGTCATGGCTGTTGGGCCGGGAGAACCCATCGGAGGCAAGCCTGGAGAGCGAGATCCCATGGACGTGTCTGTGGGTGATACTGTGCTCATAAACAGACATGCCGGGACCGAGATCGAGGCTGGTGGGCTCACCTACCTCGTAGTCAGGGAGAAAGACATCCTCGCCCGTGTAGAATGACAATGTAGTTGCCTAATTCCACGGTATATTGTAGGTTTGCGGCAGTGAGCCTCTATATGTCGTGGAATTTCTATGACTATGATGCCTAATGTTGATCCGCAGCTTCTGCGGATGATAGCAACGGCCATGTCAACTGGAGCGGGAACAGGCCCCTCTCGTATGCCCACCCCGCCGCCTGCGCCTGGACCTCCGTCATCTCAGGCGCAACTGATGTCTCCGGAAGACCTTCCGTACACGGAGCGGTTGTTCCGTGGCGAGGAGATGCCGTTTGATGTACCGGCAGGTATTACGAGCAAATACGTCGGCAGAATGTTGCCGAGGGCAAATATGTCGGCCTTGTCTAAACCCAGCCTTGAATCTGTCCTCAAGGCGGGAAAATCTTCCGGACGCCTTGAGAAAGATGTTCCCAAGAGCTTAGAAAAAGCCGTCCAGGCAATTGACGACTATGACGCTCTCGCCGAAACCTCGCCCGAGGGGTTTACTTTTACGTCGATGATCTCAGAGGCAGATGAGATTAAGGGACTAGTGGATGTGATCAAGCCCCTTGGTTTGACCATGGATCAGTTGAGAGCGTTGAAGATGTACTATAAGCCAGGGAAGTTAGACTTTAACCTTTCTGTTCCTCCTAGTTTTACCATTGCCGCAGAGGCTGATTATCAAGTCTTGAAAAAGGCTGTAGACCTTGTTATGGGCGGGATTGGTCTATGACTGAACTCATTATTGACGCCCTGAGCGGCATAGACGGTCCTCCGGGGGAAGCTCCACGTTTTCCCGATCCTGAACCTTTGAAATTGGACGAGGACGAGCGGAAAGAGATCGCAGATACGATCAGCACCCTTATCCGCGAAGGCATACAGGCACGTCAGTCGTGGAGCAAGCGTCATTTGGACTATGATTTGATGTTCCGTGGCACTATGGACGCAAATCGACAAGGTCCATGGCCAAATTCCTCAAATCTTCACGTACAGATGCCCTACTGGCTGTGTGACGCCTACAATACTCGGCTCGTGTCGGGTGTTTTTGATCAGGCCCCCCTTGTAATAGGCAAACCCCAAGAAGACGCGGACGACGAGGTGGCAAAAAACGCCGCTGGTCTCGTTCAATGGCATTTTGAGGCCAAGCGGATGAACGCACGGAGCGCTTGGAGCCGTATTTCCAAGTCCCGCTGTATTCACGGACGAGGCGTGGGGATTGTTCCTTGGGTGAAGGACGAATACACCTACCGAGTCCGAGGCGAGAGGGAGTTTAAGCGCAACGAGGCCGATGAGATCCTCGAAGACGAGAACGGCGATGCGATCGAGGAAGAGTTTAAGCCGGTTCTGAAGAGGGCGACGAGGATGAACGGGCCATTATTGATTCCCGTGGCATGGGATGACGTGATAGACCCTCTGGACGGGATTAACCTCCAGCCTGTGACTCCAGCCAATCCCCTTGGTGCTGATTACTGTGGTATACGCCAGTGGGAGCCTCTCAGTCTGATCTGGAAAAAGCGCAATCTGTCCTACCCCTATATAGATGAAGACGAAAACCTCAAGGAGCGCGAGAAGTGGGTCGATCTTGCCCCCTCTCAAGACCGTTCGGAATCTGGTTCGTCTGGATCACAGGAACGGGTCAGGCTTGAGGATCACGTCACCGGCAAGAACCGCAGTCAGGCCAGCCACAAGCGACATCCTTCTGCAAGGCAGAATCCAGAGTTTGAGATCCTCACATGGTTCATGCCTTGGGTTCTGGAGAACGAGGCAGGCGAAGAGGAAGAGGCTGAGTGCGTTTTCTTCTTTATGACCAATCCCGAGAAGATCCTTGGAGCCTTCCGCCTGTCCGACATCCAGTGGAAGAACAAGAGACCCCTCGTTGAGTTGAATTTCCAGACCATCGGCACTCGTCGCGACTCGATGGGGATTTGTGAGATCGTCCAGCACCTTTCAGCCGAGCTTGATACGATCCACAACATGCGAATCGACGTTGGATTCGCCACCAACATGCCGTTCTTCTTCTACCGAGCCACCTCCACTATACAGCCCGAACGAATCACTTTACGCCCCGGCAAGGGTATTCCTGTCGATGACGTGAGGGATGTTCAGTTTCCCCAACTACAAAGCGTCACCTCGTTCTACTACCAGGAAGAGCAACTCCTGTATTCGCTGGTGGAACGCGTCCTCGGGGTTACTGACCTCTTTTTGGGCGTGTCCCCCACCCGTGGGGCTGCGGCCCGTCATGCCACGGGCTTTGTGGGTACACAGCAGGAGGCTCTTGCTCGAACCTCCGAGGTCATCTCCGGGGACGCAACCGAGTTTTCCAGCCTCTGCCATCTCGTATACGAGTCTGAGATTCAGTTCGGTCCAGATGAGAGGATAATGCGCCTGCAAGGCCGAGAGGGTCCCTTGACCCAGAAGTTGACTAGGGATCAACTCTGGTTCAGAGGTGAGTATGACTTCAGCCTCGGGTCCAACCATGGCATGTATTCGACCATGCTCAAGCAGCAGCAGGCGCAGGTTCTACAGGGGCTGTTGCAGGTCAGTCCCTTTATGAATCAGGATCTGGGCAGACGGTGGGAAGCGGAGAGCTTCATCATCGAGTCTGGCGGGATTCCCGATCCACACCGCTTTATCGGACCCAAGTCGGCCACGGGGGTTGCTCCCCAGAAGGACGCCAGCGAAGAGAATGGCGAGATGGATCAGATGCTGTATGGCACCGGGACCGCTGCTCCCGTTCATCCCAACGACAACGACGCCGAGCATCTCAGGTTCCACATGGAACACGTCAATTCGTCTCAATACCTCGCCTTGGGCAGGCCCAATATCCAAGGCCACATGAGCCACATTCAGGCCACTCAATCCGCGATACAGCGCAAGCAGCAGATGGCTGAACAGCAAAGGCTCATAGCAGCACAAAACCAGCAGCAAGGACAACCTGGTCAACAGCAGCAGCCCAACGCACGTAATGTGGCCTCACTACAAGGAGTTGAGCAGCAGGGCGGTATGGGCGATGTCAACGCATCTCCAGCCGTTCCTAGCGCTAATGGGGCCGCAGGCGGGCCGCAACCGGGGTCTCCGGTATGACGATGATGTCGAACACAGCATGGTAGACCACAGTCAAGGGATACAAAATGCCTAGACCCGAGTATTACAACCCATACGGTCAATCAAGTCGAAGGCCACGCCTTCCTCTCTTGCAAGATCCCATTAATAATGCCGATCCAGAAGCGATAGCCATGCTGGAGCAGATAATGGCCAAGACTATGGGCAGGGGGGGCCGCAATCCCTATAGTGACCCAGGATTTAGTCAGGGTCCGACGCGACCGCGTCCAGCAGGAAAGTCGGCTACGCCAATACGTGATACCGAAGCCCTTTTGCCACGTGGTCTGATGGGGCCGCAGACGGGAGCGGATTTCCACTATATGAACGACATAATGTCAACGGGATGGAATCCTGAACGCGCAAACAGGCCAAGTGAATATCAGACCCCCTCTGGAGTTTCCCAATTCGGACGCTTCGGACCATCCCTCGCCCCCGACCTCCAGCCTTACTTCGACTCAAAGGCTCTAGATGCTGCTCAGAGGTATAGTGTCGATGAGCTGAGATTTGCAGCTCGTTCCGGTATCTACGCCAATCAGAATCTAGATATCTCACCCGAGATTGCAGAGGCAGCTTTACGACTGCTACGAAATGACCGGTATGGGATGATTGACTCGCCCTTACCTCCCCCAAGGCAACGGAGCAATTTCTATGACAAAGGTGCCGATCAGATGGGGAGCTATTGGGATAATCAATGATTGAACGGAACTACACGGGTGGACGTACGTAGCAAAAGAGACCACAACCAAGGAGTACGACATGCCTAGACCCGAGTATATGAACCCATATGGTCAAAACCGCAACCCTGCCTATAGTCAGAACGCAGGGCCGAATATGGGAGCCCTTGGAAGAACCCCACTCCTGCAAGATCCAATTGCAAATGCCGACCCAGAAATGCTGGCCATGTTGGAAGCGATAATGAGTGCGACTATGGGCGGTAACGGTCAACGAAGGGTGCCTCCTGAGATGCAGGCGTTCGGGCGCGTCAATGAGGATCCACGGCGCGGCAATCCCTATAGTCAGTACGGTTTCAAGTATCCGGCTGTGGAAACTGGCTATAGGGATAATAGTCAGCCAGGATTTAGTCAGCGCACGCCGCCTCGGGGCCGCAATCCCTATAGCGACCCAGGATTTAGTCAGGGTTCGGAGCGTGACTTCCCTGCTTATATAAGAGGTATGCAGGGCATGAGAGAGTTCGAGCCAGACCTAGCCCCATATCCACCAGACCTGGCCCCATATTCTTACGTGCGGAGCAGAAGAGCACCATCGAAAAGATGGAGGCGTCGTCGCTGATGAACGGAACCGCTTGGGTGGACGTGCGGAGCAGAAGAGATCTGGTAACAAACCCGGCCTTTTCTGACGTGTCTCAAGTCATTGATGAGATGATTCGCAAGGAAACCGTGATCCTCACCGGAGACGCCAGAGGGAAAGACCTTGAGAAGGTCAACTTCCAGGCTGGAGTGCTGGAAGGGATCAGGCGAGTTCAGGCGAGATTGGGGAATTACCGAGAGAATGCATTGGAGGACTTCCACACGGACCAACGCACGGACGAAGATGGGCCATGACGATGATGCCCAACATAGATCCACAGATGCTGCAAGCGATTGCGTCTGCTATGTCTACGGGTACGTCTCAAGGTCCCATTGGAATGCCGAGCCAGGACACCCGACCCACACCCCCAATGCCTGCCAGTCTAATGTCTCTCGAAGACCTTCCGTACATGGAGAGACTATTCAGAGGTGATGAGATGCCTTTCGATGTGGGGGGGTCGATTAAGAGCGGAATAAAGATTGGCACTGGTGCTGGATCAAAAAGAGCAATGCAGTTCATTGACGACTTCCTTAGGCAGTCCAAGGAATCCTATCCGATCACCTTCAAAGAAGGTAGACCAGTTCTCCATAGGCACTTTGCAGAAAGAAGTGTTGAGAGGTTGGGGTCGGCTGTAAATGGACAGGAAATAGGCGAGATAGCAAATGGACTCATTTCCTCGGGAGCAAATCTTCAGGACGTGAAAAGCCTGATCAAGGCTCTATCCAGATTCGCGGCAAGGCAAACAAGTCGAAGAGACTTGCCGAATCGAACCAAGGGGCCTACACCAAGAGAGGGTGGACCAGATATATCAGATGATTTCTATACTGATATGCGATAAATCATGACTGCCGTAGCCGAGCTACCAGCCAACGCACGGACGAAGACGGGCCATGACGAGCGCTATTGATCAGGTTCCGCAAAACGTGCAAAACGCGATTTCCCGCAACATCCTCAGTGGGGATAAGTGGCTGATCGTGAACATGGATGTAATACCCCCGGTTGTCGTAAAGCACGGCAACTTCACCCACGCTGATTGGCTTACGGCCTTTCAAGCGATGAAGTCTAACGCGGAGAACGCAACATGAAGTCCGGACTCGGAGTGAAAACGCCGAAGATGGCGAGTGGCGCAAAGCCGAAGGGAACTCCCAAGGCCAAGTCGAAGGGCGGCCAGGTGCCGACTGGGAAACGGGCCGCAAAGCAGTTCTGAGGTGACATACATAAAGAAGCACCCGAAGACTGCCCAAAAGGCACCAGGAAAACTACGTAAGGCCTCTGGGAAGAGTTCCTCGGGCAAGACGGCGAACAACAGAAATTACAAGAGGAAAGGCTACTGAGATGACTGAAGTCGCCAACACTGAATCGACGGAGCCTGTCGATGCCGGTGCCGCAGAAAATGATCCGCAGGCCGTGGATGAGTCTACAAGGGAAACTCCTGTAGATACGCCGGATCGTGACCCTAATGAGAGTGGAGCACTGTCTACCTCTCAGCAGGCGAACGTCCGGCGACTCATCCAGCAGCGCGACCACCAGTGGCAGGAATGGACCCGTCAACAGCAGAACAACGAGAGTCAGACGGCTAATCAAGCCGCCGAACTCGATGAATTGACCAGGGAAATCCGAGGATACTACACAGACGATGAAGTTGGTCAGAAGACGTTCGAGACGATCGAGAAACACCTTTCGAGGCGAATTGGCTCGGGCGAGCAAGTCACCATGCAAGACGTACGGAACGAAGCCGCATTGGCAGCGGGAGCGGCGGCGGGTAACGTGCGAAGTCAGGTTCAGTCCGGTGTGGTAATCACCAACGAGTTGAGGTCCCTTGTTGATGAGGGCGTCATTTCCACCGCGTCTGAAAAACGGATCGTAGAGACCGAATACACCGCTCGTCTGGATGATCCTCAGATGGCACAGGCGGCATCAACCCCGCATGGTGCTCAGATGATCCTCAAGGGTGTGGTGTATGATCTGATCAAGGGAAAGAAGATCAAGCCTGGGGCAAAACCCAGACAGCCTACCAATCCGTTTTCTTCTGGTGGGAACGGTTCTCCTTCTGCTGTCACGAAGAACGAGACTCTCGATCCGTCGAAGTCGCCTTTTGCTTCAGTTCGCGCCATGTCGCAGGAACAGATGGACGATGCCGCGAACACCTCTCGCTCGCACTTCGCGGGGGCTGCAAATGGTTGAAGACAAGGTTGTACCCAAGTTTCGCCAAGCGGTTGATTGGGCCTTGGCCGAGTCGATGGAGAGCCATGATTCTGAATGTGGCATCTGTGGATGGAAGCCGTGGATGCACAATGTGGAGCAAAGCCTGCGGGCACACATCACCCGTAAGCATCGTTCCACCATCGTTGATTTGTTTGATCGGCAGGTGATGAACATTTCCGATCTGAGTCCTGCGACTCCGTCTACCGACGATGACGAGTTGTTCTCCACCGCTGGTATCACTCGCATTGAGGACCTCGACCGCCACGACTACCTCGCTGTGCCACAGAGGATCAAGGACAAGATCGAGTCGGATGGTGCCCAAGGCCGGTGGGTCAGGGCAGACAGGATTGAGCATTTCAAGGGACAGGGAGCCACTGTCACGAGCGGTGCTGGTGAACACCAGCCCTCCAGTGAAGATGGATCTTTGCGGACCAACGAGATGACTCATGTCACGATCCCTCACGAACTGGCAGAGCGTCGGCGAAGACAGAAGGATCAGAGAGTAAACGATCAGCTTGCGGCTCGGGCTGAAGAACAAGAAAAGACCAGGGACGCGTACCAACAGAAGTCGTACGATTACCTGAGAAAACAGCGTGGTCTGGATCACTCCAAGGCAGATCAGGTATCAAAGGCTTTGGCAGGACGACGCGATCGAGAAGGCGGCAATGGTGACGGAACGTCTGTCACCGAACGCCGCTGAGTAAGGGTCAGTACCAAGTGCTGAACCCGACGCGGGCAATTCGGCCCCGTTAAAAAAATGAAGGGGAGATCGTCTCATGGCTAATGTAGATCGCCCGCACGGGTTCGTACCTTATTCGGCCCTAATGCGGTGCCGTCCATATGCGTCAGACGGGGCGGAGATTCAGTATATCAACGATGTCATGTCGGCGGCTGCTGACGGTAACGTCAATGTTGCTGCGGCTGGTGATAATGTTATACTGGGTTCCAATCTTGCGTATCATGCAGCATCTGCTGCAACTGCTACGTCGGCTGATCCGGTTCTGATTTCAGATCATCCGGATCAGTTGTATGAGGCTCAAGACGACGGCACGCAAGCCGCCGCTCAGTTGGAGTTGTTCCAGGGGTTTAATCATCTAGCAACAACTGGTTCGACCGTTACGTTCATCTCGAAGCATGAGTTGGACATTTCTGATGGTGGCACGTCCACTGGTGGATTTGTTGGACTCGGTTTTGTGCCGCGAATGGACAACGATGGAACTGCTGCCAATGCCGACTGGGTTCTCCAGTTGAACGTCGGCGAAGGTCTTCTCACGTTAGCGGCAGGAGTTTAGGTCATGGCTGGAATTGAACAGACTGCCAACTGGACAAACGCGACAACGCTTCGCGGGATCGACACCGTCATTTTCCACAAATGGCGTCAGCGTCCCAGCGTTGGTCGTACGCTTTTCAACGTCAAAGAGTCAAGCCAGTACCGCGAACACTCTCTGACCGCTGGCGGAGTAGGCGTGATGCAGCAGGTCGCCGAAGGCGAGCAGATCTCCTACCTGTCGAACAACGAGGGTTTTCTTGAGACCTTCACTCACCTGGACTACGCGAATGGCTTCCGAGTCACTCGACGTATGTACCGGGACGAGTTGTATGGTCTTATGGAAGACCTCGCCACGGAACTCTCTCTGTCGGCTGACGCCTCAGAAGAGACCCTCTTGGCGAACCACTTCAACAGGGCAGCAAACTCCAGTTATGCTGGAGCAGACGGCGTAGAACTGTCGTCAGCGGCTCATGTGCGCGAGAACGGTGAGACCTATTCAAACGAGTTGTCCTCGGCTGCTGATCTGAGCCAGACCTCTCTGGAACAGGCTCTGATCGACTTCTCCGACTTCCGTGACGGCGGCGGCAAGCGGCTTCAGATTCAGCCGCAGTACGTGGTCGTTCCCAAGGAAGAGCGCTTCAACGCCGACCGTCTGCTCCAGTCGAGCCAGACGCCGGATGACAACACGAACGCGGTCAACCCTGTGAAGGGTATTGTCCAGCCGGTCGTGTGGAACTACCTGACCGACACGGATCGTTGGTTTGTACTGTCCGACAAGCAGGACCATGGTTTGACTCTGTATACCAGAGAAGAGCCGTGGACGGACTACGAGTACGATTTCGATACCAAGGACTACAAGGTGACTCTGATGTTCGCCCAGTCCTCGGGTTGGACTGATCCGAAGGGTTTCTTCTGTTCTGGTCAGGCGTAGCATAGGGTTAGGGGAGGGCAAATCCGCCCTCCCCGCCCGTTCCGCCAGCGCAGGAGGTTGCTGGCTCAATTTCGCACGGATGCGGCATTTAGGGACGGAGAACAAACGTGGCAAATCTCATCTTCAATCCCACATCCGGTATGTGGGTCAATCTCGATAAGCCGGGTGGACGGGTTTATTTCGTTGGTGGCGGCTCGGTCGCTGCAAAAGGCCGTACAGGTTCAGGGCTTAGTGCCTCGAACGACAACGATGGCTTAACCCCAGAACGTCCTCTGTCTACAATTCAGTCTGCTATTGGCGACTGTACGGCAGGTCGCGGCGACACGGTAGCTCTTCTTCCTGGGAGCATTGCCATTACGGCGGCAATCACAATCGGCAAAGACGATATGACTCTGACGGCTGCACAGCCCGTTGGTGCGCGTCAGTATCCGAACGTGACAATCTCGACTGCTACTGATGTCAGTATGCTGGAGATCAATGCGAACAATGTGACGGTCGATAGTATCAGGTTCGATGACAACGTCACTGCGGCAACGGCTGGAACTGCGACCATCGACGTGAACACGTCGGACACTGGCGAAGATTTCTCTGGTGTTCGCATTCTGAATTGCTGGATTGATCAGGCCGGTATGACCGATTCAGACCGGGATGGTATTACTCTGGGTACGGACGCCAGTGATGGTGCGCTGGCTGCGCTGGTCGAAGGCTGTACGATCATCGAGGCAGGTCGTAATGCGATTCTGATCAATGTTGGCTCCGAGCATTCCACCGTTCGGAACTGCAAGATTTACGATGTTGCCGACGTAACGTTGAATGGCGTCAAGGTCCTGGCAACTTCCTGCACGATTGAATACTGCGATATGCTGACCAGCGGTGCTGATGGGAGTGGGTGTATTTACAATGGCGTTGCTGCGGCCCGCATGGTTGCGAACAACAACAACCTTGCCGCATGGGGCGCTGATACTGCGTGTATCATCGTGGCTAATACTGCCACGCAACGGACGCATAATAATCACATGACCGCGACTGCGGCTGGGAACTTCGTGAACTACATCACCGACAATACGACTCCAAGCGCAGACACTGGTTTCGAGAACGTATTTGCTGCCACGTCTGGCATCACGGTGTTCTCGAACTCCACAGATGACGGCAGTTAATGCATGATGATGTAATTAAGGCGTTATCAAAACAGGGATTGTCCGACAAGGAGATCCATGAACGTCTTAATAACACTCATCGAGAATGCACCTTGAATGATGTTCAATCGGTCTTAAAGTCTAAACCGAAGGCAAAGGCCAAGTCAAAGAAGTAATCGACGGGAGCGGGGACTACTGCTATGGTCCTCGCTCCTGCTACGCACAACAAATTGAAAGGATACAAGCATGGCAGTTCCTACCCCAGTAACAGCACTTTACAATAACGGAAAAGCCTTTGTCGCCACATGGTCTGGAACCTGGGCTGGCACGGGCGAGTTCACGGATACGATCATCGTGAATCTTTCCGATCTCAATTACACCAACAACATGCGGATCTCCAAGGTCCACGTCTCTGCGACTGCTGGCATCTCTGCACAGTTGGAGTTCCATGATGCGTCGTCTAATGATCTGATCTACAAGCATCAACTCGGTAATACCGGGAATGTGGTGCTGGATTTTTCAGACATCGGCGGCTTACAGAGAGAGCGTGACTACGACACACCAGATACCGGAGATATCGTAATGACGACTCTGTCGGCTGCTGCTGCTGATGCGATCAGCGTGGTCGTCATCGGGACCTGTGCGTAGGTGGAATCCCTCGACGGATTGATGATCCGACTCCCCACTAAGAAGGGTTAGGCCAAGATCCCAAAGACGCTGGGAACAGTTGTCAACGCGGGCCTGAAGGAGATCGGTGAACCGGAGATCACTTCGTTCACCAGTACGAACATCCTTCAGCAGCGCTTAATCGAGGTAGCCAACAACGCCGTCAGGGGGTTGGTGGATCGGCTGGACTACGACTGGCTCTACAAGCGCACTACTCTCGTTACCACCGCCGAGATCACCACTGGCTCCGCAGCGGTTACTGACGGTAGCACCACCGTCACTTCAGTCGATTCCAGTGGAGACAACGCCGATTCCTTCACTGGTGCTGTGGCAGGGATGTTCTTCCGGGCCGCTGGAACCCAGAAGTCCTACAAGATCAGCAGCGTAAGCCTTGGATCGACTCCCGACACGATCACGATTGAGGCGAACTATATAGACGCCACTTCTACGGCGAAGGGGTATAGGATCTTCCAAGATGACTATGCCATATCAGACTCTGACTTCGATTTTGGTGCCTTGTCGATTGCCTCCTATGGGGACTCAGGAACATGGTCCTCGGGGATTTCGGGCCTGCTGGAGGATAATCACCTAGATCTCGTCACTCTGCCAGAGCTTTACAGGAGATCTGGCGGAGATCCTCACAGGGACACCTCTGGACGACCGACTCTCATTGCTCCGGTTATCGCGGACTCGTCGGACAATCCACAGTTCAAGCTCTGGCCATTCCCTACGGAAGAGTTCCTGGTCGAACTGTGGTATATCGCGTTCTTCACGGAGAACACCACGTTTGGGACGAATATGTTCGGCGGGGACGCTCCTGAGAGCGCTTACGACTATGTCGAGCACAAGGTGGTCGCTGCGGCCCATAAGTGGGACGAAGCCTTTGATCAGGCTTCGGTGGCCGAGCAGGAAGCTGAAATCTCCATGATGAACGTCATCCGCAGGGAGAACCGGGAGAAGATCAACGTCGGCTTCAGCGTGGAGACCTACCGCCGTTCCTATGGGGTGAACTATCCGGCTCGATCTGGAAGAGCCTTCGATACTGTGAGACATAGATAGTGCCCTACCGCCACGATCCACACGAACTTCTTGGTAGAGGCATATATCGGCTGTCAGGGGCGAATAACCCCGAATGGCCCGAAGGTGCTCTTCAGTTTGCGAACAACATTGTATATGACCGTTCCTCTCAGGAACCCGAGAAGATGCGCGGATATACTCTTTTGGGTGACGATGTAAACGGGACGGTTTCAGGGTTATTTGACTACTCTGAAGGCACGGAGATGATCGCCACGTCAGAGGATGGCGGGATCTATAAGCGCACCACAGGAAACTGGAGTGCGGTTTCAGGGGGCGCAGCGGGAACCTTCACTACCACAGCAAACAAGCGGTGGGAAGGGGTCATGTTCTACGGGGCTACCACCACGGCTAATCTGCTCATTCTGACGAATAACGACACCAGCGATGCACCCCAGAAATACACCTCAGGGGCCGGTATAAGCGCTTTGGGCGGCTCTCCCCCGGCTGCGGGCAGATTCCCCACCCCGGCCTTTGGACGGATGTGGATGTCCGTTGATGATACCATATTCTACTCCGCCGCTGACAACGCGGAGAACTTCTCTGGCGGAGGATCGTTCCAGGTTGATCGAGGCACAGGGTCGATTACAGGTCTCAGGGAGTTCATGGGCAACCTGATCATCTTCAAGAGGAACCACATCTTCCGGCTCTCCAGCGGGGACACTCTTAGCTCGGCTGTGATCAAGAGGATTTCAGGCACCCTCGGTACGCAGGCGTCTCACACGATCCAAGAGACCTCTGGGTCATTCCGGTCTGGTTCTCTGCTGTTTCAGTCGGACGAGGGGATACACGAGATGGTTCCCACGCTGGCTACGGGCGGGTTCTTCGTCCGCAACGCCGGGGAATGGGTTAAGCCCATCTCAGACCGCCGAGACAAGACGAATCAGGACATGAACTGGTCAACCTACAACCCCTCCAGAGGTGAATACTGGTGGCAATACACTCTCGATGACGCCCAGCCAGATGAAGGATTGATCGGTAATGTCGCGGGTGGTGGTAAGAATACGGCCCCTCGATGGACCACGCATGATCTGAGGAATCGCACCGCCGGGGCGATGGTGCGTGTTGATGGTGAATTGATTCAGATTATGGGGGATGCGAATGGGACGGTGTTCAAGATGAATAGTGGGGACGATCGTAACGGGGCCTCTTATACCGGCAGCATCACCACTGCCGCCTATTCGCAGAATTACCGTGGAAGCATGAAAAAGTATGGGAGAATCTATCTGGATGCCGAAACCGAGGGCACGTATTCACTTACGGTGCATACTCAGTTGGGTCGGTCTGGTTTGCCGATTCCGGGTGGAAACTCAAATTCTCCGGGTGGATTTGGAGATGCGGCAGGTTGGGCTGACGGTGAGTGGGGTGTGGCTATGTGGGGTGGTGCTACGGTGAGTGGAAATTGGTTCCGGATCGGCAGTGTTCGCAGGGGGTCATATATAATGATCCGCATCCAAAGCACTTCCGCTGATCAGTGGTTCAAGTTGAACGGCTTGGATATTGAATACGTGAGGCGGCGGTATATTCTGGCCGCATAGGGAGATCCAATGGCAACTTTAATATTCGACAGTTTGACGGATCATTCAGCGCTCGATAATACGAATACGCCGATCCTCGGCGCTGCGGTTGATCTGAACCCTCAGATTGTCTCAAAGATCCTTGACGGCACGACTCAGACAGACCTCGCTACAGATGCGGCGTTTGACATCCGATTCACCCAGTCTCGTGTAGGCGCGAGGTTCATCAACCTCGACAATGCTGCGGCGGCAGTTGGAGACGCCATAACGATTGAGTGGGACCCCGCAGACAACGCTCAAATGACGGACAACAGTTCGGGTGTCGGCATTGCTTTCAAGATGCCCGATAGTTCAGACAATCAGGATGTCTTTGCACGACTAACCTCAATCTGTCGAATTGATACGGCGGGCAGTGAAGACGGGGAGTTTGGTTTCAATGTTGCATGGGGGGCTCATGCGACGGGCGGAACAGTTGTCGAGATTGCCACTCTGAATATCAATTCTGGCGCTGCCACCCTGACGCTTCTAACACCCGAGCCTACAGTTGTTGATGGCAATGTTCTTGGGCGCATTGACTTCCAGGCTCCGCTTGAAACAGGTGCAGATGCTCTTTTAGTTGCGGCATCTATTTGGGCCGAAGCTGACGACACCTTCAGTGCAACCCTTAACGACACGGACCTTGTGTTTGCTGTAGCTGAGAGCGAGACGGCCCTGGAGCGGATGCGCCTGTCCTACGACGGCACAAATGTCGGCCTGACCTTCAGTGGGGCTACTACAATCAGCGGTGGTGCGTTCGCGATTAGCAACCCCATTACAGTCACCGATACCACTGCCCCGCTGATCCTTCAATACGACAGCGGTGAGTATGTCACACATGCAGTGAGTTCGGCTGGTGTCTACAGCATCACCACCACCGATGATAGTAGCGATTCTGGAGCAGTAACTATAGATACTGTAGATAGCATCACGCTTGATTCAGATACTGCCACAGAAGGAGTCGTCTATGCTGATGGCGGTACTGATATGCTCCGGATCTTCAACTCGTCCAGTGATGTTATCCTCAAGCCTCTGGTCAATGGCAAGGATTTGGTTATCCAGCAAGATGATGGCAATGAGGTCGCCAGATTTGGCAATGATCGCAAATTTTATCTGTACGACGAAGGCGGCGAGTATCTGGTTTCCAATGGAACTGCTCTCACTATAGCATCTGGGGGTGTTGCTTGGGAGTTGCCTGTGGCTGACGGCTCGGACGGTGAGGTTTTGGAAACGGATGGCAGTGGAAACTTAGATTGGGTGGCGCAAACAAGTGGTGCAACCCTCACCGGCTCCACCAATAACACCGTCACTACCGTCACAGGCTCGAATGCTTTCCAAGGCGAGGCGGAGCTGACGTTTGATGGAACCGACCTTGCGATAGGAAACGCTGCGCCATCTTCCTATATCAACAGTGTTCATGGAATTATTGTGGGTGACACGAGTGATGCCACGGCGGAAATAGTTATCGCCACAAGCACCAGCGGCATAGGCGAATTGAACTTCACCGATACTGCTAACACTACCAACCAAGCGCATATACGATACGACCACTCTAACAGTTATATGGTTCTCAATGCGGGTGGTGGCGACAATATTTTCCATACGGGGTCTGGATTGGTTGGCATTCGAGAATCTGTTCATACCGGTATGACCACCGGCCTGACGATCAATCAGGGAGGGTCTGACAATATCGCTTTCTCGATCAAATCTTCTGACATCAACCTTAACGGTGACCCGGGTGGGTGGGGCGCTGAAGCTGATGACTACATGATTGTCCGAAAGTCGGGCGTTAACGGGGGGATGGTCCTCAATGGGTATAGAGAAGACGAAAATGCACAGCAAGTCGTTTTCTTGGGTGCCTTCGGAGGACAAGCATCTGACACGCAAAGTACTGCTGCGGCGGCTCTTTTTGATGTGTTTATATCGGAGCATGCTACAGATGGGAGCCTGTCGAATATGACGGCAGATGGGGTGATGTTTGGCGTTCGTGGAAAGGATAACGCCGGGAATATCCACTCCAAATTCATCGTAGACGAGGACGGGGACATTAAGTACGACGGCTCTGATGGTGGAGCCTTCGACGTGAGAGAAGAACTCGGCGGCGTAGTAAACGATAACCAACTACTCAGAGCGTATACTCTGGAATACTCAAAAACAGAAACCATCAGACGGTCAAAGTGGGACGATATGATTCGCTACAACCGCGATGATCTGATGGCTTCGGGGGTGTTGTCTTACTGCTCGCCGGAAGATGCCGCACTGGGACACCATTCAATGGTGAGCGTCGGCGGCACGACCCGCTTGCTCGTAGGTGCAACGTGGCAGAATCACGTCGAGATCCAAGAGATCAAAGAGGCTTACGAATCACGTATTGCTGCACTCGAAATGCAGGTCACGAACCTGCTGGAGAACTGACATGGCACTCATTGTAAGTGTACCCCTGCAAGGGGATTTCGTGGCCGCAGGGTGCTATGTCCGCATCAGCGCGGTCGATGTAATAAAGAAAAACCGCAGTGACGGTACGTTCTATGCCTGCGCTGATCTGGCGGTATATAAAGATGCTGCTGAAGCCGCCAGAGTGACCGATGGGCGGTTAATCGGCCAGACGTTGGTCAGCCCACAGGTAGACCGCGTCAAGGCGACCGGCGTAAACATCGCTGCCAACATCCATCAGCAACTGTATGCCAAACTCAAG
>Ga0114906_1000288_pt1 | contig 29714 bp, 27 predicted proteins | sample MalvirDeepMed_M9_FD_89687 | JGI IMG/M metagenome (GOLD analysis project Ga0114906, IMG submission 89687) | Marine viral communities from the Global Malaspina Expedition - Malaspina viral metaG DeepMed_M9 | ecosystem: Environmental > Aquatic > Marine > Oceanic | place: Mediterranean Sea...
TCAGCGGAGGAGCTATCGTAGGGAGTCCCCATAATGCCTGACATTACCTTTGAGGATTTCCGGCTTGGCCTGAATACTTTCACGTCCCCTTTTAAGCTGCCCCCCCAGGCTGCTCAGCAGCTGGAGAATTTCAAGACAGAAGGAGCGCGGCTTGAATTGCCAAAGGACTTCGCGCAGCACGAATCCGTCCTGGTCACAGGCAACGCTACAATCCTTGGCGTTTATTACGATGGTAATACCAGGCACGTCATTATCCTTGAGTCAACCACACTCTACGATGTAAGTGACGGCTCGAAGACAAGCCTGAAAACCGGCGTATCGCTTGTCAATGACAGCCAGATGACAAAAGGGTTCGGGCAAGCCTGGCTCGCTACGGGGACACAAGGGCTTCGAGTTAAGTATGGGGAAACTACGGCATATAATTGGGGCGTCACCAAGGAAGCCAGCGCGGTACCTACGGTTGCCGTTAATGTGACCACCGGCAATCTTAATGGAACATATACTTATGCGTTCAGCTGGGTTGCTAATGACGACAGCGAGAGCAACCTTTCCCCGGCCTCAGCGGAAGTAGCCCCGGCGACTCAGCAAGTGACCGTTACCGGGTTGCCAACAACGAACGCCGACCCCCAGGTAACGAAGAAACGTGTTTACCGTAAGGGCGGCCTCAAGAATGATGCTTACAGATATATCGGCATGGAATTGCCGCTGCTGACGGCGGGCGGCACGGATAACGAAGGCGACGATCAATTAACCGGGACAACCCAGGGAACGACAGGCTACATCCACCGTGATCGTTTTGACCCGCCCCCTTCCTTTACGCAGGTGGAATTCTGGGAAGGGCGCCTTTGGGGCACAATCTTTAACAGCTCAACATTGTATGCTTCCACGGCGGCAATGCCCTTTGCCTTCCCAACTATAGCCAGCCTGGACCCGGAGGAAGGTCGAACCCTTGAAATCGGCCAGGACGATGGCGATGTGATTACGGGGATTGTCGGCTCCGGCGACCTGTTGGTTATTTTCAAGAAGAACCGCCATTACCGCTTGCAGTTTAATGACTTCGAGGACTTCGACCTGAAGCTGGCACGCACGCCGATTGGCTGCATTTCCGGCAATAGTATTACTCAATTCCATGAGGCAACCACTACGGGAGCCCCCTCTTCAACGAGTATTGGATTTTTAAGTCACGACGGTTATTACATTATGGACGCAACAGGGGCCGCTATCAGGATAAGCCAGCCTGTCGATAACGTATGGGATCCCGCTAGCGGTCATATGGCCAGCTACGACCACAGGAACCGCCAGTTGTGGTGCTTTATGGCTACGAATAAAGCGTATGTTTGGAGAACGGATCTCCAGACATGGCGCACGCACAAGCCCCACACCGGCATATTTGGCTCGACGATCAGTCCAACCGGCCACGCATTGCTTGACGGCGGGGCCGATAAACGTGAGCTCATTATCAGTAACGGCGGTAAGCTATGGGAAGCTAATAGTGTAAATTCTACCCTCGATGTAGTTTGGGAGAGTCCCAGGGTTTCCAATAATGCGCTCGGGATGGCAGACAGCCAGTTCGTCCTGGATCATATTTCCATCAAGAGAGCCATATCCTCCGACCCCTCAGACAGCCTGACAATGACAGTTACCGTGGAAGATGCGGCACGGACATATACGCTCAACGCCGCAGCGCTAACAGGGTATGAAAGCGTGATACGTCTTCATTCAGACTTAATCGGCACCTGGTTTAGCGTGAAATTGCACGGCGCAGTCGGCGCTACCTGGCAGATCGAAAACCTGACGGTTCACTACGATACCCACCGGCACCTGGAGTAAAATGGCCATTCCGATTCGGCTAGGGTCCCTAAAGAAGTTCAGGATAGCAGGCGACATTGATGAGGATACTCGATACAACCTGCAACGCCTCCAGAAAGCGATCAGGCAAGTGGACTCACAGACGCCTACAATCGCGGCCCTGGATACTGACACCGTAACCATTTCGGGCGTTGGAGCAAGACCCCTCACTGCAAAACGGATGACGATAGATGCGGGGCTGCTAGGCTCTAACGGTATGGTCCGGTTGATTTTCCGCATAGATACAAACGACGCAAGCGGCCCTACAACAGTCAGGATGAAATACGGGGGGAAGGTTCTTGCATACGTGGATTGCCCGGTGGACGAAACCCTGCTTTTCGAGGGAACGTTCTGGAACGTGAACTCAGGAAGCCAACAGGGGTTTCTAACGGATCGCACGGGCACCGTCTCGGAGTGCGTATCGGGAACGGGCGAGGCAGATTCCTCGGCGGAACAGGAAGTAGGGGTTGAAGTGGCATTGTATTCTGGCGCTGACACAGTAAAAATAAGTGGTTTTGTAGCAGAGGTATTAGCACAATAGGAAAGGTGATTAACAATGGAACCCATTACAATGGTGGCATTGGGTCTAGGGGCTCTTTCGTCCCTGCTCGGCAGTAGCGAAGCGAGGAAAAACAGGAAACTTGCCAAGGAAATGTATGATCAGCAAAAACCCCTGATCGAGCAACAAATCAAAAACGCGATGGACATTGACCCGGCGTTCCGTGAAGCCATCAATATATTTCTGGAACGTGCGGGCATGACACAACGGCTGGATACGTTTGCATTGCCAGACGAACCCAGCTTTGATGAAAAAAAGGCATTGATGCTGCAATATTACCAGTTTGCTAAGCCACCCGGCACAGAAGGTCATAATGAAATGGCCGTCCTTTTCGCTACACCCGGCCTAAATGAGAACGCCTACAAAACCAAATGGAATGTTCAGAAATGGTGGGACAACTGGGGCGGGAAAAAATGGTGGGAGGAGAAGGAACGCATAAGTCACGAGGGGATTACGAGGCACCCCCATACAGGTGCCGCCGCCGATGCACGCAGACGCAGACAGGCGAATCTGGAAGCCCGTGGCTTTCTCTTCGAGGAACAGGAAGAAGATGTTAACACGCTGCAACGCAAGGTACAGAAGCAAATGAGCCGTGCACGGGCAGATGCTGAAAAGGGATTCCGCAACCAGGGGATGAGTCCCGAGCAAGCCCGCCAAGCCGTCAACCATCAATACGGCCCATTGGAAGCTGAAATGCAGACGGCTATTGTGGAGCGTGCCCGCTCAGGGGCTCGCAGGGAAAAGCTGGCACGCCTGAAAGATGCAATGGACGCGATCAACCAGGCGAAAGCAGGCGGACCGAACGCGGCAGCAGCACTGCGCGACATGGCTCGTTCAGCCGAAGCCCGAGGGACCACCGACCTGGCGCCCCTGGCTGACATGGTTAGCAATATCGTATACAGTCGGGAAGTGCGGCGTAATCAACAAGACGCTGCCCGTCAGAGAGGGCTATCCGGCACTAACAACGGCTACACGCCCCTTACCAATGTGTCCTTAGGCCAAAGTTATTCTCCTTACGTCCAACACGCTTAGAACCGTAGGTGATTATTCATGATCCTGGAAGACATCTTAAGAGTAGCCGCCACGATGGGGCAGGGCCTTATCAAGGGCAAAGTCGCTGCCGAGGAGACGCACTATAAGCGTGAGCCCGAGCTAAGAAAGAGACTGGCATTAGAAAGGTTCCAGGAATTTGTAAATCAAGCCAGTGGAGAAGAGTCAAAGCCGTCTACGATGAGACGCGGCAGCGAAGAATCGGTGGAGAAGCTGGCAAGCTCTATTCCCATGCCCCATGATGTTGCACCAATGACTGCCCAGGAACCCGGGGGCATGGCGAAATTGCCGCCCGCCCGGGAAGACCAGCCATTTCTGGCGGATGTCCAAGAGCATATCAAAGGGGAGCCAGACCTGATAGGCGATCTAATGGCGCAAATAGAGGAGAGTCCTGATGGGGAAGAGAAGAAGCCTAAAAGGAAAACCTGGGAGGAAATAGTAAAAAGCCCACAATTCTTGGAATACATGCTGGCAACTGGGCAGGTGTCTTCGCTGTCCAGCATAATGAAAACTGTGCGGGGAGTGAAACCCCAGGACAGGGCTCGTTGGATAAAAGCACTCCGGGACAAGGCAAAAGATGAAGACCGGAATATAACGAACGCCGAAGCCATGGAGCTGGGCTATCAGATGGGCATACCACAGGATGACCCCACGATGCTTGCTCTATCTTTTAACCCAAGCGCAATTCATACGAGGGCGCCTTCTGCATCGGAGCTGACTCCTCAACAGGTCGCTGAGCGGGCAGGGAAGGCTCTTAATGTTATCCCGTTGCCCGGGGAATCCCTTTCTAACTTCCTTCAAAGACTGGCAACAGCGTTTGCTAGCGCTAGCCCCGACTTGCAAGCACAGTTGGCCGGCCTATACCCGTCGTTGGAGATTACACAAAAATTCCGGGACAGGAAAGCTGTTCTCGATGCAAATATTAAGAAGGCTGACGATACTCTAGCTTGGGCCCAATTAAGATTTAACACGGAGACCAACATAAAGGAAAAAAACAATTACCGAACGTTCATGATGAAAGTTGCTACATTCAAGTCGAAGATCAGAAGAGATAACGAGACGGCGACCAGGCAGGCATTTGCTGAGCTTCTTGACGTAGCCAAGTTAGCCCAGGATTATGGCCCCTCCATGAAAAGAATTGTAGAAAAGGCGACGGACCGTTGGAACACCATAGCTGCGAAGAAAACGCTTGAAGGGTCGGATATTGCCACCATGTTGAACGATATAGATGAGATGGTCAAGAATCCTGGGTGGTGGACTTCCGGCTCAACAGGAAAGCCGGGGGAAGGGGTGTCAGTTAGACTTAAAGGTGCCACCGGTCAGTGGAACCAGCGTGATGCGGCAAGGGAAGCATTCCAGGCTGGAAGGGAGAGCCTGGTAGGCGGCGCCGCAGGGACAACCGCCGTCACAGACCCCTTGATCCCGGTGCCCGATGTCGGCTTGAAACTAGCTAGGGCAAACGCGGAAGAAAAGCTAGCACACGCCTTGAACACCACCCAGCTAAGCCTTCTCAGCGCTATCTTTCGCGATCGATTGAACACATACAATAAATTCACAGACAAGAAGGCAGCCGCTAGTGCAGACTTGGCAAGTGCCAATGCAGAGCTGACGGCTTTGGCAGGCCAGCAGGCAACCCTTAACCAAGACATAGAGACGAAGGCAGGCGCTGCCGGTCTTGCCACGGATGTTGCGCGTAGCCTGTTTGGCTTTCCTGGTCGACAGAGTAAGATAGATACGGGCGTGATTAGAAACACGGGCAAGAAGGCAGCTGCTGAACATATCCTAGGCCAGGAAGGCCCTCCAGCTCCCGAACCCCCCAGTATAAGCGCTAATGTTAACGGCAACCGAATTCAGTCCGGCGTGACGCGAGATGTGCAACCCCCGGATGAGGTCAGATGGACCGAGGCGGCTCATCAAATTCTGCTAGATATGGTTGAGAATAGCCCCTCCGAAAGCAGGAAAGCCGCGCAGGACGAAGCGTATCAACTTCAGCTTGCCGCGATTACGCACGCTCAAAATGACCAAACATTGTTTTTGCAACCCCATAGGGACAAAGCAGGCAAGCGCTCACCCATAATAACCGCCCCGTACTTGCGTTCGTTCATGAACGACGTGTTCTACAAGAACGGCGGCCAAAAATATAACCCAAGTGATCTTAAATAATTCCATGGAAACCTGGACAGAAAGTTTAGGGGATACGTCCTTTGCAATACGGGATCACCTGCTTAACACGGCGCTTATTCACCCATACACCTTTTTCCTGAAAGACCTGGTTGTGCTCATGGGAGCAACGGCGATGATGACTTTATTTGCATGACTATTATTAAGCCGCCTGACGGGTTCAGGCCATCCTGATTATCGTGAGAGGCGAGGATATTAATTTATGCCTACATTAAATGAAAGGCAGACTGCGTTCCTGAAACGACTTGATGAGGAGGCAATAAGTACTGGTCTAACCCCCGAGTCTATCTTGCTGGATGACCAGTGGCCCACAACAGATATAACCAATGCCATTAATATGCTGACAACCTATCGCAATGAAAAGGGGAAATCGGCAATTCCTCCAGAACATCGTATCCCAAAGCTGGCACCTATTCACGGGATGAACTTGATTGGTGGCCCTGACTCCGTTCCCAAGATCACGGTTGCGCCGCCGCTCAAATTTGACAAGGTAGAGGAAGGTATTGTACTACCTTTCGAGGACCTTGGCGTCCAGGAACAAAAACAAATACTTGCGGACTCCGACGCGGAGCGGGAAAAGCGTGCAGCTGCACGACGGGATGAACGGGAATACAGCGCTTCTATTAAGGCAACAGAAGCTATGCCTCCAATAGAGGGGGTTCACACGTCCCCCACTTTCCAGGCGCTTGGAAAGATAGCGCAACCCGAGAAGCTAACCGCAGCCCAGAACGTGTGGAACGATATTGACGCCCACGCGGCGAAATATTTCGGGCGCCCCTTCCTGTCTCTTGGCCCGGAGGGGAAACCACTAACCTCAGCCCAGATGGTCGAGTCGCAATTACGTGTGATTACCCCGGAAATGTCCGAGCGCTTGTATGATGAAAAGCATTGGAACGAACTTATTCGGATGAGCGAACTTATAGAAGAGAAGGGCGGCGTTGGCGCCGCCCAGGCTTGGATGGACTTCCTTACCCTATGGAGCGGGCCAGCCATACAGCAGGCATTGATAGATGTGCCCGACGATGTATACCAGCAACTCGTCGAGGTGGATCCACGCCTGGCAGACGTGCTCAAGGGCCAGCGGCGTGGCGCAGGTTTGGGAACAACCATATTCAACCAGGCCAATGAGTTTGTTCGGACTTTCTTCTCGGCTGGCGGAACACCACCCCTGTCTCTCAGCCTTGACTGGGTTCCTAATCCAAGCGCCGATGGAGTCATCCCCATCCTGGGGATAAAGCCCAACTCAACCGCAGGTGCAAAGGCTTGGCTCCGGGAATTCGGCAATATGACAGCGGGTTTTGCGGGCCTTCTAGTCGGGCCCAAGGGAAAGTTTGCAAACACATTGAGGAACGCCGTTTATGGAGCCGGTGGTTTAGGAGCGCGTTTGCCAGGGCAACTCAAGAGCCTTTGGCAGGCAGCAAGAACAACAAAAGGTTTTAATATCGGGAATTTTGTCAAAAATTTCAAGACTCAGATAGGGAAAACCAGTGGAGCGTCGGCCCTGGTGGTTGACCGCGCCCTGCGGATGCCACACCTGGCAAACCGTGTTGAGCATTTAATAAGCCACTCGGCTGAAGCCAGGAAAGCGATGGGGAAAGGGGGAAAGGCCGCTGCCGTTAGAGTTGTATTAAGACACATGGTTGACAATGCGTTGTTTCTTGGCGGCGCTTCCTTTTTCGATGCCTACATGCAAGGGGCCAGGACGGAGAAGCTCGTACCTACGCGGCCAGCCTTTGAAGCTGGCGCTGCCGGAGGCGCCTTTGGCGCGATGATAGCGCCTGCAACTGCCACTGTCGGTTTCTTGTTCAAAGGGCTTTTGAAGTATCCGGGCGGGGAAAGGATTCACTCAATTATATCTGAAGCTGGCGGGTTCGGCAGCGTAAGCGCCGCCGTTGACGCAATTCACCAGCTGAAAACCGAAGGAGACGTTGATTGGGTGAAGGTGCTTCGCAATTCCTCCATGGATATAATCATGGGGGGTTATGTTGGTTCCACGCGGCCTATCCAGCGTGCCAATATAAAAATGGCGGATAAAGCAGCGGACAAAGCGTTTATAGATATAACACTATACTTGGGAATGGCAGAAGCACGCCTGATAGGTTTCAGGGCGTATAGCATTGCTCGAGCGCGTTGGCAAAAAGAGGGTGCCAAGAGCGATCAATGGATCAACATAAGGGAAAGCGACTTGGTCCAGGCACGCCAGGAAAGAGCGCAAAAGCGCCCGGAAGAGCAATTTTTATGGCCCAAGGAACGTCCAGAAGCAAGGAAAAAGACGGTAACTGTCCAAGAGACAGAAAAGCCGACAGAAAAGCCAACAGAAAAGCCAACAGAAAAGCCAACAGAAAAGCCGGATGTGATTATTGAAGGTAAAGTTGTTGAGGAGGGTGGGAAATACCGGGAACCGGACTTAAAGCCCAGAGCAACAACCAAACGGTTCGATCTAGACGACTCGGTCGAATTTTCCATTACAGACCAGGCAAGCGATGGCACTACGACGACGCGCACTTTTGAAGGGACGATAATTTCCATTGAGGCGGATGGCGGCTATATAATCAGTGTCGAGGGAGAAGGCACCTTACGACTATCCGGCCAGGATGGCAAAGTCGATCCTGGTTATTTGTTGCGCCCGGCACGTCCAGGAGGGATTGTCGCAGAAGAAGACGTTACTCCTGTTGTCGAAGAAGACGTTACTCCTGTTGCAGAAGAAGACGTTACTCCTGCCGTAGAAGAAGAAGTCTCAACCATAGCGGATCTGGCCATAAACTTCTGGCGACTTAGCAACGTCATTCAAGCACTGCCGGAGGATATCCGTCTTAAAAGAGTCCTCGGAGCAATGTGGGACCGGTTAGAGGCCAGCAATGTTGAAATCCGGGAACACACCGGCGCGGACTACGATCCAGGAATGGCACTCGATGTCCAGTTATTCCAAGATGATCCTTCATTGAAACATGAAACCATTATCGAAACTATAAAACCCAGCATCTTCGTTTCTGGGCGTCTAGTTAGCCCTGGAGAAGTAATCGTAGGAAAACCATCCTCCCCCGAAGAGACATTCATGGAAGGCGAAAGAGAAGTGTCGGAGCCAGAAGCGGAAGCCTTGCTTGAAGAAGCCGAGAAAGCGGCGGAAGCCTTGCTTGAAGAAGCCGAGAAAGCGGCGGATTTCCAGTATCCAGATCGTATTCAAGACCTACTTGAAAGCGACAGCAATAAATTGCCGCAACACACCCCCAATGCCATGCAACCCAAAATGGCATGGACGAGGGAAGCACAAGTCGAGTACGATACAATCCTTGGAGTCACATACCCGCACGGCGAGCTCGCAGCAAGATGGGGAATTTTGTTTGCAGAGCGAGTAGCAGCAGCTCGAGGGCATGACAGGGTCTGGAAGAGCGATGTCAACGCATACGTCGTCGCAGGAATAGTCGCAAAGGAAACCTCCGACTTCATGAAGCAAGACCTGAACCGCCAGGGTCGGTTGACTGACGCTAAATTCCTCGAAGTATCCGAAAGTCTTACAGAAGAACCTGTCGGCGAACCTATCGAAGTGCTTGGCGGCGAACCTGTCGGCGAACCTATCGAAGAACCTGTCGAAGAACCTGTCGGCGAACCTGTCGACGAACCTGTCGAAGAACCGGCAGAGGTGAACCTTGCTCTGGCAGATAGGGAGTTCGGCATTTGGCTGCATGTTAAAACCGGCGTGCCAGTTCGATTCGAGACATGGCGCGGAGAAGGCGCTGACCCCAATACATATACTCATCCCGAATTAGGTCCTGTTATCGGTCCTGGCCGCTATTCCGCAATTAGCAGGGAAGAAGCATTGAAGTTTGCTGGCGGGGAAACACCTGAGCCCTTCCGGCTTACAATTGACCTGGAAAGCCCTCTTGTCATAAACAACAACTCTGACCTTTTGAATTATTATAATATTGCTCTCGCCTCCGAAGGCTTGCCCAAGGCGGAGTTCTTTCCACAAGGTTCCACGGAAGACCCAGACGGGGGGAGAGAGGTAAGGGCCGCTCTGGCGAAAATAGTGGGCCAGATGCGTAAGGACGGTCATGATGGCCTTCTTGTCAATGTCCCCCTGGGCTCGGACAATCAAGTTACCCGTGAGTTTGTGGACCTTGCTGCTTCGGAAGAGGGTAAACCGATTCACCTGACACATTTTGAAGCGGGCGTCAAGGTGCTGAGGAGAATATTTGGCAATACGCAAATATTTGAGCTTCCCCGGCTAGATGAACCCCCCCTCACTATTACCGAGCCACCTGCTACCGAGCCACCTGCTACCGAGCCACCTGCCGGCGAACTGGACCCTGAATCTCAAAATACAGTCTTTACCCCGGAATTAGTGAACCAAGCTAGAGAGAATCTCAAAAAGAAGCTCGGATCAACGATGATGGGCCTTGATCCTACCGTGCTGGCCGACCTTATAATTATTGGTGGCGGGCACATAGAACCGCTGGTAAAACGCGGCGTTGCGAATTTCAGTTCCTGGGCGCAACGGACAATGGACGAATACAAAGACATTCTTCTTGAAGCGGTCCAGGATGCTATCGAGAGACGGAAAACAGAGCCACCAGGTGCGACTGTCAAAACTACGAAGGAATATGCAGCGGATGTGGAAGAAAGACTCAAGGCGGCCAGGGAGGAATTGCCGACGGTGTGGTCCGGGCTTCTTCGCAACAAAGGCTTAAGGCAGAAGTTCGGGGAGTCGCTGTTAAACATCGTAGACATATCAAGAGAGGCAACTTCATATTACCAAAAGAAACTGGATGGCGAAACCCCCCAGCCTGCTGAAGGATTTAGTGTTACGGATCTTGGATTCGCGAACGACAAAGAATTCGAGACGTTTGTGCGGGGAGAAAAAGTAACAATAACACCACCTGCCAAGCCTGCCACAGAGACGACTACCACAGTACCCCCAGCAGAGACGACTACCACAGTACCCGCAGCAGAGACGACTACCACAGTACCCCCAGCAGAGACGACTGCCACAGTACCCCCAGCAGAGACGACTGCCACAGTACCCCCAGCAGAGACGACTACCACAGTACCCGCAGCAGAGACGCGAGATGTGAAGCCTCCGGCACAGCGCGTAGAGGGCGACAAAATGTTGGCAGATGGGGCGATTGATGAAGATGGCATGACAGAAAATCCCTATTGGGGGTTAACGGCTGCGGATGTGGCCCAGTTTGAGGAAATAGTAAACGAGCCTATTGTTGATCTAGGGGACGGCGACCTGAAAAGTTTTAATGAAATATTTGAGCTGGCTGGCATTAAAATACTTCCTTTGTCCAAGAAACATATCGACCTGGGGATTTCTCAGCGAGAAATATTCCCCGATCTCCATGCAGAAAATGCAGATGGGGAAAAAGTACCGACAACGGTGCCTGGTCATTGGGGCTTTTTCCTTAAAGACATAAAGAGGAAGGGAGGGCAAGGCAAGGGCACTTACGCTTTGAATAAAGCCGGTCATTTGCGACCATCCCAGCCGGGAGTGAGAGGCTTGCATCCTGAAGGGGATTGGTTCTCAGCATGGAATCCAAACCAGAAAAAATGGGGGTTCTACAATGTCAAACCCGGAAGCGTCGAAGGAGACAATGCGGTTACTCCAGATGGCCGCGTCGGGGCGATACGAGCTCAACTTTCCGAAATCGTGGATCGACTCAGAGGTTCAGAGATTGCGGAATTCAAGTCAGCTGAGGAACGCGGAAGAGCGGAGGTTACTCGCGTCCGATCCCGAGAACTGGGACAAGGAATGGACCGAAGAAGAACTAGCGAAGAGCTCACTAACCTTACAAGTGGGGGAACTCGTGAGATCCTACGGCGTGGGACGGATCACGGCGTCCCGGCTCAAGGCATAGAATTCCAGATCCAGAATATAGGCGCCATCGTATCGGTTTATGATAACGGACAGGGACTCTTCATACTCGCCGAGCCAGCAGGCACGGGCAAAACGTTTACTCTCGGCGGTGTTATGAGGGAGCTCGGTCCAAAGACGCTGAATGACTTCCTTTACGTCACGACAAGCGAAAAAACCGTCCAACAGGTACGGAAAGACCTTAAAGCCTTCGAGCTTGAATTGAATCCTGACGACGGAACAAATCGTACCGACTTAGATCAAAAACCTAACGTTCATTTAACAACCTATGGCAAGCTCGTTAGCGATCCCCAACGTTTCAGTAATATGGCAAAAGGGAAAGTGCTCATACTGGACGAAGCGCACAGAGGCAAGAACGAGGCGGCCGCAACGGGAGGAGTAGTACGGGAGTTAATAAAAAATGCGGATTTTGTTATTGCGTCGTCAGCCACACCGTTTGGAAATGTCAACGAGGCAGCATACCTCAAACAGACTGGAGCATGGGATACAGTAGAGGTAAACCACCCATCTATGGGCATCGTTAGAGGGCACACGGCTTGGGCCTTTATGTTTGGATCTGAAATAGTGCGAAATAAAAAGTATGTAAGGCCCGGCGGTGAGTATGTAACATTAGCGGCAACCGCCATAGAAAGAATACAAGAAGCTCGGGATCAATCCGAGAATGTGTTTAACTTGGGGGTGATGCCATACAGGGAGCCGAAAAAACGGTCCCAGGACGAAAGAAATCATCCAACCATCATTACGTTAAAATCCGCCCGTGGCGAACCGTTTCCAGAACTGCTAACAATAATTACAGGGATCGCTGAGGACCTGGGAGTGGACATATTACTAAATCCAGAACCTGGGCTTGCTGAGTTCTACGAAGAGCATGGTTTTCAGACTCATCTACCAGGAGACGTAGTGCCTGGCGGCAAAGAAGGACACCTAATCTACAAGCACCGCCCAACGGATGAATTTGAGGCACAGTGGGCCAAGCGCCAGGACGAGAGAGAACTCCAGATGCAAGCAAATGATTGGTTATTGAGAGCCGGTATTTACGTTGCCCATGAGAGCAGGCTGGACCCAGCATTAATAATACAGGATCTTGTTAAGGTGACAGTGGATCCCGAGTGGCCGGAAAGGTTCGTCAACGTCCTTGCTGCTTACGACACTGCGATGTCCACGGCGTCGGGACCTGTCAAGAGAATGATACAAATGCACCGGGAAGGTCTTCAGCAGCGTATTCTGGAAGCCTCCAAGATCGTGCAGGGAATCGAATATGCCAGGGGGCACATTGACGAGGGGAAACAGGTTCTCCTGTTTGTTACCACCAGGTCCCCCCGGTGGATTGGAAGGTATGCTACGGCGGGAGGAAAGAGCGGGGAAGGGTACTTCGATATTCACAAACGCGGTCAAAACGCCAACTGGGCACTTGACCAGGCACCTCCGGGCGCTTGGAACGAAATGGTTTGGCGATTGGAAGGGGAGCATCAGGAAGAGTTGCGAAGAAGCCCGGACCACACCGTTGGAAAAGCAACAAAAAGGCATTACACGGCATTGGAAATTGAACAAATAATGGGGATGTGGCAGCAGGAATACGACAGTATGCCCGATGATTCTGCGACGGGGTTTACGAAGGGTAACTGGCTTGCGCTTAATCCCCCGCCATTCGGCCAAGGGATTGAAGCTATTGCTGCGGCAATGGCAGAGCATGGCATTGATGAGATGCTCCCGGCTGTTGTAGACCATCTTCGAGAGGGACTCGAGCGTGACGACCCGGATCATAAGTCAATCGCGCCGGAAGATATTAAGGAGTTTCACGGGGGCCTGAAAGGTGGTGCCACCAAATTAACCCGGCAAGTACAGGAGTGGAAAGACGGCATAGGGGACGCTCTCATCGTTACGATGGCAATGGGCGGGACCGGCCTTTCGTATCACGATACGACAGGCGATATGCCAAGGCGGGTTCAGATCAATCTAAACCTGCCTTGGAGCTCAAACATATTCACGCAAACGTCGGGCCGGCTTGCTCGCTATGGTATCAAAAAGCCGGTGGAAGTATATTGGTTGTTTGCCGACAACATTCCGTTTGAACAGCATCTCTCCACCCTGGTTGGCAATATGATAGCACAACAACAGGCCGTGCTTGCTGGAACGCTTGACACAGCCACGACCCGAGTGGAAGAGTTCGATCTTACAGACGCAGACCAGCACGAGCTCTTGCTACGGCAATCCACGGAGGGCCCGCCACCTGAGCCGCCGGCGCCCGATGACGAAGGTGGGCCTCCCGTCCCGACTTCTGGGCCAAGCGGCCCGAGTGAGCCTGGCGGGCCTGGCGAATTGATCACGACCATAGATTTGTCGAAGCCTCGTGTCCGTCTCCAGGGTAAATCTGTAGTCGAAGGAGGAACGCCGGCGGAACGAGCTGTAGAGCAAATAGAGGGCCTGGGTCCAAGAAACCCACTCAATGCGAAAGAGATCGTTTTTGATGGTGCGAAGGTTGAGGTGCGGACGGATTTGAATGATCCTAATGGCATCGTGCTAGGAAGCATAGCCGCCTTGGAACAAGGGCAAGGTGCTGGCTCGTCCGCATTAGAAAAAATTATAAGCATCGCCGACGAATACGGCGTCCATATATCATTGGTTGCGGTGCCTTATGGTCTTGACACGGGTGATCGTGAGGAGTCTGACCCCGATGTATTCGCCAAAGCAGTGACTCGACTTGTAAATTGGTATAAAAAGTATGGTTTTGAAGAAGACGGGCCAAACACAGCCATAGAGGGGGAGCAATATTTAATCCGCGAAGCTGGAGGCGCGAAGCTGGCTACCGAGTCCGAAGATCGTGGAGGAACGCAGGCAGAACGAGCTATAAAGCAAATAGAGGACCTGGGTCCCTTTGATGCCGAAAAAGGCTTCGTTCGGATTAGCTATACGGATCTACAGGTGAGACCAGACCCTAACGTGCCGGATCGCATACATCTGCGAGTTGGCCGCCATCCCCGGCGCCCGGATCACCCTCACCCTTCCTTTTTTACCCGGCCACACGGGCAGGATCAGTCCACAATAGAAAAACTTACCAGCATTGCCGACAAAGAAAGCGTAAGTATAGTCGTAGTTGCGGTGCCTTTTGTCTCTCCTGACGAACCTGACCTAGATCTAGATGCAAAGATTACGAAAACCGACGCCATTATAGGGCGGTACCAAAAACATGGTTTTGAAGAAGAAGGAAAATATACAGGCGCAGAGGGTTACCAAACCTTGCTCCGCCCGCCTGCCAAAGGCGCAGAAGCTGAGGCTTCGGCCACAGAAGAACCAGAACCAGACCCGCCGGAAACAGGTCTCGCTACGACGCCTGAAGCAGTCCAGGATATTTCCTCCGCGCCCGGCACGTTGGGAGAATTAGAAGTCCCGCCAGAAGGCATTTACATCATGCGTGCAGAGACTGGCAACTTCCAGGAAACCCTCAAATTCTTTGCTAAGGATGGAATCACAAAACTAGGAAAACCAATTGGCGGCAGCAAGCTCGTCTACGTTTTCGCCGGCAACCTTATCTTCGATGCGAAGCCTATCAGCCAGGTACTGAAATGGATGAAGAGGACGAAAAAGGTCAGCGGGGGGCACGGCGGGCCGGAGAGCATTGAAATAAGAATCGAGCGTAAGGGGGAAGAAGTCGAGCTGGTCATCAAGACAACGGGGAGAACCAGGGCCGAGCACCATTTCCCGGCTATCACGGGCTACGCGATAGAATGGATCCTGAGAGATATTAGAGCGAATCTGCAACCAGGTGCCGTCGTTCACTTGCTGGGTCCAATAGCCAACGAAGCTAGAACTCTGCTCTACGGACCACCGACAGCAGGTGATATTCCCCCCGTGCGCCGCGTGGGCGTCAATATCGCTCCAAAGCGCAAAATTTCCCGCCTTGCATTATCCACAAAGGAATTTGGAAGCATGGATGCAGTCGTTGATTTCCTCGAGGGAAACGTGGCCCCTGTTGGAATTGCAGAAAGGATAGCCGAGACTCGGGGCTCTGGAGAGGCATGGTCCGCTGAAGCCGTCCGAGGCCGAGAGAGTGAATTCCTGGGGGAGGATGCTCCATATGCGGTCCCGGTTGTCAGCCAGCTTCCTCCCGATAACATGCGTATGCCCTTCCCGGTTAAACGGACGCCGGCCAAAATGCTGGCTGCCAACCCCGAGAAACCGAGTGGTCAAGCGCAAATCGGTAAGCTGTCAGACGGAACCGAGTTCATGACAGACTCACATTACATTTTAATACACCCGGATCTTAGCAAGGTGTCTCCAAAAAATATCCAAAAAGCTGACACGACAAGGGAGAAACATGCGGAAAGCATTCTAGAGGAACACTTCAAAGAGCGAGGCCACTATCCCAGGGTCCTTAGCTCGGAAATTGCCACCGGGAAAGAAAAGAGCCGCAAGACTGGCGTGATTCTCGATCACCCGTCTGCCGAAACGATACCTGATACTCTATCGGATCTTAAAACCAAGGCGCAGCTTGCTTTTAACGTTGGCGAAGATCAGCTCCTCGCGGTTCCCCGCTACTCGTATGATCTCCATGCGAGCATGGGCTTCAGGCTTGTTTATACGGGAAAAGGAAGAGATGAGACTCCCATGCTCCGCATCGAAGATAACGATGGGAATTTCCAGGGAATCATGCTGCCCTCCAGTGACGCGTGGGTAGATCCGCCTGATACCGCCGCACCGGCAAAAAGCGATGAAATCGTTTTGCGAAATGAGTGGTCAACCCTTATTGACTCTCGAATACCGGAACCCGAGACACTCGAGGACGCTGTTGATGTCCTCGAGAGCGCATCCGACACGGAGGGCACGGGCCCTAAGATGAAACCGGACGGACCGGAAGATTACGGCAGTATGGGAAGGGCAGCAAAAACCGGCGGTGGTGGCAGGGCGCCGTCAGTCGGTGGAAGAAGGTCCAGGAGAGGAGGAGGCAGGAACGCAGGCGGAACCATCATCTTCACGGAAATGCCCGAGATGGTAACGAAGCTCACAAAGAGGGTCGCCGAAACGCTGAAGAAGCTGGTAAATGTAATCGGCGAAGGTCGTGGCAAGCCTGTTGGCGTCAAGGATCCGGCCTTCCGTGAGTTCCTCGAGGACAATGAGGGCAAGCCGGAAGGCAGACTGGATCGAATGGTCAATGGATTACTGGACATGTTCTGGTATGAACGTGTAATCAAGGACTTCCCCAAGCTCCAGAATGATGTCCGGCTGTTCCGTGGAGAGTTGGCTCGGATACCGACATACACTGATGAGAAGCTCCTGGCGGTTATGGAAGGGATCAAGGGCCCCGAAGACTATGCTGTGTTTAATCAAATTATTTTATTGCAAGACATGATAGGTGAGAAGCTCGCCGAAAGGACCGTTTCCCGAGACTTTAGCCTGGAACAGCTTGAGGCGGAATTAGCCAATCAAGTGAAAGTTGCCGAGGGATTAAACCCGGCAATTCTGAAGGCCGTTGAACGGCACAAGGCCCTTGTCAGGGAAATGGGGGAAGACCTGATTAGACGTGGAAAGATAAGCCCCGAGGACCTCAAAAAGGATTACTTCCCGCATATCGTCCTTGATTTTGCCCGGTCCATGGCTGCATCAATAACGGGTGCTCCATACATTATCAGGGAGCCGTTCCGTGGATATAGCAAGAAACGGAAAGGAACCGAACGCGACATTGAAACCGATTATATCGAGGGTATGTGGAGGCATGTGTCGAGCGTACAACGTCACAACGAGATTGACGACTTTATCGAACAGATAGTGAAAACATTTGACCGGAAGCCGGAGCTTACAAAGGAAGAAAGGAAACTCCTGCAATTCAACAAGCCATACTATATTGACGGTATGCCGCACGTATTGTGGCAGCCGGATCCTGGCAGGGCAGCTTACCCGGTTCAAACTATTCCCGAAAAGCTGGTAAGGGATGCCATTTCACGCAACCTTGCTGATGTTACCGTCCCCGTGTCTGATGTAAAACCGGGGCTTGCAATAGGCGGCTGGAAGAAGAGTTTTCTGATCCCCGTTGACATTGCTACGCGGCTCAACCAATTCAATACTGAAGGCCAGCCAAACTGGCTGATGAGTGAAATTAATATGTTTACGCGGGCGTGGAAGAGCCTCACCATTCTCTTTGGCGGCCCGAAGTGGCAGATATTCAATATGATGGGCGACATGGCAAACTTGTACCGCGAGGATCCAGCTGCCCTTCTCAATCTTCTTAACCCGATGTTGCAGAGCAAGGCGCTGCGCGAAATAAAGGCAGCTGCCAGGGGCGAGCCGTCGGAAATGTATCAGGAGATAGCAAAACAGCAAGTCGTCGAAATTGGGCCCACCTATGTGTCCGAGCTGGGGGGCAACACAGAAAACTTAGCCGAGATGAGAAGTTTCCGCACGGGCTTCAGGGGCTGGCTTGCCAGGACTATTCTGAACATGAAGAGTGCCGGGTTGGTAACACAGAAACTAAGCTATCTGCTGGCACCCGCACAGACATTCAGGGACGTTGCCCAGGTGCGAGAAGAAATTGTCCGCCTGGCGAAAGCGATGGCGGATTACCACCGGATTAAACGCGGCGAGCCGGTCAAGGCAACGAAACGACTGATTGGCGGGCTTGATCCCAAGTCTTTTGCAGCGATGGGGAAAGTGGCCCGTGAGTTTACAATAGATTACGGCAAGTTCACCGAGGCTGAAAATCGTTGGATCCGGGGATTCCTTCTTCCGTTCTGGTCATGGACCAAACAGAACTTCCCGAATTGGGCTGCGTATGCCGTCACGAAACCGCTTGGCCTTGCTCTTAAATTCGGGATACCCATGATAGCCGCATCCATGTGGAACAACAGTGGTGAGCGGCGTGAAGTTGAAGAGTCGCTGGACGACTGGAAGCGGGAGAGTCCGCATCTTATAACCGGCTTTAGGGACTCTCGCGGGAGAGCTATTGTCCTCTACTATACAGGCCATCCCCTTGTAGATGCTATGGACCTCATTGGGATTGGCAGCATCACAACGTATATGGAAGAAATGCAAAAGGGAAACATGACACTTGACGAATCGTCGATGGAGCTCGTGAAAGACATCAAGGACGCCCCGAAAGAGGCTTTTACAAATCTCCTGACACCTGCGTTCAAGGTTCCAGGGGAACTGCTGTCAAATAGACGGTGGTGGAGTGACCGGCCAATCGTATCCGAGGGCCTCAAAAAAACTCCCGTGGGAAAGAAGCGCAGGGGGATTCATGTGCTCGAGACTGTGTTCCGGCCTGTCCGCGAGGCGCGGGCATTGGGACGGTTCCTTGCAAAAGATGATATGACCTGGTGGGACTTTCTCAACCAGCGTTGGGGCATGGGGCTGCCCATAGGTTATGAAGACGTGCAAGAAAACCTCAGAAGAAAGGCTGGCCAGCAGGCTTTCGATGCAACCAGGGAGACGCGAGAAATCCGGGCATACCACGCTTACCAGATTGAAGAAGAATTAAGGGAATATCTTGTCGCTAAAGAACGTGGGAACACCGGGGTGGCGTCGATGCACCTTGAGAGAGCGCAAGAAATAAGACGGGCCGTTAAATTCACCCAGAAGAGATTTGACCAGATCCTGTTTGACCTTCAGGTGCCGGAGTTCGAGGTATTCAGGAAGGCTGCCTGGGAAGCATCCGACACGGAGGCAGTTTCCCCACGGCTGGAATACTTTCTCAACCTGGGACCGAGGGAGCAGGCGAAACTCCGCCGGGTCTTACATGGGCGCCCGGAGATGCTTGAGAGACTCATACTTCAATACCAGGAAGATAAGGACAAGCTCAGCCCACGGCAGCTTGAAAACTGGCAATGGAAAGGAAAGAGAGGTGGACGATCATCGAACTCAAGACCGACATCCTCGACCTCGGCCCCAGCTTAGGCATGGCAGGCATCCTGACTGCCGGGGAAAATGTTGCCAATGGCGTGCGTGCAAATGTCCTGGGCTTCTGGGAGGACGGGCGTCCCGTGATGCCCGCCCTGGTTGCGTTTGGACAATCGACGCCCCTGTTGCGGTTCCTGGGGCCAGATAGCAGGTTATGGCAGGACACCCAGGGCCGGTTGCCTGGAGCGTCCTTGTCGGGGCCGGTTGGGACGGGCGCTGTTGTGGAACGGAGCACGCACATAATACGTGTCGCCCCACATGTCCTGGATGCGCTCATTATAGAGGCTGCGCGTGCCGAGCTGGCAGAAACCGATCTCAAGTGGTGTTGTGCTGTCCCGCTATACGCAGGTCTTCCCGGACCGCATACTATTGCTACGGACCGGCGCCGCACCGCAAATGATTATTTCGGAAGTCTGAGGTTCAGGGACATAACGGTTAAAGAAGACGGTACGATCATCGCCAAGGGTCCTTTTATCGGTGTGGTTACGTCTAGCCATAACGACCCGCGCACTGCTTCAGCTCAGGCGCGGCGTATTGCTGGAGGAGTGCGATATAATGACAAAGAGGAAGTCGCAGACGACACGGAAGAAGCGTTCAGGGACTTCTCGCGGCTCGCAGCATGGAGACTCATGGGGAGCAAGCACGGGACTGACAGTTATGGTGTGCACCGCAGTCCTGACAGTCGGCGCGATGCAGACGGCAGCCACGTTAACGGGGCATGACGGGAAGCTCACGGCTGGCACTGTCGGCGCTGTTTGCGCTTTCGTTTCCGGTATCATCGTGCACGTTGTCACGAAGCGCCAATCCCAGTAATAGGGGGACATAATGGCTCCAAAGGAATTCCGGCAACACCAGCTCCGCTTGCTCGAGGGCGCAATCATCGACATCGCCGAAACCTTGAAAACAGCTCCTGCCGATGAATGTCCGTCCCTGGCCCAAACATTCGCAATCATAAATGATTCATACAATTCCCTGGTCCGGGAAGACACCCTGCAACAGGCTGCCAATGGGATCTTGATGCTTGGGGAGAAGCCGGTTGGCTTCGTCAAGAAGGGCGCCAATCCCGAAATGGCTCAAGATATGATACCCCACCTTGTCCAGCGGGCAGACGAAGAATGGCTACAGGAAACGTTATCATTGATCGCAAGAGAACTCCACTCCCGAGCAAAAGAAGCCCAGCTTAATGAGCAGATCGACGAAAGCGGGGAGTAACCTGGTTGGTTCCCTGGTCAAGCGGACCCGCAGTCTCGTTGCCGGATACGATGAGATGCTGGGGCCCGGCGAAAAGATCCTGTCTCACAATAAGGTAACAGGGTTCAGCCTCAACCTTCCGATTGCCCCAACGTGTCAGCCGACCAAGGTGTGCTCAACCACATGTTATTTTGCCAAGGGTGGCACCAGCTGGCCAAACTCGCTGAAGAAGCAACACCGTCTTTTTAATAGTATTAAAGATGATCCTGGAACCATGGCGCAAAGACTGGCAGACGAGTGCGGGAAGAGCACGCTCACATTTCTCCGGTGGAACGGTGGCGGCGACTTGTTCGCCGAGTCCGTTCAAATGCTTAACAGGTTTGCCAGGCTAAAGCCCGACCTGCCCGTGTGGGTGACAACACGTCTCCCGGAGCTCGCCGCCCAGGTAGAAAGCCAGGCGAACGTATTTGTGCACTTCAGCCTGGACGGTTCATCGCTGGACCGTAAAACCCGTTACGAAGCGCTGCCCAGGCAATCTCAAAATTATTTCTATTCCTATCAGTGTGACAAGGGTGAAGTGCCAAGCCTGGACAAGCTCGAAGGTGTTTCCGTCGTGTTTTTTGATGGCTATAAGCCGCCAGGCGATTATGCCCACCTGGAGAAAGCGGTCATCTGCCCACTCAATACGCTCGATGATATAACTAATGCCTGTGAAGGATGCCGTCGCTGCTTCAATGACGAAGCAGTTTGTCATAGACGCGAGAAGAGTGCAGACGCAAATCTAACGGGGCAGTGAGCATGAGGAACTATGAGACGTTTTTTTAAGCGCTTCTTTCAGAAGCGGATTGTGCGGATTTCCGTAGACGTGGCGCGGTATCTTTTCTGGGGCACCGCCGTTGACCTCATCAGAGACATCGCCGAGGACGGGAAACACTTTGCCCTGGGTGGCTCGCTTTTTGGGCGCCGGCACTTCCTTATCGTAACCGCCGGCGAAACACCGCCGGCAGAATATCCTCGTTCAACCCAGGTCTACACCTATGAGACGGATGATGAGATCTTCGCGGTATGGTTCAATAGCGTTCCAAGGTCACGATGGAAGCGCTTGGCAGCTGAGGGGAAAGTGATTAGCCTCTAGGATTACTTCGTGCGGGGGCACCGGTTTCTTCTGCAAATCGCTTGAATACCCATTAGGACTCCTTGCTTATAGTCTTGCCATAGCTGAGGGGCATTGTCTTCTGCGTTGACACGTTCAACGAAGGATAGCGGGAGGGCTTCCTGCCTGGCTTCCATTTCCATAGTTAAGCCTGTGTGCACAGTCAGTTCCTGTTTGCGTTCCAGTAATGTCAACGCAGCCTGGCGACCACGTTCCTCGCCGCAGTTGTAAACGCACTTGCGGAATTCCCCGAAATCGTCCCCCTGTTCCATGCACTCAACTCCGTTCGTGTCCGTCTCCAGGGTAAATCCGAGTCTACGGTCAGTCTACGGTCTACAAATCCCAGGTTTGTCAGGAAAAGTGGGGGACTCCGCGCTGTCCCCCGATGCCTCGCAACCACTTACAAGGCACTACTATTGTTGACCACAATAGGGTGATGACAAGACGGTTAATGTGACATAGTCACGGTTCGCGGAGCCGTGCCGTTATCGCGTTGTGTAATCGTGCCTTTCGGGCTTACATCCCACCGAGCGTAACTTAAATCGAAGTCCTTGGCCCGCTCCTCCAGCGGGTATCCGGCGAGGAATTTATCATTAGGGGTGAGGCATATTTCCCTTCGTAGCCTCATGTGCCTTCGGGACACCGCAATGCCTCCATCGAGAGGCATCTTCCATCTTTTATATCTGGGCTCTGGATCATCAGCGAAAACCTTGACTCCGAACGTCTCGAGGAAACGACGCTTTTTATCCAACATTTCATTTACTTTGCTTTCGTCCACCAGAGGCTCACCCGATCCTTCCCGGTGCGGCGATGGTTTCCCTGGGCTGTTTCTGTATAAGTTTGTGTAGCCTTGGGCATCACGGATCCTATTGTTGGCGTCGTCCCCGTCCGCTCCCACTCAGCTGTCACCGCCTGAATATTTTTGCAGGTCCTCCGCTTTTCCCGTTCTACCAGGTCAGGCCACCGTCCTTCGTTGAACAACATCTCTCGCAGGGTTTGGTTGTCTTGCACGAGCTGAAGAGTAGTGCGAGCCAAGTCCCCCCCGTCAGTCTCCGCCCTGGGGCCCTCGAGGTATCCCATGGCGAGTTGTGCCGCTGCGGCTAATTCCGCCTTTGTTTGCATAAATACCCCCCTACATCTATAGTGCCTTGCTCCCCTGGACTCGCTCAGAACGCAACCTCGCCAGGCTTTTTTGGCGATTTCTTAGAAAGGCATGGCATTTTCGTCATAATCCTCGAAAGCCTTGTCACTGCCCGTGCCATTCGTTGCAGTCGTGTCGTTCCCTTCGGGCTTGCGGTCCAGGAGCTGAACTCGATCTGCCACAACCTCCGCCGTTGTCCGTTTCTGTTCTTCCTTGTCAATCCACTCTCTGATTTGAAGTCGCCCGTCTACTGCGGTGAGCCGCCCCTTCGATCCATACTGCACGATGAAGTCAGCGCTCTGTCTCCACGCGACACAACGGATAAAGTCAACAGCCTTTTCCCCGTCGTCATCTTTCCTGGAAGGTCGGTCAACAGCTAACGTGAAATTGGAGACAGCGGTGCCAGTCTTAGTCTCATTCATTTCCGGGTCCCGTGTTAGTCGCCCAACGATCACAACTCTATTTATCATCGCTTTTGCCTCCGCATGTATCTGGATGGCACGCTACATGATGTGGCCGATAGCAGTGCACTGCACCCGTCGCCCTGCGTGGGATTGCTTTGCCCCACAGACTCTTTTCCTGTTTCCTGATTCCTAAAACATTTTCACCCCCGGCTTGAGGGGACGGAACGATAAACACCGTCGGCTCCGCATTAACCCAGATTCCAGCTCGGCTTCCATTCGGATAGGCGAGTCGCACGCCTTCTGCACAACGAGGGCATTGTGCCAAGGGCCTGTTCCTGACCAGCATTATTTCACACCCCCTGTCCATACATATTGCTCGTTAGTCCCCTCGAGTTCGAGTTCCTCATCGACCTCTTCCAGGTTCATGGGCCTCAAGAATAGCGGCGTTCCCTCACCAACGTAGGCTCCAACCGTATTGAACTCGTAGAACTCCACCGCTTCATCAGGGCTCATTCCCTGGGTTACGAAAACTGCGATAACTTCAGGCTCGGAATATACAGCCAGGTATTTATTAAACTGGCGGCCAATACCCATGAAAGCGGCTTCGAGTCCGTTTGCCATCATCATTTTTTCCATGTTGGTTTTCCCTCCCCATCAAAGAGGCGCGGAATGGTTGCCGGCTCCGAAGGCTTCTCGGGGGTGCTTGCCTCTTTGTCATCTTGGACTTGCGCCAGGGCTTGTTGAGGCTCGGTTCCCTTCCCAGGCACGCTCCCGTCAACCTGTGCCGCAGGGAATACAGCTTTGACTTCCAGTAATTGACGCAACAGGAATTCTTTTTCATCGGCAGTCATGTCCTTGAAGTCCTGGAGTTCCAGTGGCCACAGCGTTGGCAGCTCCTTGTGCGGCTTAGTATCCTGATGCTCTGCCAAAGCAAATTTCATCCCTCTCCAGGCGATCACTCTGTAGCTCATTCAATATCAAATTTCGCTTTCAGGATAAGTCCATTAAAGCAATCCGCGCATGGCCAGAACTTTGGAAAATCGTGTCCTCGCAATGGCCTTCCGGTAGCGCTAATTTCGATCTCCTCGGGACGCTCATTAGCATCTTTCCCTGGCTTGCGCTCAACGGTGGCCTTGAATACTTGTGGGTTCCCCGAAAGGAGCATTGTTAAGGGCCCAAGTTCCGACATCGGCATTTCCTTTTCACACTCGGTGCAGAAGATCTTGACTTCTTTCACTTCCGGCCTCCTTCACACAATTTCTCGTTCTAATGCAAACCGAAGAACTTTCCCCGATTTCGCCTTGATTGCTTCATACTTCCACAACTCGACGCGATACGCGCCACGGGAATCCTCCGTTGTTATCCTTCTCTCCCTCAACTTGCGTATGTGGCTTGCCCGACCATTCCTGGCACACACCTCGATGACCAGAACCTTTCGAGAGCGGTTCATCCCGTCCCGTGAAGGACACTCCAGGGGCAGGGCCACTATGTCAGGACAAATAGATCTGCCTGATTTCACCACCACGTATCCGAGTTGCTTCAGGTAATCCCGGCATTTGTATTCCAGCTTGCGTCTGTGATAGCTGCTTGGCATGTTACTCAGCCTCGCTTTGCAAGGTCGTCCAGTTTGGCCATTGCATCAGCTTTTTTCGCGGAAGTATCATCATGTTCAGGCGCAGTTCCCCGGGTGTTATCCATAGTCAGCCGCTCACGCAACTTGTCCATCTGCGCCCTGGTTGCATCCGAAACCGTAGCGTGCAATTCTTTCCAACACTCACTGCACACGCCTTCGAGGTTGGGCACTACGGCTCGCTCCTTGCAATGCGAACAAAGTCCATCCTTCCGTTCAGGGACTTTGCCTTCCTCTGCATCAGCCTGTTCGCTTGCTTTCTCTTTAAGCATTTTCCTGACGATCCCACCCAGGTAAGACCCTGGGCGATCAATCCTCTTGCCGGATATTTCAACGGCATAAAAGGCTGTTACCGCTTGAAGCATGATGGGAACGTAGTCCTCACCCGCTTCGGAACATTGGGCGATTTCTTTCTCGAACGCTCCAATCGGCAAGCGTCTCAAAACAGAATCCCTGGGTATCAGAAAGTCTTCGTAATAGTCCGTATGGATACCTGGGCCTTCCTTTGTCGTTGTTTCTTTTACGTCGTTTACGTCTCTGTTAGTAAGTAACTTACTTACTAACTTACTACTACTAGGAAGATCAGAACTGTTCAGCTCCTGACCCCTCTGCCAGATCCGCTCTGACAGCTCCACATACTCCCGGTCCGCCCGAGTGTATGTACGCGCCAACCCCGCGCTGACGATTTCGTCTAACAGGTTCCGCACCTGTTCCGTAGTCCAATTTCTGTCTGCAACGCAAAGGGCTTGCAGGGAGGCCCCATCCGCAGGAACCTCATTACCGCACAACCGCTGCACGGTTATCGCAACGAACAGAATTCGCGACTTGTCACGGAGTAAGCGCATTTCGGCCTGATAACATAATCCTACGAGGAGACGTAAAGCCTGGCCCGGATCGAGCGAGGGCCGTGTCGTTCCACGATGAATGTCCTGTTTCGGTTCGTCTTGGTTTTTGATAGGTCCTTGATTCATGGTTTCCTTTGACACGGCCCAAGCATACAGGCGGTTAAACATTCATGGTTCCATTCGCATCGCCCCTTGGCTTGCAGGTGGCTACTTGCGTCATTTCGACCCTTCCGCCTCTGTTCCCTCGAATACATCGTTGTCTTGCTCGTTACCTGCCTCTGCATGGCTCTTGAGGGCGCCAATGAGGGTTTTCAGCTGTCCTTCGTCCATGTCATTGATCTTGGTGCCGTTGCCGCTTTTCTTTGCAATGTCCTTGATGAGTTTCTGTTCCGTCAATCCAATATCCTCGCAGAGCGACATGATCTGAGCAAACTTGCTTCCCCTGCCATTTAGGCCGGGGGCAGGGGCTTGGGGAGTAGGAGCAGGAGTCTCCCATGCCGGTTCCGGTTCTCCCAGGCGTCCACGGATGGTATCGTCAGTCATTTCATCTGCCGGAGTCCCGGAAAATCCGGCGAAAACAACGATGTGGGCCAAGGAATTGCGACAGCTTTTAGAAATTGCTCTGGTCTGACTCATGCTCGCCAGCTGAAAACGATCACGCCTTGCCCAATTCCTTTCGTCCGACCAACATTCGGCTTGAGAATGGCTGAGAGCACGCGAATTCTGGTCAAGTAAACGCGCTATGCTAATATAGCCGTAAATCCTATCGCCGGATTCTGTCGTCCTTTCCTCGTAGCGACACTCCTGTATGTCCGGCGTGAGCCCCATCATTCTCGCAAGCGTCACCCACGCCTCCACCTTCAGATGCGATTGTTGCGACCCACGAATTTGGACCGCCAAGTCTGCTCGCTTCACAACGTCAATAATGCGTTTGCTCATTCTCGTAGCCAACTCAAGCTCCGCAACGGCTCGCTTATCAGCTTGCTCAACGTCGATGGGCACTATCGTTAGTTCCGTTTCCTCTTCCCTTGGAATCCCTTCAACTTTCACTATCTCTGTTGCCGCCATCTCGCTCCTCCTCAAGAGGGCCGATGTATGATTGCCGGGAGCCTAGAAAGAAACCCAACGCCATCGACCCACTTCAAAATCTAGGCTTTTCAAGCATAACTGCAATACTGGCACTTCATGTGGTTTTGCGTGCGTTCATCACGACGTTCGCCGCACTCCTGGCACACATCGTTGCCCTGTGCCTTGGCTACTGCGCTTATTGCCTTCGACATTGCAAGTTTCTTTTCGCCCATGTCGTCCCCGGCGTTCACAAACGCTATCAGGGCATCAAACAGTTCGCACGATGCAGACATCATGTGTGCGTTCCCTTCCTCCGTTCGTGTGCCGACCTTGAACGGGTATATGGTTTCGCTTGGCTCCGCGACCTGTGCCAGACCGTATCCGCTTGCGTCCACGATGGCAAAGCGTCCATCCCGCTCCTTGACTTTCCATGGCCCCGGCGTGTGCTCTCTCAACTCTTCACCTCCTTCTCACTTTCATTATAAAACAGACTATACGTCTTGTCATGATTGCCCTTGTTCTTGTTTTTCCTTCTTGTCTTTCTGAACTCGTACCCAGCTATTGCACTCTTCATCCCCCTCGCCCGCAGCAACTAAAGGTAGGGTGGCTGCTTGATCGCGTTTACTTACAATTCCAAGTCTAAATCTGGACGATTTGGACTTCTCCAGATCGCGGAGTGCCAAGTCGTCTATTCTATTTGTTAGCTCAGCTATACGCACATTCGTTTTCTCCTGCTGCTCTCGAAAGCGCATGAAGTAAAACTCACATTCCTTTGCTAGATCTGCAATGCGGTTGGACATCTTTTCCAATTTGTCAATTTCCGCTGTTTGCAACAGTGCTTCAAGTCTCCTTCCGCCTCGTTTTGCATCATTCTCCTTCTCCTCTCCCTGTGCCTCATGCTCCTTTATCAGCTGCTGGCATTTTTCACAATCGAGCTGGTGCTCCGCCTGGGCATACCACTCGATGCACATGTGTTTTTGGAGTTCCTTGCTCGGGATTTTGTCAACATTATCCACGAACTCAACCATCGCGGAAACGTATTCTATCATTTGAGGCGATGCCTCAATTGTTGCTCCGCACGGCGTGGTAAAGGAAGGTTGCTCGCTCATTTACTCGCCTCCTCTTTGAATCGTCGCGTCATGGCATTTAGGTGCTGAACGTATTTGTCGTATGCCAGTTCAATCCCTCCGTCCTTCGCCCCTTTCGGCTCTCTTCCCTCGCTGGCACGATACTGCAATACGAGCTTGTCGCACGTGCTCTTGTTTGCGAATATTGCCCGTGGGCCTTTTTTCTTGGTGCAACTAACCTCGATCAGCTCTTGTCCAAGAGCTGAGAGCACGGATGCTATATCAACATCGTGCGTCACATATCTGGTTGGCCCACGGTTCACTTTGCGTTTCATCGTTTCTCCAGCAATGCCTGCGCCTCGCTCATGGTCAGAAAGACCGAGAGCGGAGGGAACTCCAATGCGAGCTTCTGCACGTTTGATCGCCTAGGTGTGCGTCGTTCCAGCTCCCAGTGTGAGATTAATGACGTATGTACCCCGAGCCGCCGGGCGAGCGCACCTTGCGACAGCCCCATGCTCTCTCTGGCCCGCTTTATCTCACTGTTAATTTTCATTCTTCCACCTCCTTGCCTGCATAAATTATAATCACGCATGACTGCCCGTCAATACCATCATGTGCCTCGGAGCTCGTCGCTTCGGGAATCGTCATGATGCCCACGTGACGCCTCTTCACTGTCACCGACATACTCTAACAACTGATCGTATGACTGTTGGCTGTCAACGTCTGCGTTAAATCCGTGATCTTCGCACCAGAGGAGCCACGCCTTTTGCCCGCCGACTATTTTCTCTGCGTCTATAATTGAGTCTTTCAATTCCTCGCCCGACGGCAAATCTGATTCCCACTGACGCTGGTATTCACGAAAATATCCACCATATATATCATCACTCATTATTATCTTTCTCCTTGTTGTCCTGCCCACACGAACATGCCGTGACTCTTAGATCCTCTTCGCTCGCACAATCCTCGCACAGAGCCTCGCCTCCGTCGAGACACACGTAAGCAAAGGACAGCCCGACGCACTCCACATCCGGTCCCCCCTGTTCGCAGGGCTTACCCGTCATTGGCGCATCGCTCTCGCACTCACACGCTCCGCACTTATCGCACTGCGGGCCAACGTCCAGAAAGCCACGCACATCGTTAATCGTCCAGGCAATTTCCGCATTGGGGTCTGGATGATACGTTCCGAACTCGCTACAGTGTATTGAGATCACGTCCTTTTCAATTAGCATCTGTCTCCTCCTCTGCGCTCAAGATTGCGTCGTCAATCGCGTTTAGAACGTCAGCTTTGCATCGCGACTTATTGTCGTTCCAACTCACCACATCACCAACCCAGCGCAGGTGATTGTCGTCGATGCAGAGCTGTTTGCGGAACAACGTGAACGCCGGCGAATTGGGTTTGTGGTAGCTCCCTGACTCTTCATCGTCGTCCTCCTTCCCGCTCCCCCGGCACACTTGCAGGAACGCTCCCACGGCGCAGAATTCGACCGGAGAAACGAATCGCTCGCCGTCAATCGTGCTTGGCCCTGCCAGAACCGAGTGGAACTTTCCGCACTGCGGCAACCAGAATAAACCCTTGCCATCGGTGTCTCTCGCATACTCATGTTGCGTCCATCCGTGCTCGACCAGTCGGCGCACTGCACGCAGTTGGCTGATCGCGTTTTCAAGCACTTGCTTGCGCTTCGTTGTCATCATTCACTCCCCCCTTTTCCGGCAACGTCAAGAGCCTTGTCGAACACCTCATCCTCATCCTTGTCATTGAAGATTCCCCACCCTAGTATTTGTAGTGCCTCGTCGGTAGCTCCCTCAATCGTTTCA
>Ga0114906_1000291_pt1 | contig 29619 bp, 45 predicted proteins | sample MalvirDeepMed_M9_FD_89687 | JGI IMG/M metagenome (GOLD analysis project Ga0114906, IMG submission 89687) | Marine viral communities from the Global Malaspina Expedition - Malaspina viral metaG DeepMed_M9 | ecosystem: Environmental > Aquatic > Marine > Oceanic | place: Mediterranean Sea...
GATTAAGGCACATCCAAAGCAGCCGCAGATTCGTAACCTTGGAGAATTCCTCAAGATTTGGGGACAGAAAGAGAAAACCAGTGCTGACGTTGCACTCGGCAGTTTTGCCGCAATGCTTGAACTAGCGAAGGGAGGAGAACTAAATGAATTGACCGAAGCTATTCTAGGCCGAAAGATTCTTGAGCCTGACTTCGAGAAGATTGAGGATGCTCATATCGTAGAGGAGATGGATAAGCCGGAGGCAGGCTCCGAACGTCGAACAGTGCCCGATGTCGGCATGATCAGTGGAAAAGATAGAAAGGGGAATCCTAAGCTGCAAGAAGTGATTGCCGAAGAGGAGGAGCGAAAATAATGGGGGAAATCTATGAGTGGAGAATAAACTATGGATGTTGAATTAGTAAAATTGAAATGTAAGAGTTGCGAATGGGAATGGCTGCCACGTCATAGCCCCGTGAAGACCTGTCCGCGATGCAAGTCAAAGTTTTGGAACGAGGGCCGACAGCGACGACGGGTTGTCCTTACGAAACAACCAGTAATGCCGCAGATTGGATTGCCCTGATAACCTCTTGGCGGGAGGGGAAAAGGATTGAAAGTGGAGGGGGGGGGGAACACGCATGAAAGAGTTCAAGTATATAGAGGTGATTTTACCTGCACAGCTTTTTACGCAAAGGACGGAATTATCCGGAGAACAGGCGCTGCTATGTGACCTCATTGTGGATGCTATAGTTTGCGTGTTCCGTGTTATCAGCGAAGAAGAGGATTTATGTTTAATTCGCAGGCCAGCAGACGTTTCTCAGGCAATCAGTGATATCGTCTGGTTCTGTTCGGATGACGACCATCCGCTCAGCTTTCGATACTGCTGCGACCATTTACCAGAAGTCGATTATTCGACTGTGAAGAACAAAATGCGCCCATACGGGCAACATATAAGTGCTCATTTGGATCTCAAAGCGTGGGGTTATCGAGTTCAGAGAGCATGGAGCCAGGCGAGGAAGAGAGAGGGAATATGGCAAAAAGGTGCTACCCGAAATTTTTCAGAAGAGACTCGCTGGATTAGAAATTCCAAGATTAGATTCCCAGGCATATGGAAACATCGATCTCATAAAAATAGCGGAAGCGAACATGTGGATGCAGAACCGTTTCGAGTTCTTGATCCAGTGCGTCTACACCTACGATGAGACAGATAAAGAACACCCTGTTAAGCTACTGCCGAACCTACCGCATATCAAGCAGATTGCGATAGATAGTACAAAGTACAAAGTCCTGCTTGTCCCGAAGTCGAGACGAATGCAGGCAACGTGGACAACATCAGGAATAGATTTACATGTCGCAATGTATTCAAAATTCGCCCGCGTGTTTATCGTATCCAGCGATCAAACCAAATCGGACAAGCTTGTTTCGCGGGTGCGTTTTATCTACGATCATCTTCCCGAACATTGTCCCAAACCTGAAATGGCAGTCCGCCTTGGAAAATCCGGTGATCCTACGAAACTCATCTTCAAGGAAACTGGCAGTATTATCGAGGGCTTATCCAAAGAACCTGACAAGATTCGACAGGAAGGTGCATCGCTTCTTCACGTCGAGGAGATCGCTTTCTGGGATCGTCCTGACGATGCGTACAAGGCAATGCTGCCCACAATTCAGGGCGGTGGTCAGATGATTATGGTGAGCAGTGCGCGTGATGGAACGCTCTTCGAACAGCTTGTTCGGGATCAAATCGTAGACAGCGTGGACGCCATTTAGAATATCGAGAAGTATGAAGAGATAGCTGAGAAATCGGAAAAGAAAAAGTTAGTTTAATTTACAGGGGAGAGCTGAAATATGAAACTTCAAGAGTTTCTTCAGATAGGAAATATAATACCAGTCGACAACAAGCAGCAGGTATTTATTTTTAGGAAAAAAGGAACAAGTTGTGCGCGAATATTTCCCCCGTACATACCCGCCAGAAATGTCCCAGGACATTCATTATCCTGCCTGGCAGCACATGGGAGAGTATCGGTTAGTGCAGCGTGTTATGTATGACTGTTTCGCGCTCCGGGCAAACCTCGTTCAGACGGGTGAGCGAGGCGGCAAACTAGCCCGGAATCAACACTGGATTGATCGGCAATGGGTCGGCTCGCAGAATACGCAGGCTTTTAGTTTTATTTGGTGTTGCGAAATCCTAAACATGGATCCGAGCTACGCGAGGAAAGCCTATGAGAAGGGTCATGTCATTATTTCGGTGAATCATTCGGCAATTCTGTGAGAATCAAGCAAGAGCAAATGGGGGGATAAAAGAATAATGCCTAAAAAGACAAAAATAGAGGAACCCTGTATCTACGACATTGCAGTAACAACTGGGGGACAATATGAGTTTACATGTCAGCATTTGAAATCACATAGAACAATCATTGCTTTTAAGGATCGAGTAGCCACCGTCTGCACCGGACTCTGGCGGGCTGGTTATCGACTACGATTGGTGGGGGAGCCATGGGGAACAGCCAAATACACAGTTACGTCAATCATCTTTCGCGAACGGGAGTGCTCTGCTTTCGAGAGGACTATTGGGTTATCACTGAAAAGAACAATGATGCGACCATCCTACTGGGGATCTTTGACTTTTGGGACTTTGTAAAACGCGAAGAGGTTGCGCAAATTCGGATCGAGAGTGTCATGCGGGAAGAAGAAAACCAACCGCCGCTTGTGGTTAGCCCATATATCTATAAAACACATCAAGAACTTATAAATGAAAGTTATGGTTTAATTCCTTCCCGCACCCGGATTATCGCGGCCATTAGGTTTCTTTGTAAAAAGAACTTCCTCGCCCAAGTCCCGAATCGTTATCGTGCCTCTCGATACAAATTCGGCTATACCTTGCAAGTCGATAAGATTAACGAATCATTAGGAGCATTACAGGATGAAGCTGACAATCGGGATGGCAACGTATGATGACTATGACGGTGTCTACTTCACCGTGCAGGCTATTCGTATGTATCATCCCGAGGTGACAGCGGAGACGGAGATTCTGGTAGTCGATAATCATCCTGACGGCCCGTGTGCTACGGCACTCAAGGCGCTTGAGACGCATGTTTCTGGCTATCGGTATATTGCTAATGGCGAAAAAGAAGGCACGTCCCAGCCACGAAATAAAGTCTTTAGCGAAGCTCAGAATGATTATGTATTGTGTACCGATTCGCACGTCTTGTTGTGTCCTGGTGCGCTAAGAAAATTAATCGACTACTTTACTTTTCACCCCGATACGAATGACTTGTTACAAGGCCCACTTATCTACGATAATCTCAAGAGATTCTCTACCCATTTTAAGCCGGAATGGTTCCAGGGAATGTATGGCGTATGGAAGGATGATGATGAACGTGCCAATGACCCAAACGGGCAGCCGTTCGAAATTCCAATGCAGGGACTTGGGATATTTGCATGCCGTAAAGATGCCTGGCTTGGTTTCAATACCGAGTTTCGAGGTTTTGGAGGAGAAGAAGGATATATTCACGAGAAGTTTCGGCAAGCCGGATACCGAACGCTCTGTCTTCCGTTTCTCCGCTGGGCGCACCGATTCGACAGACCTTGCGGGGTTAAATATCCGCTTGCGTGGGAAGACCGTATTCGCAATTACTGGATCGGTCATTTGGAACTGGGCTTAGATACGACGGACTTAGATACACATTTCCAAGATTTCCTTGGCAAGGAAGCATATAGGGGCATAATGGAAAACGTAATCCTTCCCATTGTTAAGTCCTATATGACGAAGCCTAAGGCATCGGTGATTTATATATATTAATATATATCCAAAGTATTCATATAATGAAATTACATTCTTTATATTTTTATACTATCGTATTCTTAGTGTATTCTTCGATACTAATTACTATAAAGAAATATGACTATAACTAATGTCCTGTACAGGACACGTAATGTCCCACACAGGACACATAACAGTTGGAGGAATTATGAAATACACGCTGAGTGAGCCGGAAATTGTAGAACCGAAACTCGAAGCAGAAGTGATCAACATACAGGAGAATCGAGAATCCGGATGGCTGTTGCGTGCTGCTGAATATGCAGCGAGCGCCTACAAAGAAACGCGCTTTGAAATCAGGAAGCAAGTGCAAGAAGAGATTGCTGAAGCTTCTCAAAACTGGAACTTAGCCAGGCGTAAATTACTACTTATCGGGGCAAAAGGAAATGAAGACGAAGCCGCCGCCGCAATATTGCTCACCAGTTGCGCAAAGCATGAGGGGCTGCACGAAGATCAACTGCTGAGAGCATTGGAGATGCTGCCAGATGTAGATAGGGCGTTGGAATTCCTGAAGCCGGAGAAGATTACGCAGACAACGTTAGACATGAATGCGGGCAATGCGGCTATTACTGCGCTTGCCAAAAAGGAAATCGTAGATAATTCGCCGGAGCCGGAGAAAGGAGAGCGGCAAAAAGATTTACAGGATCAAGCAAAGCAAGACGAAGAAGACGGCGAAAGATCTATGTTCAACAAGAAAGATCGAGCAGAAGCAGCAAGCCAATATGATCAGTACGAGGATGATTTCGAAGAGATATAGGGGGAATAATGCTGAGAAGCGAACAAGAAACAACGATAGTTTTCGATGCAGAATCGAAAGACGCGACGGTCTGGAGCTGCGATCCGGTGAGGTTGAGGAAGATGGAAAAGTTGGGGGTGGAAGGAAAAGAACTAGGCCCAGGCGTAAAGTATATCATCCCGAAGAAGTGGGTAAAGATTCGCAAGCCACGAGAGATAAGCGAAAAACAGCGGGAAGTGCTTAGGGGTTTGCATCAGAGAATGGCTAAAAATAGGAAGGGGGCAAACGATGAATAATGGACCGCTATTTGATTACGGGAGATCACAGGAAGCGAAGAAGGCAGGTATGGATCAGGTAGAGGAGAATGCTGAACGCTGGGTGGACAGAGCGCGACAGGAAGCAAGGGCGATTTGCAAAACACAAGGGGAAGTCTGTAGCGATATGGTGCGAAGTGCAATGGAAGTGTCGCTAGGTTGGTTTCCTCACCACGGCAATGCTTATGGCACTGTGTTTCGCGGCGGAGAATGGGAATGGACTGGCCGATGGCATACAAGCACGGTGGTCACAAACCATGGACGGGTACAGCGTATCTGGAGGCTTAAATGAAAACAGAAGAGGAGAGACATATACGCTTGGTATTGTGGATGGGAATCTCAATCTTTCTGGGGATGATAGGGCTTGCGATAGTGATGACAGCGATAACAGCAGAAGCTGGCTGCATAGGTCCGGTGATTGCAGGCGAATGTGAAGGCGGGGATGTACCATGGGATACGCACACTGATGGCCAAATACGGCGAGATGCACCTATCGGCACGTTCTGGGATAAACGGGGCACAGAAGACGCGGAAGACTTTCCCAATGCAATCAATCCTTTTACCGGACAAGACGCGCATGACTCCAACTGGTTTGAATCAGAGGGGAAATGGGGGATAAAATGGTAAAGAAAGAGGGAGATGTAGTTATCAAGATACTTAACGAATAGATCTCGCAGAAAGGAAATCCCATGATAGACATTGTTCATAGGCTGGCACACTTCGAGCAGGAGCGGAAAGATTGCAATGACAAGATGGGCGCTGAGGTTATCCACGATGCACGCATGGAAATCCTAGAGTTGCGGCAAATACTTCAAGAAAAGGGGAAGGGGGAAACCGATGCGAAAATCAGCGCTAAGTAGAGAAGAGATAGCCCATCATGTTCGTCGTCGCCGGGATGCAAACTTCGATATCCAACTGAGAAGCCCCGCACCAACAGACACACTCTATCAAAACGAAATTATCGTTGATGTCACGTATGACGGACAGCAATGGTTCGGCGGCTTACGGCTCAACGAAGCTGAGGCGGTATTTTTATTAGACAAATTGAAAGTTCACGTCTCAAAACGAGCTGTCAGAGAGTACAAGGAGAGTCAAGATGCCGGGCATCGATCATACACAACTGTTGACGCATATCATCAAGCCGACGCTAAAGGGGACAAAATATCTCTTCCCAGAGAGTCCATCGTGGACAGGCCCAAAATCCCACTACCTACTTCTCTGCACGGCAGCAGTAGAATCGGAAATGGGGAAATACATCAAGCAGATTAAAGGCCCGGCCATAGGTATCTTCCAGGTGGAGCCTGCGACGCTGATGGATGATCTTGAATATCTTGACAAAAAAATAGGAGCCCAGGATTATCTATGTGATAATTTCGGATTTGTGCGTTCACGGCCAGCGGGGGAGCAGCTAAACCGAACTATCGGCATATTAATAAAAGATCTTTCTTTTCAGACACTGATGGCCCGTATCCACTATTACCGAGTCCCGCATAAGCTTCCAAAGGTATCGGATGCTGAAGCTATGTGGAGATACTATAAAGTCTTTTATAATTCGACACTCGGAAAGACGACACGCAGGAAATGGGACAGCGCGTTGAGACGGCACAAGCTACTATTGGAGTAATTATGGCAGATGGCAGCACAGTATATGCAAGAAAATTATCAAGTGCCGGATATAAACAATTTGGAAAGAGAGTCAAAGGCGACAAACAAGAAGAAGAATGCTGGGTCCGAGCAGACGGCATGGCTTGCACCATCTACCGGATCCCGCCAGGCCCAGTCTGGCTGTTTAGGTATTTCAATCCTAGCACTGCCGAGCTACAAGAAATTGGTGAAAAAACTTTCGGATCCAAAGAGGAAGCGGAAGCAGGAATCAAAGCACTCGGATTAACGGTACAACCGGGACGGAAAGGGCGCTGAAAGATGGCAAAGATAAAGGTTAGTCTACAGACCAGCGTTATATGGGAAGACCCCAGAACTGTGTATAACGCTAGCTGGGAGTGCGATATCCCGGTGCCCGAGAAGAACGTCCCCTGGTATTGGCCAATAATCATTACACCAGACTGGGTCGCCATACCAGCAAACGTAACAGGGGGAAAACTCCTGGCATATCCAGCCAAGAACACTAACTTTCACATTGAGATATTTGACGATACAGAATAAGCCAAATAAAGATAGATTATAATAAAGATGAGTCATAAGGATTATTTTTTAACTGACAGAGCTGACCATGACTTTACCAATTATTGCTGGTCTAAGAATGGGTTTACTAACGAAGAGGTAGAACGAGTCGATTCTCTTGTTGATCCTGGTGACTTCAAAGACGGTGTTCTTCGTTCTAAAAATGATAAGCTTAAAGAGCTTGACCGTAAAACATCATACAAAGTAAGAAAAAGCAAGGTAATTTGGATAGCTCATAATGATAAATCTGCATGGCTATACGATAAGTTGCTTGGTTTCATATCTACTGGAAATAAAGGGAGGTGGGATTTTACTTTAGTTGGGATGACTGAATCAATCCAGTATTCTCATTATGATTCAAATCAAAGTCATTATGGCTATCATCTTGACCTGGGCAATGGTCCGTCAGCAAGACGCAAAATAAGTGTAGTGGTTCAATTGTCTGACCCTAGTGAATACGAAGGTGGAGAGTTAATTTTTTACATAAGGAATTCCGAAACGATTGTTCCCAGGAAGAAGGGAGCAGTAATTATGTTCCCATCCTATTTCTTACATAAGGTCACGCCCGTAACGAAAGGGCTACGCAAGTCTCTTGTAGCTTGGGTTAGCGGCCCGGCTTGGAAATAACACGGTATGGGGAAAGACTCATTCTGTAAATAAAATTGAGAAAGGAACTAGATATACCATTCCTTGTTGGTATACTAATTGACGGCTCTGGTTCGGGTGACCTTAGGCGGTAAACATTCGGGGTACCGTACTGGCTATTCCCTCTTCTCCGCCAGTTGACAAAAGCCAAATAATTTCCCTAAGATAGGGCTGATGAGGAATTTCGCGTGGGGAAGGTTGTCGAATAACTCGTCCTTTTTCCCGAAATGCCTTTCCCCAACCTGAGCTGCCTATGAAATTAGGGAAACTCGAAATACCCGAACATGCGGAGACTATTGCAACAGGCGTATCGGCCTGGACGAACCCCCATAATCGATATCGAGTTGTTGCTGTTCACTATTCGGCAGATCCCGCAAAGCGAACATCGTCTTGGCGACAAGAAGCTTCACGCGGCTACCGCCAGTCAGCCTGGGACCAAGAGTTTGAGATAGATTTTACATCCTGGGCAGGTCGTCCAGTCTTCTCCGGCTTCAATCGCCATATACACGTTTCTACAGAACCGCTCGATTTTACTCCTTCCCGCTATATCTACCGCGCTTGGGATATCGGCACACATGCCGTCATCTGGGCGCAACGCTGCGATCAGCGACTCTATGTTTACGCTGCGCGTCAGGTAGTCGGAGCTTTCTCAGGGAATGATGAACTCAAGTATCGTCATTTTGAAGTTGATTGCTCCGGCTTAGGCATCTTTATCAGCCATGTCGAAGAACTTTCTCAACGGATGTTCAAAGATGCGGAATTTCGAGATGTTGTTGATCCATTCTCGTTCGCCAAAACAAGCACACACGAATATCGCCCGGCAGATGTCTTTATGGACTACGGAATAGACCCAATACCAGGCGAGACCCAAGACGTGACAGCTCGTGTCTCAGCGGTAGAAGATTGGCTCGGCGTGATGGTCAAAGGCCAGCCCGCCATTATCGTTGATTCCCGCGCAAAATTACTGGTTGACGCGCTTGCTGGCGGATATCACTGGTCAGAGCGTATATCTACGACTAATAAGCGGAAGATCGATAAGAACGGATTCTCGCATATTGGAGATGCACTCACCTACCTTTGCACAATGCCGGAGATGCGGGCTCCTTCACGAGGTCAGGGTGTCATTGAAGAAGAAAAGCTTACCGGGCATTTAGACTTGGCACAGCACGACTTTGGGCGAACAGACAAGTTCGAGAAAGCGCAGAATCGCCGGTCATATAGTGGTATGTTTGAAGAGCGAGAACATGGCTGGACAGGCTACTAGAAAGAGACACAACTGCAGTGGTATCGTAACATCGGTCTTCGGGGATTGTTTCTCTAGGACGAAAACGTCCTTAAACATCGAAGATGTTCTTTCGTTTTCACTTTTTATGTTTATGGACGTATTTGTCCGATAAGGGAAGAGGTAGATTATGAAAGTAGGAATGGCCGGACAGAATCCGACATATGAGTCGCGGAATGACGATGATAAGCCAGTCACAATCCGAGATAGTGATATCGAAGAGGTGACGACAGATCCGCCGATTACATTCGCAGAAGATACCCAGGAGGAGGACACCGAGGATATTCAAACGGCAGAAGAAGCGTCGGGTGAGGCGGAAGACGTGGCGTTTCTTGAATCGCTAAAGAAGGATATCGGCAGCAAGCTTAAGGCATCAAAGCCTAAGCGGAAAGCATTGAAAAAGACAACCCGAAAAGAGGAAAAGGCAGCTCAGGAAGAGAAAGAAGAGAAAGAAGAGAAAGAGGCAGAGACTAAGACCCCGGATTTCCAGTCCATTACGCTAGCTCCCGGCGAATCTATACACATTGACTGGGCCAATGACCACGCTGAAATCCTTGAGAGTGGTGTGATTGATCAAACCAATGTCCACGGACCATCCTCAGAGGTTGTGATAACCGAACTCATCAACATGATCGCAGATACGGTAATCAAAGAAAGGGTCTGGAATCTGATTGGAGACAGAGAGACAACCCCTACGAAGTTCATTCTAGCGCTACTTCAAATGTACGGCTCGGACATGCGAGAATCTGAGGTTCGCTTGGATCAGCATCTTGAAGATGTCTTAGAAATATCGACAAACCCTGCTATTAAGACGGGACTAGAGAAAACGGAATGCCCGGAATGCGGAAGCGTTTTTAAGCCGAAGCGAGCCGGACAGATTTGCTGCTCCAACTTTTGCGGGAACGTAAATCAAGGCCATGCCATCAACGTGAATCACCCTCAGTGCCCACCCGCATTAAGAGAAAAGCTTATCAAGGCTGCTCAGCTTCGGCGATCAATGGAAGAAGCAACAACATGAACCCGAATCCTCTCGTCCTGACAACGGTTAGCTGGACGATAGCGACGATCCTACTGCTTACCGGGGTAGGATACTTGATTTTTAATTCTGTCCAGAGAGGCAAGAAAATCAAATTCTTGGAGAAAATGCTTGTCCACCTGAAGAATGAGCTTAGTGCGCAAGGTTCGTATCTCGAAGAGCTGATTAGGTCAGCTAAGATTCAAATCGATCACGAGGAACTCCGCCGCAGTAAAGGGCCGGAGATCATGATTGATCGCCATGGTCGAATCTTTGAGGGAAACGTAACTGCTGAGGAGCAGGCACGGCAAGACGTTGAGCTGACCGGAGATCTTGCAGAGGAAAGCGGGTTCGATATAAGCCGAATATGGCATAAAGGCGAGAAAGATAGCCTGTTTCGCACAACAGAAAAACGAGGCATAGCAGATATAGAAAGCACGGAAAATGGCGAAGGCGTATATTCAGACGACCAAGTACGCCAGGCACAGGAGCGTGTCCGAGATCGCATGGAAGAAGATTTTACCGAGTCAGGGGATCACTGGATCAGATAAATAAATGGCAGAATCATCAACTTTCAAGAAGCCCAGTCGACCCACAGGTAATAGCCACCCCGGCTTAACGCCTGGCTATTCGGTGACAATGCCTAAGGTTGACCACCGAAGTGTCATGAAAACACCCCAGGAACAACAGACTATTCTGTTCTGCAATAGGCTTATAGAAGAAGCACAAGCAGTTCGAGAAGAGCAGGGTATCTCGGCCCGCCTCGATTCCGTGTCTTCGTTCATGACCAGCCAGTGGCCTAAAAAGTACGTTCAAGACAAATCCCATCGGGCACGAGTTAGTCTGAATGTCATTCGTTCAATCTTGGAACGGCAAGTTGGCATGCTCACGGAGTCGCGGCCCAATATCCACATCAAATCGATTTCCGGTAACAAGGCAGCAGCTCGTATCCTTGAGGAAGCAATCAGTGGATTCTGGGAAGAACACTCGATACAACAAGTGTTGACAGATGGGATAGTCACTGCACAGCGAAACGGATTCGCCCCGTGCTATGTCCCGTATGATAGCTCACTCGACTTCGGGCGTGGGGACATGTCTCTTGATTTTCTCCCACCTGAAGATGTTCTCTTTGATCCGACGATTCGCCGGGCAGCGGAACTCCAGCGCGGTGATTACGTTATTATCAAGAGAGTCCGAACAATCCCTAACTTTTGGGACACCTATCCTGTTCGTGGACATCTTGTCGAGCCCGAATCAAATCTTTCAACGTATGAGCAAGGTGGCGGCGGTCAAGTCCAATCACCGGTCACACAGAGACTATTTTCTGTATGGGCAAAACCATCGAATCGGCAGACAACTTCACAACCTGCTGCGATTCCAAGGGCTTACGAGCACCGGCTATATTACCGGGACCGCACGCTTGATGCGAAAAACCCATGGATCCCGGATCCTTCGTTACCTGACGGAGTGCGCCCCAATTATCTGTATCCACGTCTCCGCCTGATTGTTTGGGCAGGATCAGTCGTTTTATATGATGGCCCATCGATTTATTGGGATGGCCGTTTCCCGGTAGAACTTCTGGACTGGGGTATTGAGACAGATCATCCTTACGGCGAAAGTCAAGTCGAGTTGCTCCGTTCATTGCAGGAAGCTTTGAACGTCCTTGTTTCAGGAACAGTTGACAACGTTCGCCTAGCCAACGATCCACCATGGATTACGGAGAAAGGCGCGTTGCTCAACACGGAACTTCAAGAACTGCGAGCCTGGGGAGATCGGATGGGCTGGGTATGGACCCCCAAAAAAGGCTACAGAATGCAGCGGGATCCGCCAGGTCAGCTTACCAATATGGTGATGGGTGTTATCGAATTCTTACGAGAAGCCATGAACCTCGAAGGCGGCATCACGGAAGTCGTGCAGGGGCGGCATCCGCCATCGGTCCAGTCGGGTGTGGCCATCGACAGCTTATTACTTGCTGCACAGATTGTAATTCGTCTCCAGGCAAGAGCTGTAGAGGACTTTCTAAGCCGAACTGGACAACTGATGATCTCCCGGATCATTCAATTTTGGACGAATGATCGCCTTATGTTCGCCTTTGGTAACTCAACAGAGCTGAAGGAGTTCGCATTCCAACGCCAAGAATTCATAGCTTCGCTTGGGAGTCTAAGCAAAGTTGAATTGCAGGTTGCCCTGCAGAATATGTATCGCGACCTTCGGTTTATGGTTACGCCGGGATCAAATCTCGCGGTAGCCAAGCTGCAGAAGCAGGCATTGATGGAGCGCCTCTTCCAGATGAAGTTGGTCCATCCAATAGAAGTGCTGAAGGCAGCCGAAATCGAGAATCCGGGCGAGAAGATTAAGGAAGCGTTAGAATTCGAGAAGGCTATGATAGCGGCACAAGCCCCGCCTGTTCCAAATATGGGAGCGCCTAGCGCCCCACCAAACCCGGCGGCTGAATCTGCGGGAATAGGAGTAGCCCGCGAAGCAGCAGGTGGAGCACAAAATGGGACGCCAGGCTAAATGCTAGATGATAAGACGAAGGCAGTATTAGCCTCAACGGTCTTCAGGGCGGTTCCTCCAAGAATCTATGGCTCAGTGACCATACATATTCAGAGTGGGACTACCGGGCAAGTTAAATTTGAAGAGCGTTGGTTTTCCTCAATTCCAACTGTTGAGCATCGGGCAGGAGGGGAGCCAAAAGAAAATTCTACACATCTCGTCTTGACAAAGGCAGCTAAATCGTAGAAAACTAAAAGTAGACTTTTATTTACGTGTGCAGGGCGGGATCGCGTATCCTCATATTAGGGACCGGGATTCTTTGGCAAACAGGGTTGCCAGGGATCCCGGTTTTTTTATGCCTGTAACCAACTCGTAGCCAAGGAGGCTGACTATGGCGAAGAAAATGCCATCGTACGGTAACAGCAAGAAAGGTGGTAGCAAAAGCTACGGCACCGATGTTAGTAAAGCCACACTCGTTAAATCTCCGATTACCGCAGACATCCCTGTGAAGCTGAAGTCTGCTACGACACCCCATCACGGGTAATAGGGGGTTAAGCCATTGGCTTTAATGCCCCCAGGCATGCCAGCACCGCCGATTGCAAATGCTCAAGGTGGATTTCCGCCACCGCCCGCAACTACGGTGCCCCTTGAAACCGTTTCTCCTGAACCAATCCCCGGTCTGAGTGATGCATCACCGTCTCTTCTCGTCGATCTTATCCAAGAGAAATACTCGGATGACGACTATGACGATATGGACATGATGGATGACGACATGGACGGATCAGAGGACGAACAGGGAGGCTTTACGGACACGGATCTCGTGTCTGAGGCAGGTCATATCTTCGCTATTGCGGCTGAACGGAACCCTGCTCTGTTAAAGACGCTAGAGTTTATGGCCAGAACGATTCGGAAAAACCTACTTGAACCACCGATGGATTCAGTGGCCCTCATCTCTGTAGGCGAGGAGCCCACGGAAGACTATGGCGTGGACGGAATAAATGAAGAAGAGGAAATCGGCATGGACGAGAAAGCCATTGTCGGTAGATCTCAGAATGACGAAGTTGACGAACTGCTACGAAATTCCCCTGTAGACGCTCTCATGTCCATGTTTGGATAAGAGATCACTAAACGGGACCGAAGGAGGAAGTAGTTATGGCAAAAAGAGAAGTTGAAGGCGTAGATTTTGATTTCCTGGATGGGATTGATGGACTCTCCGACGCAGTGAAGCAAAAGATCATGGATGGGTCAGGCAAGCGCCTGAAAGAAATGCACGGTGCCATGACCAAAGCGCAACAGTTGGGGAAACGCCACCAAGACGCATACGAGAAAGAGAGAATTTCGCACACAAGAGCGAAAACAAAACTTGATAAGTGGACTCAGTTCGAACAAGAAGGGACGAATAACCAGATTCTGAGCAACTGGAACAAGGTTCGGGAGAGGCACGCGAGTGGATCTCTTTATGAGGACCGTCGCCCAGTAGAAACTCCCGAAGTTGCCGCTTCAAAACGAACGGCGGCTGAAAATCTAGAGTCGCTGCTCTTTCAGGCAAAAAAAGGCGATATCTCGTGGGATGACGCACAGCCTGGGATTGCCAACCTTGTGGAACAAATGAAGGGTCAATCCGGCTCTATTGCAGCGATTGGGGATCAAGTGAAAGGTTCTCAGGTCCAGATGGTAGAGCAGATTAACGCGCTTCGCAATGAAATGGCTACATCTAAAAAAACAACAGACGAACAACTGGCAGGAACAGTGAATGTTTTCTTGGAAGCACTTTCCTATCAACGCCTCCATCCAGACCGTGACGCCAACGCCGTTGTCAAGAAAATGGTTGCTAGCGGAATCAATGATTTCCGGCAAGCAGCCGGACAAGTGTACGGGCGTGAAGACCTGGATTCAGTGGTGAATGAGCGGGCTGAAAAGAGAGCTGAAGCTTTACTTGAAGAAAAAATATCAAAGGCTCAAGAAGAGGGTACCCTCAGCACCTTGGGCTCTCCAGAAGGAAGTGAAGGTAGTTCTCTACCATCGCATACTTTTCATATACGCCGGGATGAAGGCAACGAAGCGACACCTAAACCTGCTCGTAACGGAGTCGAATTCCACTCGCGCATTGCCGGAGATGTCCAAAAGGTAGCTAATCGCTTGTAAGGGTAACATTCTTAGCCTGTGTAACTAGGCTAGGAGGTTTTTAGAATGGCTGACAGAAATGTATTTTGGGACTTGGTGAACTCGATCACGCATGATCATATTCAGCCAACTGTGGTTGACGCGATCTTCACCGATAACGCAACGTATGCGACGCTCGAAGCAAACAACCGAGTCGTCGTGCGTGGTGGTGATTCTATCACCTGGCCCGTTATGTTCGATAAGTTGAATTTTGTGACTTATCGGGGCATGACTCCTTTCCCTTCGCAGGAAAAGCAGATTCAGAAGCGAGCCCTGGTGGAGTGGAAGCAGGCTGCGGTAGATATTGTTGTGTCATCCTTTGACGCAAAGCGTGCTCGTGGCCCACTTGCGGTCATGGATCTGATGGAAGAGCTACGCCAAGCAGCTACTCTTGCGGCAGCAGACGGCATGGGAACCCAGCTCTATGGTGACGGCACTGGCAACAGTGGCCTCGATCTCGACGGAGCAAAAGTTGGCATGGATGACGGAACGGCATACGACTCGTATGCCGGTTTTAGTCGAGCCAGCTACTCTTGGTGGAAAGGTAATGTTGACTCGACCGGTGGGGCCTGGACGACATCGTCTACAAACACTTCTTACGGGAGTGCCACTATCGGAAACCAACATCCCAATTTGATTACGACTACACAGACCCTCTGGAACAAGGCGTGGGAGCGGGTTCAGCCGCAACAACGCTTTGAGGCCGGTGATGAGCGCAACCGTTCGGCCCGAATCGGCTTCGACTCGATTCGGTTCAACGGCGCGGACCTCGTCCATGATGCGCATAGTCCTTCCGGCTACCAGACGCATTGGAACACGGATTGGATGGAACTCCGGGTACAGGAAGACTCGATGTTCGACTGGACTGGCTGGAAGAATCCCACTGCTCAAGACGGGCAGCAAGGGCAGCTTGTCTTTATGGGCAACTTTGTCTTTACGAATCCCCGAATGTTCGCGATTCAGACTGGCTTGACCTAAGCCGGTAAACAACCCGCGCAAGGGGCGGGGTGGGCGCTGGGGTAGGATACTCTTCCCCCTGCTTCGGTGCTTGCTCCGCTTTAGAAAGGATTTGATGGCGTACGAACCTTACATCATTATCCCGGATAACTCCCATGAAGCGATGTCCAGCAAGGCGACGCACCATGAGAAGGAAGTCCGAGATGCGACGGCGTGGCATCGACCAGGGAAGGCACCAGTAGAGAAGCTACCGGGCCGAACCCTGAAGATCGAGAATACGCCTGTTGTACTTCCAAGTGGGCAGATGAAAAAGTTCTCGCCAATGCAAGTGGCGATCATGGCCTTACCGTCCGCTGTTGAGAACGGTTACGACAACGTCAGGATCATTTCGCCGATTGACAAGGATACACCGGGAGACGCTGCGGAACGAGACAAGTGGTACAAGGTGCCCTGGCTCATTGAAGTAGCGCGACGGGTCAAGGATGATCCGGCCTTTCTCCCTAAAGTGGAGCGGGGCGAAATACAAATGGAAGATAGCACGGTAGGATCCTCACCCCTGCCGCGTAGGTGGAAGATGAGTGATGCGGGTATATTCGCCCCCTCCTCCTAGGAAGTAGATGGTAAAGTTTTTACACAAGATTATTATGGCGATTAATCCCAACTGGGAGCTTCGCCTGATCGAATGGTATTTCGAACAACTGATGCGTAAATATCCAGCGTATAAGCAGGTGGATAACCAGTCTGTCCATAATGGCATGTCCATGGATTTCGGCGGGGTCAACCTCGTCAGTCTCCGCAGAAAAGCGGAGAATATCAAGGCATTCATGGTAAGCTTTTCGGAACGCCCAGATCTAGAGATGGATGTTACGTATCGTTGGAAAGTGGACTGTTTCAGCTACAACGACACCTACACGAAGCAACCTCTGGGTTCGTATTTTCTGGGAATCACTGCACGAGGGCCACATGAAGAACAATATCCCAATTAAAATGCAGACTTCCCATGGCCCACTCATCATGATCGATGATGGGAGTGAGCAGAATACGCTGGTGATCGGAGCAGAAGCGCACACTCATGGTACGCAACACTTTACGGATTTAGAGATTTGCAAAATGGCTCTCTCCACGGCAGAAGCAATGGGTGCCACAGCGATGATTGTCGAGCGTGCCGGGACACGGGCATGTGAATACAAGATTCAAGAGGTACGCCGGTTCGCGACGGCTCAGTTCAAGCCTACCGGACTCCGGCCTGGTGAAATCGATGATCCCCGGATCGGCTTTAATTATGCCCCTGGGGCTTTCTTTTCGCTCGCAGAAAGACGTTTGTGGAAACAGCAGCAAAAAGCAAAAGAGGCTATGGCGGCTAATCAGCCGATTATTCAAACCCGATAACCCCCCTATTTGTGGTTGCTGTGGTGGCGCTACTAGGGAAAGGAGTTAGAAGATTATGGCGAAAGCGTATTTAGATTTTAAGCCGATCACGGGCCTCAGCGGTGGTGATGTAGAAATGAATTCTACCAAGCCGGACGGCTTTGCACCGGGACAGCTTGTTCTTGCCCATACGGCAATGGGCTTCCTCGCGCTACAGATGGTGCGATTTCGGAACGGCTCTGATGTTGCCCAAGGCGATTTCATGACGCTGACCGGGGGCGCTGCAACCGCAGAAGTGAGCTTTGTTGCTACGGCGGGTACAACTATCCAGGCAACGACTTCGGGCATTACCGCCAATGATTTCCAGGGTGCCATTGGGTTCCTGGAAGATGGCACTGCTAGCATCGAGTCCGAGTATGCAATTTGCACGACAAATTCGACAACTGTTGTAGACTTTGACGCGGATCGTCCGTTCACTGCAGACATTTCGACTGACACTATCAGCATGAATAGTGTCTATGTCGTGCAGGATTGTACCGCTGGTAATACTAACTTTGCAGCAGCCGGAGCGGTTATTGCTGAGGATGGTGTCACTGACACGAACTACGGATGGCTGGCTTGTGGTGGAGTAACCTGGCCAGTGAAACGTGGAACCACACAGACCGTGGGCCATTCGCTGATTGCCGCGACTGCGGCTCTTGCGGTTTCCTCAAGTTCAGCCGACGACCTCTTACTTGGGGTTGCTCGCTCTGAAGGGACGAACGCAACGAACGATTATGTTGTGGCCCAACTCGCAGTTGGCCCTATGACTGGCCAGTTCAAAACTCAGTAATCCAAAAGGATGGGGGACTTCGGTCCCCCTTAGCATTATATGGCACGAGGCCCCGTTCTGCTTATTCCTGGCAGGGAAGTTCATGTTGGGATTAAGAAAGCACTCAAGATGTCGCAGTTCAATAGCAAAGATCAGGCTATGTTTGGCGATCTCCATGCGTGCATAGCTGCTCTCCCCATGGCTATCCAGAATAATGCGTCTGAGATTGTCATCGAAGTAGAAGGCGAACGTCCCCGACGCCATAAAGTGAAGACGGCCATTGAGCACCTAGAAAGAGATTGGTGGCGATTGGCCGTTTATCTCAAAGGATTCGGTAACGTAGAAGATCCCAAGTTCGGGATCAATGTCGCACCTGGCCATCATGTTTCCCATCTGGAACTGAGAGCTGAGGCCGCCGCACGAAGAGAGAAACAACGACGTAAAGCTGCGGGAGGACTCATACTCGCCGCGTAAGTCCTATTTGTGGGTAATCAATCCCGCTAGGAGGTTCACATGGCTGGAACAGCAAAAGCATATCTTGATGTCAAAGCGATTCGAATGCCTACGGCGTTCGACCTCGAACTTAACGCAACGGCCTTAACAGAAACCGGCGGTGATTACGTCGCTGGGCAGATTGTGAGACTTTTCAACCGCTACGGCGGAGAGAATACTTATATCCTCGCTCAGTGCCGCAATGGCTCGACTGTTGTCCAGGGTGAACTGATGTCCAAAATTGGTGACGCAACTGGCTACACTTCTGCAGGTTCGATCTCGGGTGGGTCGACGACCACTGCGGTCACTTCAGGCTTAACAGCCGATGATCACGAAGGTGCGATTCTCCGTGTGCTGGATAATGCAGACTCAGCCGGAGCAGCGCCCGAAGGCGAATCGAGCATCGTCAGTGCCCAAACAGCCACGCTTATTACTGTAGATTCAGATCTTCCATTCAGCGCAGCCATTGCTAGCAGTGATACTGCAGACCTGCTTGGCGTTTATGCCTGCGCAGATGCAGCGTCCAATGATGAATCTGTTGGCGTACTTGGGATTGTTGTTGGAGAAGCTGGCATTGCTGATAATAGTTTCGGATTCCTACAGTGTGCTGGGGTCAACCCGCAGACACTCATGAAAGCGTCGACGGGACATACACGCGGGGGCATGATGATTGCTGATACCGCTCGGGTAACGGCAGCCGCTGCCGCATCGCCAGCGGAAGATATTATAGGACAATTCCTAGTCACTACCACTTCGGATATTGATAATGACATTTGTATTACCGAAATTGGCTGCGGTTATTCGCGCAGAATGTATTCGATTGGTGTAGAAAACGCTGCGGCGTAAGCTTGTAGCACGAGGAGGCCACATTATGGCTATTACTGTCACAGTCAGCGAACTTTCTGTTACCGGGAACAAACAATGGGCTTACGGGACTATTGCTTTTGATTCGTCCTATCCGGATGGTGGCGAAGCAATCACGGCTCGAAACTGCCGTATGGGTGTTCTCGACGATATCCAGCTTATGCCGTCAGAGGGCCGAGTCTTCGAGTTTGATAAGACGAACTTGAAACTTCTGGTGTACGATGCCGCTGTTTCGGAGGACTTGTCAGGCTTGAGCGCTGTACGATTCCAAGCAGTCGGAGCCTAAACATGGCAGCAACGATAACCATTTCAAGTACAACGACTACCGGGAATCAGCATCGAACGCTTGGGACAATCCAGTTGGGGACCTACGCTTCGGGTGGGATCGCGGTAACAGCCGTCGATTTTGCTCTTGGCGTTCTTGACGAATTGTACCTGACAGGCGCTGGCGGCTATCTCTTTGAGTTTGACAAGTCAAACCTTAAAGTAAAGGCGTATGAAGCTGGCGCTGATAACGCGGCTCTCGACGAAGTCGGCAGCACTGACATCTCAGCGTCCATAGCTCGCTATGAAGCGGTAGGCGTATAGGGAGTTAGCAATGGCCGAAACGGCATACACGGTAAAACAGCCAGCAACTTTTGGTGGCGATACTGGAACATTGATTATCGAATGGCAGTTGACCGGAACGAATACGGGAGCGCCTTATCAGTGTGCTATGTGGGAAAAGATCACCATACATCTTTACGGCGCTACTGCTGGCATAGTGAAAATAGAGGGTTCACTGGAAGACTTCAGTTTAACAATGACTGATTTCTCAAATTTCGCCACACTATCTACGGCTGGTGATCCAGCCACCCCAGTCTTAGCTACTCTCAATTTCGCTTCAGGAAGCCCACCCAAAATTATGCCGATCCATGGACCAGTCCATCTCGTTCGGCCTAATGCGAGTTCTTCTCTAACAGGAACAGCGACAATCCGCATGCTGCTACAGACGGGAACACAGGGATAATTATGGCGCTACTCAAGAAAAAACCACCGTCACCGGACCCAGCCGTGATAGAAGCCATCTCTTTATCCGATATGGCTCTTCTTGTGAGACGACAGAAACAGCAAAATCGGTTCTGGGAAAATGCTGAGGCTACTATCGAACGGTTAGCGCAAGCTGAGCTAGAGCTACACGCGTTGAAAGCCAAGATTGAAGACGCGAAGAAAGAACTTGCTATCCAAGAGAATGCTGGGATACAAGCTGCGACAGATGCGCACAAGAAGACGACAGCCAGCCTGAGAAAAGAAGTACAAGACATCAGGCAGGATATCAAAAGACACCAAAATGAATCAGTCCAGGTTAAGCAAGACATTAATGATGAGATCAGTGCGCTGACAAAAGACGCAGAGACCCGCAAAACTGCAGAGGAAGTTAAAATTGCAGCGGTAGCGCAAGAGCTAGAGGCAGCTCGCATGGAACTCACGCAAGTCCGAGTGGCTACGCGAAAAAGTCACGATAACCGCAGGACAGCGGTTGTGGATAATGAGGAGAAGATTGAAGCAAGCTTGCGCGAATTGGCCGAAGTAAACAAGCAGCTTGCTATTCGCCGGAACGTACTACAGGACACCGACAAACGCTGGCGCAAGAGCATTAAAGAAGATTACGAGATCAACGTTGAGCAATAAATTTGCCGTAAGGGCGCCTAACAGGGGGGTGGGAGCCGTTCACGCTCTTGCCCCTTTTTTGTTGAAAGAGATGGCATAGGCAGACTTAATTTGGAGAAAGCTTTTCTAAAAAGGGTAATCTAAGAATGAACGTAACGATTGATCTCGTTTTCGTGGCACAGTCGATCACTGTATTAGTTCTCGGCTTAGGTGTACGGGGTATTTTCCAGCTCTCCGCTACCATACATAAGCTTAACGGGCGTGTCAGCAAGCTGGAAACATGGTCGGTTGATCATGAGAAATACAGTACTACCGTACATGATGATATAAAAGCACACATTCGGGGTATCATCTCTAATGGCTAGGGGTATTAAAGACTGGCTGCATGCAAACATCTTTTCAGCGATAACGGCAGCCGCAGTAGTTGCCAGCGGAATTCTCTGGGCTCTCACCATCGTCAATGGCTATGTAGCCAAAGAATGGTATGGGCCGACCAGTACGCAGGCGATTCTCCGTGAACTCTCAAAGACGGAAGCCAAAGTGACCCGGCTGGATTCGGGGTTAGCTCGGATTTCGGATGATCGATTGCTCGATGGTTGGCGGAAAGAACTCGCGAAGATGCGGAAGGCAGGATTTACCCCAGAAACTATCCCTGCAGACTGGTACGATGAAGATGGATATGTTGATTGGATGTTTACCCAAGAGCAAGCTAGGGCCATACTGGCAGCACGCCGGGCGGTCATGCAGAAACAAGGAGATTGACACGATCACAGTCGATGGGACTGCTATCGAACACGGGGTGCCGATCTAATGAAATTCAGAGATACGGAAAGTCAAATAGGAGATTATCGTGGCTAACACGTTACTCGATTTCCGCAGCATGTACGGCAGGCTTCTCGTCAGAATGCAGGACGCGATAGATGTCGACGAGGCGAAAATGGCCTTGGATAACGCCTGGCGTGAGCTGATGGAAACGAATGAGTGGTCTTTCCTCAAGAAGCCCAACAAGGCAATTGCTACTGTAGCCTCAAAAGACAGTGATACAGACAGCAACAATGTTGGTCTGACAAACGGGAGCACAACCGTTACGTCATCGACAATCACGTATGATTCGACGTGGGTAGGTGGGTATCTCATTGCTAATTCTCAGCAGAACTATGTCGTATCTGTTGATACTGGGGCGAACACACTGACGCTGGCCGCCGCTTACGCGGGAACGACAGCAGCGACATCCGATTATACATGGTACAAAGCACAATTTGCGTTGGCAGAAGATATTGTTCGAATCGTTTCAATGGTAGGCCCAGACTGGGCACTTGAAGAAGTAACAGGCCCGACGCTGGATCTGTGGGATTCTGATCGTAGTGTGACCGGCGAACCCTTATACTGGGCGCACCTTGGCCCGGATTCATCAGGTGACGAACTGATCGAGCTATGGCCGATTCCGGTATCCACCTACGTCCTCAACTATATTGGCATGGCGCGTACCAGTCTGGACTCCGTTACCGATATCATCAGCGATATCTATCCCGTCGTCATGCACCTCGGGACAATTGAAGCCTGCCGGATTGCGCAAGCCAAGGCGATTATGCAGAACAGACTGGATACGGCACCGTCCTGGCGGATGCTCGCTACTCAGTACGAGAACAGCTACACCTATCTGGTTGAGCGTTTCGCTGAGAAAGATCAGCTCAGATTCGGCTTGAATGATGGCAGCATCGGAGGATTTAGCGGGAGATTAAGTGGACGCACGGATATTGATTTTGGAATGCGTTAGCAAAATTAACTACTTGATGAGACAATGTCTCGATTATGTGAAGAATATTATGCAAGCTGATGGGCCTGAAAGCTTCGAAGTGACGTGCCCTGAATCGAGGACGAAAAAGAAACATCAGCCCGTCAGTGTCCGGCCATCCGATGGGCCTGGCGGGAAGCGTCAAATCGTTGGGAAATTGGGCTCACATCAGCATGGAGTCCTTGCAAAGAAATGCCCTTGGACAGATCTTGAAGTTCCGGCAACTCGAAAAAACGTAGAAGAGAAGGCGTAATAATATGAATAACACAGTCCGTATCATAGGAAGCGTGGTTACTGCTTTTATTATAGGCGGTGCAGGTTCGATTGTGACGGCGATGGTTGATAGCGGGGAGCCCACGACAAACGCTAATGCCATCGGGATATTGATGGGCCTTGTTGCAGGAGCAAAAGACTTTCGCACGTTCATGGCGACTCCACCCAAATAAACCCGGATGATTATGCAAGATCTACTCTACAGAGCGAGATGGTGCGTTATCTTTTTGCTGATAACCCTATCCTCTTGCGCCTCTCTCTCTCCACAGACACAAGAACAGCTCGCATTCCTCGCAACTCCTGTGGCGGAACGTGCATTTCTTCTTTCTGACGAAGTAGATGGCACGGTAGAAAGTTTGCTACGGGCACGAGCCGTTATTCGCGAACACTGGAAAGAGTTTGGGGAAGAAGAACGATTCAACTTAGAAGTTATCGAGATCCAGGCTATAGAATTGATTACACAGGCCCGTGCAGTTGCCGATATCGGGGGTATTGGGCAGACGATGGATCTGGGGCGTGTATTAACTCGCGGTAAACGAATTCACCGGGCGCTGACGAAAATACTTTTGGAACATCAGGAAGTATATACGCCTGCAGAAGTGGCTGTTCTCCGGGATGCTGACGCCGATGCGCGTTCTTTTTACGAGCTGGCGCGAGTTGTCCATACAGCGTCAGGGCGGGTGGATACGGCAAAAGCGGTAGTGAGCGTAGTAAAAACCGTAGTAGGATTGGCGTTATAAGGTGATAACAAATGCAAGAACTTATGGAATTGCTCCGCAAAGAAGAGGCTCTTGACTCCCAAGAAGATACTCTTGACCCCCAAGAAGATACTCTTGACCTTAAGGAAGATGCTCTTGACCCTAAAGAAAATATTCCTAGCCCTAGTCGCGGCTTGACTGCGGCAGAAGGGTTGGATCTCGAAGACTCCGGAATCACCGGGGAACTCGGCATTCTTGAAAATGAAATGGGAGGGGAGTCGACGGAACTGAGCACGACGTTAGAGTGGAACGGTTTATTTGCCAATATTCCCCTCTTAGTCCAGGGCCAGGTAGACGTAGAAGATCTTCTCGCAGGGGAAGAGGCGACAGAGGAACAAATAAAAATAGCCAAAGACAGGGCGCAAGAACGAGAGAAAGAAGGCGAAGTTATCCCTACATACGATACGATAGAGGAAGCAGTAGCGGTAGCGCAGCGGCGAAGCGATTTGAAGAGCCGTCGGCGGGAATTTCGACAGGATCAGTCCCGGTATGGCACCCAACTTCGAGAAGATCAGGCCCGGCAGCGTGCAAAAGATTCAGCGCCAATTGAAGAAGAGAGTATTTATCCACCAGGACAAGCAGCACCACCAGAGATGCCCCCACCGTCACCAGGGAGAATGCCGCCGCGAGGGGACATACGACCAGGGAGGTAACAAATGCCAGCAAAAAGTAAATCCCAACAGAAGTTTATGGGAGCCGAATTAGACCGCAAACGGGAAGGGAAGAAAACTCGTACCGGCATGTCAGAAAAACAGTTGAGAGATTTCGCAAAGAAGAAGAAATCTTTCGGGATCACACTCCCAGGCGGAAGTCGACGATAGATATGGCAACGTGGGCTAACCTCATAACGCTGACAGAGAAGCTGATCGATGACAGTGGCGGAGTATTCCACACTGCGACAGAGATCCAGCGCTATCTGGAACATGGGGAACTGATGATCGCAGTGCTTCGAGGCGGATCTGGAGTCGAGCAGACAGGAGATCTCACGCTTTCCAGCGGTACGCCACTCTATACGATCCATAACACGTTCTCGGATTTCATCTACCCGGTTCGAGTACGGATCGGTAACATCGTACTGCCGCCGACTTCGTTCACCAATGTCATGCGCCTCCATAGTAGTTGGTACACGGATACATCTTCTCAGCCGGACAGCTTCTTCATGATCGGCGCAACGATGATGGGATTTTACAAAGGGCCGAACGCCACGATGACCGCGAAGGTCACGTACATCCGAATACCAACAACAGGGGCGGCTACGACGGCATCCCCGTTGATTGATACTGAATACCAGGACTTCATGCCCTACTATGCAGCCGCGATCTTGATGGGAAAAGAAGGCGAGGCGGTAGTAGCGCAGGAATTGTTTCAACGATTTAGCGAGCTGGCGGGAATACCGCGTGACCCACGATTTATGCCGGGGGCGACGCAAGAAGGAGAGTCCCAGACACAATCCCCAACAGTTGGCGTAGGATAAGAGGAGCAGATCATGTGGATCGTGACATGGACCGTGATTATTATGAACCTGTGTGGCCCAGCCCCAATAACGAACCCAACGTGTGATGAGTTTGCACGCTGTGCCGCAGAGCCGACAGATTTCGCAGAGCCAATCTGCCATCGGACTATAGTGAGCCAGACCAACCATGAGCAACAGTTTATGGCCGAAGGAGAAGCACGCGCTTTCATAGAACGAGGCCAGCCGGGTGGAGATCAAGTCCGCCAGGTGAACCTTAGAAACTTCCAGATAGCAGAAGTAGCAGTGGCAGGGCCGCCTTCGCCAGAGAAAGAATAATGAGCGCACCGACTGACGTAGTCACGATTGTTAAGGATCTCACGTTCATCAACGATTCTACGCGGGACTCGTTGATTGACTTTATATGGGATCGAGAGGCCCGAGCTTTACTTATCAACCTTGATCTCAGTGCTGAAGAACAATCCCAGACAGCAGTATCTGGCCAGTCTACGTACTCGGTGAACAGCGACTCTATCAGGATACTTGGTGTTCTCTACGATAGCGTCGCGTTATATAAGACGACAGGCTATGCGAGAGACAGAGTGGATCCAACATGGCAGTCAAAAACGAGCACACTAGATCCTGAAATCTGGTGGAACGATAGAATTGCAGAAGAAGTAGACACTGTTACGGTGGACCCGGAGCACTTTTTCATTTATCCTGATGCTACGGGAACCGATACGATTCGCGCTTATGTCATTGCAGAGCCAGCGAGTATGGACTTTACAACGACATGGATTGACCCTCTCCTGTCCTACAGGACGACCTCCCGGCTAATTGTTGAATCCGCTGAAGAAAATGAGCGGGGCACGGAAGGCGGAGAAACGGCAAAACTCACAAGTGATTTCTTTGGCGCGGTAGCCACAGTGTGGGAAACCTTGATTAAGGACCGTTTGTCCATCTAGTGGGAAGAGGAATGGGTTAATGAATCGCTACTATAATTCTTGACACCTTTACCGGGCTCTGGATTCCCGAACTCACCGGAAAAACAGCGTCAGCCACCTTTCAACTCACGGCTAACGACGTTGAATTCTTCATTGGTGAAGACGGAAAGATCAAGATTCGCGGGCGACGCGGAATCAATCGCCTCAATTCGACCGCGTTTACGGGTAAAGTCCAAACTATCCATCGGCACTATCCACGTACAGGTGGGGTCGCTACTATTGTGGCTTTTACTGACGGATCGACTCCGGCTACCGATGATGTCGAATGGAAAGAGGATACCAACGATAACGGAAACTTCGCTGCGCCGAGCGGTGCATTCCTAGCCCAGCCGAACAAAAAATGGCATTTCATAAATTACCCCCAAAAGGATAAATCGCATGGCGTTAATGGCTACGATGGATTGCGAACCTACGATCCGTCGGCAGGGATTGCTGAAATTACCCTGACAGGTGGAGCATTCCCGGCAACCAAGTCGGCAACAAGTGGTGACGGGATTGGCCCCTACCTCACCCTCTGGAAGCAACGACTCTGGGCAACTAAGGCCGACGAATTGAATTATGCCGTCTACGCCTCAGATCTCAACAGTAATTCGGTATGGCAAGCGTCCACCCGGTTAGACTTCGATGACGATCAAGGTGGCATCATTACTGGCATTCGTCCTTGGAATGATGTGCTTCTCATCTTCAAAGATACCGGCATCTTTCGGTTCATCGGTGACATCGAATTTCTCGATACCGCCCAGACAACCCTACTGTCTGACTACGGATGCGTCGCCGCTGAGTCTATCACGACGACTCCCTACGGAATCATGTACCTGGCCCGCGACGGATTGCGCCTTACGGATGGTCAGGATACGCAGGGCGTTGAGCTATCAGAACCCATTCGGGCAGACTTTGTAGGCGCAGCTAGCCAGACAATCTACTCGGACTGCTTAGGCGACTACACTCCCCGCAAACACCAATACTGGATGAAGCTATCTTCGACATCAGGGATCCGCACCATGCAACGGGTCAACCTGTCTGAAGGTGAATACTGGGCCTGGGCAGACGTAACTGGAAAAACTGCTGTTTCAGAGATTACAGTAGGCCAGGCTGAATCAGACAATGGTCGTATCTTCCTCGGAGACACTAATGGCAAATACTGGGAAGCAGATACAGGGCTTGTCGACGACGACGATGGCGTAGAAAGCAGCTTTGATCCAACGATCAAGTTTATTTTCTCTCCTATTTCTCCAAACAAACAGTATGGCCGAGTGGTCCGGGCACGGTTGGTGTATCGCGGGAAATCAACATGTAACTTACGACTCTATGGAGACGATAGTGACGGCGCGGCAACAAGCCGAACAATGGGAACCGACTTTGTTGACGCACGGCTGCAGTCCGTGGACTTAGCTATTGCTTCTCCAGGGACACACTACCAATGGGTGTCAGCCCAAATTCGGCTGCCAGATGAATCGTATAGAGCTGAACTCCACAGCCTCGAATTAGACATCAAGACTCGGGGCAGGCGAGTGAGGAATGTAAATATATAGAGGGTTTACTATGGGATTATTCAGAAAACTCGCTCTAGCAACAGCCTTCGTGTTGACGGCTACCCCGGCTAATACGTTGACCCTCAACGAAACACACTCGGCAAACACCGATGCCCACCATGACCAGGCTCATAACGATACACACTATTCAGCGGCAACTGGCGACAGCGCTGACATTCTGAAACTCGAAGATGCTGGTACAAACTGTACAGCAGGCCAAATTATTGAATCAGATGGCGCGGGAAACATGACCTGTGCGGAAGATGCTGGAGACACTGCTCTTTCGTATATCACAGGCGTTGCTGAATCCGGCCTCAGCGCAGAGACAACTGTTGCTGCTTGCATAGACAGAGATGCAGGGACTGGGAGTCGGGCAGCGGCAAGTGCAGTGCCGGTTGGCTGTTTATTCTTTGATTCAACCAACGATATCCTCTATCGCAACAATGGATCATCATGGGATGAATCGACAGCCGGTATCGGCGATACTCACCAAACGGCAGATTCCGCGACTACGTCAGTCTCAGCCGTTACTGAGCATCTCCATACGACATCGGGTACAGCAGCCGCAGGGCTCGGTGTTCGCGTCTCCTACCAGATGGAAGAGTCGTCCGGGTCTAACGAAGATGCAGCCCATCTTGAAGTCGACTGGGAATCTGCGGCAAACACCGCAGAGACAGCAGATTTTAAGATATTGCTGAGAGATATAGGGACGATGGAGCAGATTTTACTTCTTGAAGGTGACACCAAGAACGCCATCTTCGGGCAATCAGATACAGACGGGACGAATGCGGCGGAGAATCGCATCTCCATGCACCACCAGTCTACCGGAACTATTGCGACCGGATTTGGCGTGACCTTACGGGCAGTCTTGGAAGATTCGGCAGACAATGACGATGAAGCGTTCACGATGGATGTCATCTGGGACGATAAGACATCCGGTTCGGAAGATGCAACGGCTACGTTTAACGTCATGGTGGGCGGTTCTTTAACAGAAGTCTTCCGCGCAGATGGCTCAGCCGGGTACGTAGGGATTGGATCCAATGCCCCATCATCTCCACTGCATGTTTCAAAGTCTGTGAACGACGTTTACGCGGCTCGCCTTGTCCAGCTTAGTACAACATCAGGCCGGTCGTTCGGAGCACTTGTTACGGGCGGTACGAATTCCTCAGATATTGCCTTACTTGTCGAAAACGCAGCCGGAACGGATCTGGTAGAAATTGGTGGTGACGGTAAAGTGGGCATCGGGACATCGGCTCCCGGCGATCTGCTAGAAGTCCAGGCTGTAGCAGGTTCACCGGGTGTGATTAATATTGCAACTGGCGAACTTACGGTTGTTGATAGTAATGTTCTTGGTCGAATTGATTTCTATGCCCCACTCGAATCAAGCGGGACCGACGCTATCCTTCCTGGCGCAAGCATTTGGGCCGAGGCCGATGATACATTCACGACGACTGTCAACAACACAGAGATTGTTTTTGCTACGGCGACTTCAGCGACAGCCGCTGAAGTTATGCGTATCGATGCCACTGGTAAGCTCGGCATTAACACGGCTATCCCCTCGACCCTCTTGGAAGTTCAAGCAGATGCAGGGTCAGCAGGTACAGCCACTTTATCAAGTGGTGAACTCACAGTCGTAGATGGGGATGTGTTAGGCAGGATCAACTTTCAAGCCCCACTCGAATCTGACGGAACAGATGCCATTGCGATAGCTGCGGCTATTTACGCGGAAGCGGATGCGACCTTCTCAGCTTCCGTCAACAATACAGAGATTGTTTTTGCTACGGGAGAGTCTGAGGCCGCGACAGAGAAGATGCGACTTGATTCCTCCGGTAAGCTCGGCATTAACACGGCACTTCCTTCAACTTTAGTAGAGATCCAGGCAGACGCAGGGGCGGCTGGCACCGCAACACTATCGACTGCCGAGCTGACGGTATCAGACGGAGATGTACTTGGGCGCATCAACTTCCAATCTCCGCTTGAATCGGATGGGACGGACGCTATTGCGATTGCCGCCGCTATCTGGGCCGAGGCTGATGATAC
>Ga0114906_1000292_pt1 | contig 29602 bp, 39 predicted proteins | sample MalvirDeepMed_M9_FD_89687 | JGI IMG/M metagenome (GOLD analysis project Ga0114906, IMG submission 89687) | Marine viral communities from the Global Malaspina Expedition - Malaspina viral metaG DeepMed_M9 | ecosystem: Environmental > Aquatic > Marine > Oceanic | place: Mediterranean Sea...
AAAGGCTATGGATTATCACAAGTTCAAAGATTAAATAGTAATATCAGAAACTGGTCGTTAAAGGATTTTACTGATTGTTATTGTGATCTTGGTAATGAACAGTATATAAAATATAGAGCTTTTAAAAATCAATATGGCTTTGATGATTATTCCTCTATAGCATTACTACAAGTTAATCATAGTGGTAGTGGGGCTAATTTTAATCGTTTCAGGACTGGTAAATTTAAAATTAAAAGCTATAAATATGCTTGTATAAATGCTGAGAAAATAATGAAAGTTGGTGAATTTTATGATGGATATAAAAGGAGAGGATTTGTATTTGCATTGTTGCATTTATTTAAAAATCCTAAATTCAGTTTAGATCAATTATTGAACAAACTAACATATCAGTCTAGAAAATTAGTAGATTGTACGAACAAACAACAATATATAGCTTTATTACAAGAGATATATAACTTTAAACAATCTAAAAAAGTTAATTTATTATATACTGATTAACGATTACTTACTTGTGGGTGGTATTATAGCCACCCACATTGTAAAGGAGAAACAATGATAAGAAAAACATCTAAAAATGCTTATGAGCATAATAAGAAAAGTGGAATCTCTGGATCACAGAAAAAATCTCTATATGATTTAGTAGATAAAATGACCAATGGAAGAAGTGGTCGTGGTGTTACCCTAAAAGAGCTTTCAAGGGAATCAGGGTTGGAGATCAATGCAGTATCAGGTAGAATTAACGACCTAAAAAAAGAAGGTATGATAGTTGAATGTAGTAAGCGAAAATGCTCTATTACTAATAGGACTGTTGTTCCAGTATCTATTGGAGATGGAGATGTTGGTGGAACTTCTTATCCTAATATAAATGACAAAAATCATTTAGAGGAGCAGTCATCTCTTGATTTAGGAAACACAAACAGATATAAATACCCTGATTAATCAAATGACAGACATCGCAGGAACAATAGCACTAATAGTATTAGCTTGGTTTATATACGATACTTTTTTTAAAAAATAAATAAGGAGCAAGTGAAATGACAAATTATGATTTATTCGGAGATCCGATTATAGAAAAGAAAAACCTAAAAGATGAGTTTTTAATTCCCCCATTTTCGATATTTGATACAGCTGGTGGGGATTGGCAGAAAAGAAAAAACAGATGGAAGAATCTAGGGATTAAAAGTGAGGAAGGAAGAATAAATGATAATAGAAGCCAAAGAATGTCATCTGATGGAAGAATGTTGGGATTAAAATCTAATAAATCACGACCATTGGGAAATAATGCACTTCGTGGTGGTCTCTTAAAAAGAAATCATACTAAAGATAAAGAAAGTTATGTATCAATTTTTGATCCAGTATTGTGTGAGGTAATATATAATTGGTTTGTTGGAAAAGGTGGAAGTATATTAGATCCATTTGCAGGTGGTAGTGTTCGTGGTATCGTTGCAAACTATTTAGATTATTTATACACAGGAATAGAGTTAAGAGAGGAACAAGTAGATGCGAACATTCAATAAGGAATTGATATTGTTTCAAATAATAGACCTGATTGGATATGTGGAGATAGTAATCAAATATTAGATACAATGGATAGAAAATTTGATTTTGTATTTAGTTGTCCTCCGTACTATGATTTAGAGGTTTATTGCGATGATCCAAATGATTTAAGTAATATGTCGCATAATGAATTTAATCGAGTATATGAATCTATAATTGCAAAATCCTGTGCATTATTAAAAGATAATAGATATGCTTGTTTTGTAGTTGGAAATTGTAGAGATAAAGATGGATATATGATGGACTTGGTTGGAACAACCATAAGAGCATTTGAAAAGTGTGGGGTTAGATATTATAATGAGATTGTTTTGAAAAATTCTGTTGGAAGTGCAAGTATGAGAGCAAGTACACTAATGAAATATAAAAAAGTCGTAAAAGTTCATCAGAACGTGTTGGTGTTTTGCAAGGGCGATCCAAAAAGTATTATTATTTAAAACGATAATTAATTATATTAAATAGGCAAATAAGGAGCAAGTAACATGAGAAACAGAATCTTACAGAAAACATTTTGGACATCAGAGGAAATTTTAGAGTTAAAATTACACGAAAGATTACTTTTTTTAGGTATGACGAACTATGCAGATGATGAGGGTATAATAAAAACACATCCAAAATCGTTAAAAGCTAAAATATTCCCAGCCGACAATATTACTATTGCTTCGATTGAAAGTGGATTATTAAGAATGAAAGAATTAGGGTTAATTAAGTTTAATGAAGATAGGACACTTTGTAGATTTGTTTCTTGGACAGATTATCAAAAGATTAACCGACCTTATCCATCTAAATTTAATTTTGTCGAGGAGAGTGGAGATGATTCAATGAATACTCACGGAATGGTGTGTGAAGAATCATTACCTAATAATAATAATAACAATAAGAATAACAATAAAAATAAAACAAAAATAATAACAGAATTTGATGATATTAAAAATTTAGTTGAATTTGATGATTGGTATGATAAATATCCTAGAAAAGTAGCAAGACCTAGAGCTGAGGGAACTTGGTTTAAGATTATAGACAAACATAATTTAGACGACATAATAAAGGGAACTAGATTATGGTGTGATTATTGGAAAGCTACTAATACGGAAAAGAAATATATTCCACATCCAGCTACATTCTTGAATCAAGAAAGATTTATGGATCTACCTGAATTAGAAGCATCGGATATAGAATGGAGATTAGATACCACAGGACACTACATAGGAGTATGTTCTAAGTGTCAGTCTAATGGCTTTTATAGGAAAGAAGAATTAAATTCAGATAGTAAATGTTGTAAAGCAAAATTAGTGCCTAATAGAGATCTACTTCCTATTGAGGACAATAATGCACAAGCATAGATTTATGGAGCAACCTTGCAACTATCCAAATGAGGTTAATCGTTTACGACACCTCGACTACACTTGCTTCGGTTGTGGGGTTGCTCTATGATTGAGGTAGTTCAATGCTACTTCATAGCATTATTAATGTTTCAACCAATAGAAGAAATACATAATTGTAATAATCCAAATACACTAGGGAAAGTTCCTCATCTAGTATGTGTATGGACAGACGATGATTTTGTAAAAACAAAGAATGGTAATAGAGTACTAAGACCTAAAAGAGAGAAAGATAATTTTATTAAAGCATATTATAGAGAAAAATATTGGAAAATTAGGTAATAGTGATGTTTCCTAAGTCGAAAAGAGGAGGGGTGAGCTAATAAGTGGCTCACCCAGACTTTTATGATAAACTTTCTAATTAAACTTAGACCTAAACCACAACAAAGACATAGAAACAATGGGAGATTCCACTATGATCCATCAAGCAACGACAAGAAAGACTTTATATTACTAGCAAATCAATATTCACCACCCAAACCAACCAAAGATATACTGGAATTAGACATAACATTCTGCTATAAAAGACCTAAGAATCATTATAGAACAAAGAATAAGGAAAAGATATTAAAACACGATGTACCATTTTGGAAAATAGGCAGAGGTGATCTTGATAATTTATCAAAAACATATATGGATGCAATGCAGGGTATATTCTACAATGACGATGCACAAATAGTATCACTTCATGCTAGGAAAGTATATGGATTTGAAGATTATATACATATAAAACTAATCCCTACAAAAAAATACTTAGAAAAACAAGTATAATATTACTATTTTTAGCTTATGGCTAGACCTAAAAAATACGACATTGATCCCCAACAAGTAGAAAAGATGGCTTCCTATGGAATGAAAAATACAGAAATTGCAGATTCTTTAGGATGTAGTAAAGATTTAATTTCAAAGAGTTATTCCACAAATATCACAAAAGGGAGAGCAGATTTAAAAAAGAGTTTGCGAAAAGCACAACTAGATTCAGCACTACAAGGAAATCCAACGATGCTAATATGGATGGGTAAACAGATACTAGATCAATCGGATAAACAGGAAATAGATCACAATATCAGACCAATAGATGAAATTGAGTTTGATGGAATCTAATAAGCTAACCTTATTCCAAGAAGATTATCTACCTCACCAATGGGAGTTCCTAACATCTAAGAAGCAAATCAATGCTTTGGTAGGTGGGTTTGGATCAGGTAAAACATATGCTTTCTTACATAAAACCTTTATCAATCACATCACAAAACCAAATAGTAAGGGTATAAGCAACGGATGGGTTATATACCCAACTAATGAACTAGCAGAGGAGTTGTTTGTAGAGCCAATGCGAGAGATCCTCAGTAGAAAGGGGATTAGCTATACATATAACATTCAGAAGCATAAGTTTAAAACTAATTATGGAACAATAAAGATATACCAGTTGCAGAAGCCACAAAGAATCGTAGGTGCTGAACTCACATATATAGGCTTTGATGAATTTGATGTAGAGAGTTGGAAGAACTGCGATATAGCTTACAAGAAAGCGATTGGTAGGATGAGAGGGGCAGATAATTGTGAGGTCTATATTGTAACATCACCTGAGGGTTATCACTATACACACCATCAGTTTGTTGAGAATGATAACGATAGTAAGCACTTAGTTCATGGTAAAACAACAGACAATGTGTTTCTACCTAGCAATTATATAGATTTATTAGAAGCAAACTATGATAAGAGTATGCTCCAAGCATACAGAGATGGACAATTTGTAAACATATCAGCTTTATCAACATATTATTCATTTGAAAGGAGTAAGAATGTCAAAGAATGTAAGTATGACAGATCATTACCAATTCGAATCGGTCTCGACCAAAATGTCGATCCCATGTGTGCAGTTTTGGGGCAACTCTACCCAAAAAACCAAGTTAGGATATTCGATGAGGTTTCATTATCACATCAAGGGCAAGGGGATCTGATAACTGATAGGATGTGTGCAACAATTAAAGAAAAGTATCCTAATTCAAATTATATAATCTATCCTGATGCGAGTGGCTTTCAAAGGCACACTTCGGCAGCATATTCAGATATAGACATACTTAAACAAAACGGATTTCAGGTGAAAGTTCGTAAAAGCAATCCACCTGTTGTTAATAGAGTTAATTCGGTGAATCGAATGTTGGAGGGAAACACATTGATTGATCCGAGATGCAAGGTCTTAATTCAAGACTTAGAAAAGGTTACAAACAAGCAAGGCACTAGAGATATTGATAAGTCTAACAAACTTCTCAGTCATTCATCTGATGCTCTCGGTTATTTTATAGAATGGGAGTTCCCAATAATTAAACCAACACTAGGAGCAATAGACAGATGATACCACAAATCGGAAAACTTTTATTACAACAATCTAGGTGGGATGCACAACAGAATGCTAAGAATCAATGGAGAAAAGCAAGAATGTGTGCAAGAGAATTTTATAATGGTGCTAATGAGAAATACACCAAGAAATACTTTAGCAATAAGCTACTAAATAAGATACCAGTAGCTAATGTTAATATAACAAGGCGAATCATAGACAGGATAAGTCTAGTGTATATGAAACCACCTAAGAGAGAATATTCTAACGAGAATCTTCCTGTGTATTTCAATGAAAAGGACTTCAAGATGCAGAGGGCAGAGAGGATGACCAATCTCTTAGAGCATATCTTGATTAAACCTACTTGGAGGAATGGTGTTATTGACTATGATGTTATCATGGACTTTGAAGCCATGTTTGAAGATGATCCACTTAGACCTAGTGCATATACATATCCACTTGCTATTAAAAGCTCTGTAATGGATGATACTCCTGAATTGACTGCTTACTGGGATGCTGAACATACATTCATATTCGATAACAATGGTAAGATTATGGATGATCCTGAGAACCCAGAGCATATCAATCCGTATGGTGTATTACCATTTGTTGAGTGCTTTAAGAATGGTAGACCTGAATACTCATACCTAGATACATCTCCTGCTAATGATCTTATTGCTACTAATTTAGAGGTCAATGTTGCTGAAACAAACTCCAATGCTAACACAATGTTCCAGTCATTCGGTTATATGTATGTTAATGGATCTCAGGTAGAAAAAGATACATTGGAAGTTGGACAAGACAAGGTTTCATTTTTAGGGATCGACGGAACTCTGAATATCGTATCGCCACCTAATACTGTGGATGCTCTCTCATCCTCAATAGAACATTCCTACAAACTCCTAGCACAGAACTATCATCTAAACATCTCATTCGTAGAGGGAACAGCAGCTCAGTCAGGGGTGGCGATCAAACTTAGGAATCAAGAGCTGACGGACAGTAGAATCTCAGATGTAATTCGTTGGAAAGGGATAGAACAACAACTATATGAACTAGAAACGATTATCCTAGCAGTAGAGGGTAATATTAACACAGGAGAACTACTTAAAGTAGACTATCAAGAGAATGTAGAGATATTATCTAATGAAGAACAACGAGCCAAGTGGGATTGGGAACTATCACATGGAATCATCGATGTAGCTGACATCTTATTGCAGACGGATGCAGATAGATTCCCTGATAGAGAAACAGCACAGGCATATCTCGATGAACGAGTAGCAGAAACCACACAAGAAGAATCGCCACAAGGTTCGTTGTTAGAAGCACTAACTAAACCAGTCGCATAATGATAGACCAAGATTATGTAGATAATATTTCTATTCAAATTGCAGATAAAATAGAGCTTTTACAAATAGAAATGGTTAGAGATTTAAGAAGTTTATCTAAGGATGTAAAGTTTAAATCAATAGATGAATTTCTACTAGTTCTAGATGAGTTGGATTTAGAGAAAATAGTTAGATTAAAGGCAAAACAGATAATCAATATATATGATCTAGCTCATACACAAATGCTTACTGATTTAGAGATGTATGCAGATATAACGGAGGTAACATTAAGAGCATTGACAAATTATAGCACATCCACTTTTGCAGATAGTTTAGGATCTATGGGGAGTGTATTTAAAAGAGAATTAGTCAAAGGAGCATTATCAGGAGCAACAGAAAAAGGTATATTACAAGCTATTCAACAACAAGCAGGATTATCTAATAGACAGATGAGAACTTTAATTACAACAGGATTAACTGATTATTCAAGAAGTGTTGGGAAAATTATGATGGACAATTCTCCTGCGAAAACAAGATTTAGATATGTAGGAGCTATTGATAATAAAACCAGAGATTTATGTCTTAGAATATGGAGATCAAATGCGATGACTAAGAGCCAAATTATAAAAGAATTTGGATATGATGTATTGGTTAGTGGTGGTGGATTTAATTGTAGGCATGAGTGGGTTGAAATTGGAATAGAAGATAAAAGTAAAGATTTTAGGGAGAAGAATGTTAGATAAATCATTTTTTGCAAGAATAGGAAAAAAAGTTTTAAAAATGCACAAAGAACATATTTGGGTAAGGGAAACAGATGTAAATGGAAATAAATTTAGAGGGTATTCAGTAGAATATGGTGAGAATAAAAGAGCAGGAAAATTGTTGGGGCAAACACCACCATCTAAAAGATCCAAAGCTCCCTTTGTAAGTGGAAGATTTAGAAACAATTTAAAATATAGAGGAGCAACAGATTCTCAGTTTAAAATAGGTTGGGATGCTAGAGGATTTATTGTTAATCATTTAGCTACATTAAAAAGATTTGTTACAACACAGAAACGACCTTTCCCCAGAGATGTGAGAATAGAAATTGATAGACAAGTAGATAGAGAAATTGGTAGAAAGTTACCTCCATCTAAAAAAACGAAAATTGTATTTGGGAAATAATGTTTTTTTTAAATAGGAAATTATAACTATTATATGTATAAGAATTTTAACACAATTTTGTTACTTAACTCACAAAAGAGGAAACTAAAATGACTGAACAAAATCCAAACACACCCATAGCTGATAACAACAGCGAAACAAATGACAGCACAAAAGCTGAAACAAATGATCCACAAGGTATTCCAAAAGCAAGATTAGATGAAGTCGTTGCTCAGAAGCATAAAGCTACAGAAAGAGGTGATTCTTATAAATCCAAGTTCGAGGATCTACAAGCAAAGCAGGAAGCTGATAGAAAAAAGAAACTCGAAGAAGATGGAGAAATAAAGACATTACTTGATGAAGCTAATGCAAAGAATGAGAAACTATCTGTTATTGCAGAGGAATATAACACTTATAAAACCAACAAAAGAGCTTCCATTATGGAAACCATCACTAATGATGAAGATAGGTCTATTGCAGAAGATTTATCACTTGATAAGTTGGAAAAGTTTGCAAACAGGGTGGGGCAAACTAATAATTTAGGCACACCAAATCAAAGACCTGCTAACTCTACAAAGGGAACAGGAGAATTTGGTGGATATAAATCTTGGGAAGAATTTGCTGTAAAAGATCCGAAAGGTGCTGAGAAAGCAATATCAGATCAAACTACCCAATTTATTAAATAATTTTTCACAACCCTACTTGAAGGCTACAAGCAGTTGATAGAGGGTTAATTAGGAGTAAGATATTATGGCTAATACAGATGTCGGTATTGCAGCTGGTGGTCTTGGAAAAACCATAGCAGCAGCAATCGTTCAATTCAACAAAGCAGCAGTAACGCCTAGAACAATATCAATGGCTGCAGCTGTTAAAGGATCAAATACAGTTCAATTCCCTGTATATACTAAACTTGCTGTTACAGCAGTTGAGAATGAAGCGACAGGTGATGAGGACACAGAAGTAGCAGCAACAAGCATAACAACAACAGCTACAAGCATTGAGGTATTGAGAAATCATATCAACGCAAGAGTAACAGACCTTGCAGCATTTGGTAATGACGATGCCTTAATGGTTAATGCAGGTCAAGTTCTTGGGAATGCAGTTGCAGCAGAGTTTGATGCTAATATTTGTGCAAGATATGATGCTTTTGCAACATCTAAGGGTTCTGATGATTCATTGAGATTCCTTGATATAATGGACGCAGTTGCTTCACTTGAAACAAATGATGCACCAAGACCTTATAGTGCAGTATTACACCCACAACAGATGTATGGTTCATTTGGTCTTTCAAATGAATTAGCTTTAACAGCAACATCTTCAAGTGTAGGTGCTTTTGCTCACGGAGGGGCTATATCAATAGGTGAACAGTTTTACAATGCAGGTTTTGTTACCAGTATTGCAGGTATATCTTTTTATACTTCTCCACAGGTCATTGATGGATCTACTGGAAGAAAGAAAGGTGCTATATACGCAAAAACTGCTCTTGGTTGTGGTTACATTGATTTCGGTGGTGGGAACTTTATCCAACTTGTATCTGAAAGAAATGAACTGGGTGCTTCTACTAACTTAGTAGCCAATGGTTATTGGGCTTCAGATGAGTTAGTTGATCTTCATGGTGTAGAAATACATACAGAAATATCATAGTAACTAATAAACTTATAAGGGGAGTTTATGCTCCCCTTATGGGGAATAAAATGTCAAACAATATTATAAGAAAATCTAAACCAAAGAAGGACATTGGTAACCTAAACAATAAAGAATTTGGAGTTCAGCTTGATCCCAACAACAAGCTATGTTTAGCAGAAGATTCAGACAAAGGACAACAAGCATATTACAAGGGTTCTAAAATGAAATATATGGATTATATGCAAGAGGTTACTGATCGAATAGGAAGGAATAAAAAGGGCAAAGGAGCTGATAATCTTGGAATGTTTAGTGGTATAAGTTTTGATAACAATGGAAAAATAATAAAATCTTAGGAGAAATTATGGCTGATGCTAAAAAGAAAGATGTCAAGAAGAAAGAAGTGAAGAAAACTGGTAAATTAAAGATAACCAAAACTAATGGTGGTGTTATATACAGAGATGCACTTGATGGTATTAAAGAATCCTATGAAGCCAAAGGTTACAAAGTGGAGGAAGCAAAATGAGAACATATAAAACATTTACAGTAACACCTGCTGTTCAAGCAACTCCTGACTATTCAGCAGGAGATGTTTTGTTTGCACCAACTGAAATAGCTGACTTTTTCCCAAGTAAAAATAGTTCTGCACAAATAGTGAGCTTATTTGTAATTGATAAGCAAGTTGTTGGAACTCAAGCATTCACATTATACTTCACACATTCGGCAACAGCATTTGGAACTATTAATGCAACTGCTGATGTTGCTATAGGAACTCTGGAAGAAGTACAGGCAACTATTCCTATTGTTGCAGGGGATTGGACAACAGCCAATACTGACAATGCTAATACTTGTATGCTAACTGATCCAGCCACAGATGGTATAGGCTCGATTGTTTCAAGTTATAACTGGGCGAGAAATTCATTTAGCACCAGCCTTCATATAGTAGGAATTGCAGATGCTACGATGAATGTGGCTTCAACATCAGATTTGATTATAAAAATTGGTGTTGAATATTAACAATGCCTAGCTTTGGTAGAAAATCGAGGGATCAATTAAAAACTTGTCATCCTAAACTACAAAGGGTATTCAATGAAGTTATTAAATCGGTGGATTGCACAGTACTCAAAGGTTATAGGAATAAAGAAGAACAAAACGAAGCCTATGACAAGGGCAACTCAAAGGTTCGCTACCCTGATGGTCGTCATAATGCTAATCCTAGCTGTGCTGTCGATGTTCTACCTTACCCAATTGACTGGAGTGATTTAGAACGAATGACTTTGTTTGCAGGATATGTAATAGGAACTGCCGAGCAAATGGGATTTAAGTTAGTATGGGGCAATGATTGGGATCGTGATTTTCAAACGAAAGATACTAATTTCAAGGACTATCCACATTTTGAATTACATAAGGACGAATTATAGATGATAAATAAACAAATATCATTGGGAACACTAATTACAATAGTTACGATTATAGGCACTTTTATTTATACACAAGGCATAGTATCAAATAAGATAGAATCTTCCGAAATAACCATACAAGAGAACACTAAAAGCATAAAGACCAATAGAACTAAGACACAGAACTTAGAAGTTGGTCAAGAAAGGATAGAAACGAAGATTGATGGTGTAATGAATAGGTTTGATAGATTAGAAACATTAATAATGGAAATGTAAAGTGAATGGGCGAAGAAGAATTAAAAGAATTTGGAACGAACTTTATAGGAAACTATGGGTGGATGCTACTAGTTGGTTTTGTGGTAATGTTGTTTCGTTCTACACTAGAGGGATTAGTTATATCTACAAAGATATTCTTCGGCAAAGGTCTGAACACAGACGATATTATATTTATTTGGATAGACAAGAAGTATGCAGCTCGTATAGTGCGAGTGGGTATCTTCAAAACAGTATTAACATTATATGAGGTTAGTAAGACACACGATGGCGATCCTTATATCTCAGGTGGAGAAAAGTTTGAAATACAGAATATTAAATTACCTGATTATGTAATTACAAAGCCAATGACTAAGGTTGACCTTAGTGGTTGGAAGAATGGTTTTAATGGTAAAAAAGGAGAATGAATGGACTTTTTAACAAACAACTTAGCATTAATTGGTGGTGGTAGTGCAACAGCAATAGCTATGATTATATTAAAATTAATACCTAACGATAAGATATGTGCTTTTGTAGAAACATTTTTCTTTGGTTTAGGCAGAACAATCACACTTGGACTAGCAAAGTGGTCTTATACTCGTAAGGTATGGAATGCAACAGTAGAACCATATCTAGTGGATCTACTTGATAACACAATAGCTGCTTCTCTAAGAGGATTCATTAAAGGACTTAGAGTTGATAATAAATAGCATATTAGCAAGATTATTACCTTTAGTTCTTAAAGAGGTAGGGAAGAAACTATCTCCTATTAAAAATGAGATAATCCCTATCAAGAAATATGTAGAAGAACCGAATCAGAACAATGTAGATATTGCAAAGATTAAAGAAGATATTATATTTATTAAAAATGAGTTTAAAAGAATGAAACCTAACAAGAAAACCAAAGATAAGAAATGGTATGATGAGTAATGGCTTACGGATCAAGAAACAATAACAAAACATCAGAGGACTTTGATAAGCATCTTAAACTAGATGATAAATTAGATTCGCATAGTAAACCTGTTAAGATAGGCGATGATGTAACTGGATTAGAATTATCTGATACAACTGTTAAAACAGGAAAAGATTTACTTGTGGGTGGAACTTTAAAACTTGGTGGTTCTATGTCAAACGAATATAATAATGATCTATTAATACAGACTGTTCCTCAAGGAGATGTTAGAATAGATGCTTATGATATTTCATTAGATACAAATACTGGGTATATATATCTTAAAAGACAAGGGAGTAATTACGGAATTATAGAAGTGTCTACAACTCCAAGACTAAAACTATCTGCAAGTGCTTCACAGACCAGTTATTTTGAATTAGTTGGAGCAGGTGATGGACAACTTACAATAAATACAGTTGATGCCTTTTCTGGTAGTGGAGATGAGGGACATATAATATTAGATGCAGCAGGAGAGATTCGTTTAAATGCTTTAAATGGTAGTCCTGTTACAATGACAAATACTGGACCAGACCAATTTAAAATAAAATATGATCTCAATAATTATGCTTTAATGAATGTTAGTTCAAGTGGCGATTTGGAAATTGAAACAGTTGGGAGTGGGACAACCGATTCTGATATTACTTTAAATGCAGATGGAGATATTATATTAGATGCAGCAGGTGGAGATATTTGGGCTAATAATCAAGTTATAATAACATCAACTACTACAAATCAATTCAATGTAAGATACAATGGGAGTAATTTTACAAACTTTAATGTTAGTTCTGTTGGAATCTTTACAATTGCTACTGATGGAGGGACTTCTGCTAATGCAGATTTTATTGTAGATGCAGGTGGAGATATTGCTCTTGATTCTGGAACTGGTGTATTCATAGCTAAAAATGCAGGAACAGAATTTAGTGCTGCAAATAGTGCTTATGCAGGTATGATACTTGGTTATACTGATATAGGATTAAACGAAACAGCAGCAACCTATGATTTGACAACAAGCTATGTAGTTCCTACTTCTGAGTTTAGTGTTTCATTTAAAGCACCCCCAAGTGGGAATGTTGAAATAATGATGCAAATTGGGTGGGATGCAGGAAGTAGTAATGTTGGGGATTGCTTTGCAGGGCTATCAACTTCTTCATCGTATTCAAGGTTACAGTATTACCACGAGAAAGAGTTATTTGATGCTATGAGTAGAGGTGCATTAAGAGTAATAAGACATTCTTGGACTATAACAGGATTAACAGCAGGGGCATCTACTGAATATTGGGTAGGCTTTAAAACATCAAGCACAATAGGTACTCCTCATTTACAATGGGGAGCAGATGCAACTGGAGAATATCCTGATTTTATTATGAAAGCAATAGCATTACCTGCAACTATAACAACTTAGGAGAATAATGAGTTTAACAGGAAAAACATTAGCAAATAGTTATAAAGACATCTTGCAGATGGATAACTCTAATAATGGAGTAGATACCACAACAAGGAATATAAAAGATGGGGAAGGAACTTCATCTTGTATATCTATTTCAGATGATACTATTCTAGTTCAACCACAAAATGACGATACCACGACAACTTTACGAGTTAGAGCAACTGGTGGAGGAGTTGTATTAGATGTTGATACCACAAATCAACTGGTTGTAGCTTCAGGGAATAATGTCAATACTCAATATGCTTATTTTGGAATTGATTATACTGATGCGAGTGGCTATGCAGATGACACCCATCAGGCAATTTCATTTAGTGCTAGTGGGAATGTTGCAAATCCACTATTTCCTCCTGCATTTGGAACAGGAACAGATCCTGCAACAACATTTACAACAGCAGAGGGAAATGGAACAAGAGCATCTGATTTAGTTCCTGTAATGTGGGTTGTTCCTGATGATATATCTATTGATAGTGTAACATCTATCGAGGGAGCTGATACAGCAACAGGAGATACAACTCGTATGCACCTGTTTTCATATACTTTTACAAGTGGTTCTACATCTGCTTTGACAAGTGGAACATTATTAGCACATAATAACGATGTAACTAATGCAGGTAGCGAACAGGCATATTTATCATCGTGGACAGTAGATAGTGCAGCAGTTACAGCAGGAAAAGTAATTTTAGCATTTTTTAAATCAGATAGTATCAATTCTGACTATTCAGTAAATATCATTTGTAAGTATCATCTTACATAACTTAGGAGTAAAATTATGGCTTATGGGAACGGAGCAACAACAACAGTTTCAGGGGCAGGTGGCTTAGAAGGAATAAGAGGAAGAACTAATTTTTCAAAGCCAATAGATAAGAAAACAAAATCAATAAAATATAGTGCTACGGTAAACAACCTTTTACTTGATCTTGCTCCTGCGAGTGATGTTGAAACTAATACAGCGAGTGCTATTATAAAAGCAGTTAGAGTAAGAAATGATGGATATGTTCCAGCACTTGCGATATTCCAATTTTATAGATACACAGATGCAACTACTGAGGGTGCAGCAGAGTATTTACACTTTCTATTAAATCCTGAAGAAGAAATAACTTTACCTGCGACAAGAGGAATTATAGCACAAGATGCAGAACAATATATAGGAACTGCTGTAAGTGCGACTGCTCCAAACTCAGCAGAGAAAGTAGATACAGGAGATAATATAGCAGATGGAGAATTAAATAATACTACCGATCCTGTTGTATTTGAACTTGATAATGGACATGAAAAGTATCGAGTAGGAGATAAACTTAGAGTAGAAAATGAAATCATTAGAGTAGAGGGAACTTTCGATAACAATCCAACAGCATCAACAGTAGCAGATAATCATATTGTAGTATCAAGAGGATGGAATGGTTCAACAACAGCATCACATAGTGGAACTCCTGATGTTTATTATGCTTTCTTTAATGACTACCACGATTTTGATACATATACACTATCTCAAAGTGATAGTTTGGGAAAATGGAAATCATCTAATTTCTTTGGATATGGTAGAGCAGTTAGTGGTGAGGGTGGCTTGATGGCTGGTTCTGTTGCTATCCAATTTTATACACAAGGAATGGCTAAATTTGGATTATCGGATTTAACATCAAATACAGAGAGTGGCTTAACTGCTTCAACAGCTTATGAATTTGATATAGGGGTAGATGGTGGAACAACATTTGATAATCTTTCATTTACAGTAGATTCAAGCAACACGAAGTTTGGTGGATCAGATGGAATAATAGCAAAAATACAAGCTGCACTAGATACTCAATACTACACATCAGGTAATTTATTCGAGAAGAAAGTTTCTGTTTCATTAGAGAATGGAGATTTAGTGTTCCGTTCAGGTTCGTTTTTAGTTGCATCAGCGATTATAATAGGAGCAGGTAGTAGTGGAACAGCCGAGTTTCTAGGGACAGGAAGAATACCAGCAGCAGCAACATCAATAAATGCTAGGCTTGAGACAGAAACATTTACAGATCCAGTTACAAATGGAACTACATATAAGCAAATCTTCATTAGAGATGATGGTAGAGGAAACTTAGTTTGGAAAAATCAGAGAATAGTTGGAACAGTAAACTATGAAACTGGTGCAATAGAGTGGACTGTAAGTGAACGACCTAATGCAGAATTTGTTGTAAGTGTATTACATACATCAGCTTTAAGTGGTAAATTAGCTACTTCAACAACAGGAAATAATGTTAGAGTAAATTCATTAAGACAAGTTCTAGGTAACACACCACAACAGAAATGTGAAGCAATATTAACAGTTGAAACATTCTAGGAGAAAAGATGCCGAAATATAAAGCTAAAAAGAAAAGTAAACTTTTTAAAAAGAAAAGAAAAGTTATTAAGAAACGGAGTTATTAATGGCTACTGATTTTAAATATGCAAGTCAAAGTGATATGAACAGATATGTTGGTGATGTAGTTGCCGATGCAGATAGTAAAAGACAAGTCTATGGGTGGACAGAAACAGGAACATCTAATCTTTATATAGCAAGGAATAGTGGTTTTGTAAGTCAATTATTTGCAGATGGAGAGGATCTTGGAGATGCAGAAGCTAATAGTGGAGTAGTAGATGTAAATGGAGAATGGTATTTTGATTCTAATTTAGATACAGTTTATTATTTTAATAGTGCTTCTGATCCTAACGATTTAATAATGGAAGCAGGATTTGACAATGCAACTTATTATGACCAAATGCTAGTAGATGCTTCAATGGAGTTAAATAATTTACTAGATGCAAGGTTTCCTATGCCTTTACAAAAATATGACCAATATGATGCTAATACGAGCCATTCAACAGCAACTAGGGAGTATGATGCACTTATAATTAAGGTAACTTGCTACATAGCAGGTTCAAATGCACTTCGAGCTAATGGAGAAACTGAACAAGCCGATTATTATTATAATCTAGTAACCAATGCAGAGAAAACAGGAATGGTTGATAGATTAAATATTGGAGAATTTAAATTAGCATTTGAGATTGATTCAAGTGATAGTCAAGGAAAAGTAAGAACTATATCTAAGACAGGATCTATGGACATTGTAGAAACAGCAGGAGAGTGGAGTGGTCAGAACTACGATGTATGTCGTATCACTTGCACCACAGCAGGTGCTTATGGAACAGCAGTCGTAAAAGTAGAAACCTATGGAGATGAAGCCTTATTTGGAACAACAACAGAGGATATTAAGGTAACTGGAGGACTACAATCCATAGTTAATGGTTTGTATGTTAGATTTCAGGGGGCATCTATGAATTTAAGTGGAACAGCAGATTCTTGGGAAGTAACAGTAACAAATGAGAATAGAAAAAGGTCTAATCCTATGACGAGTGGAATTGATCTAACTAGAGGAGCAAGAGGAATCTAATGGCTGTAACATATGATGAAATATCGTATAAGTATATTGAAAAAGGATTAAAGACCATTATCAATGATGAATTTAAGAATGTATATGTATCTCCAGTATTTACCATGAGGGGAACAGAATGTATAAGGATCATGGTAGCAAGTAGCACGAATGATGAAACGACCAATGCTTATGAGAGGAGAGTATTTGATGTTATGATTAGATACTATCAAAAAGGCGATGTGAGGTCTGAGAAAGTATATGAGGGGATCAGAAGAAAAGCAGATAGATTAAGAAAACATTTAGTAGATAATCAAACTGCTAATTCATCTACTGCAAAATGGGTAGCTCTTGATATTGATACAATAAACTTTAATGTAGTAGACGAGGAAAACGAAGAAATAGATAATTTAAATATAACTGAATATGAATTATCAGTTATTCATCATAATCCAATTTAGGAGATAGTATGGCTAAATATAAAGCAAAAGAAACATACAAAGATTCGGAGAAGAAACATTTTGGAATCCATAAAGTAAATTATTTACTAAATGGTGGATCAATAGAGATTACTGATTTTGATTCTTTGCCTGAATCAGTAAAAGAGCATCTAACAGAAGATAAACCAAAAAGGTCAAGGGATAAAAAAGGTCAGATGGTAGGAGATAATCCTGATACCCCTGATATTAACGAAGCATACGAGGGTGGGAAAGCACCAAGTAAAAAAACGAAAAAAGGAGATAAATAATGGCTCAAGCAACTAATTACTTTCCAAGCCAAAATGTGTCGGTTTGGTATCAAAAAGAAACAGAATCTGGCTCACAACCTGATGACGATGTTTTAAAGAGATTACAAACAACCTCTTTTACAATACCTGAAGCAAGTATGCCTGTTGAGTATTCATCAGGAAGAAGTGGTCAGTTTGTAACAACAAAAACACAAGGACATCATGCAGAGGGAACTAAAATGTGGACATTTGACACCACATTAAGGGGAACTCCAACATCTGTATTATTAGCAACAGAAGCAGTATTTGAAGATGGTGCATCTGAAGCTGTATTAGACAATGATTATACATTTAATCTAAATGGTTACAAGAATGGATCATCTAATTCAACTGCAACATTTGATATAAGATTTGAAGATGGTGGGGCAGATACAACATTAAATAATCTTGTATGTAATGGATGTGTTGGAACTGGTTTCACATTATCAGAAGATATTGGATCTGAGGGTGGCGAACTTGTTGTAACAATCAGTTGGGCAACTGCTTACATCCCACAATATGGAAGCGATGCGATTACAAATGGAACATACGATGAGGGAACTCCAAAAAATATAAGGAATCTATCACTAACTTCTTCTGAAATAGGTAGTGGGAATGACATGGTAATTCAATCATGGGAATTGTCTGTTCAAAGAACAATAGAAAGGGTGCATTATAAAGACATTACATCAGGAACATTTGCACCATTTGGTTATGTTATGACAGGAGCATTTGAGATAACTGGTTCAATGACAGTAATTAGAAATGACGATGTTCATGATTTACTTGCTAGTTTCTATGATAGTGGTACAGTAGATATTGGTATTGCAGGATCAAGTTTCACTATTGCTCTTGATTATTGTTTATTGGGGGAATCTTCTATTGATAATGGTGGGGCAGTATTAACAAATACCATCCCCTTTACTGTGGTAGCTGATGAAGATATAGGTGGTGGAACTAAAAAGGTTGTTGGAATAACAATATCTTAATATGAAAAAAGAAACTAAGAGTGCCGAAACTAAAAAAACAATTTCTTATGAAATAAGAGAAGTTACTCTGCCTTTAAGAGCTAAATTTACAGATGCTTATTATGCAGCAGAACATTCTAAACCACAAAAATTTTCATTATGGATAGAGTGTATTAAGATAATTACTACTCTTACAGATGAAGAAATACTAGCATTGACCGACATAGATGTCGTTCAAATATGTGTAGAATGTTTGGTAGAAATCGGTAATAAAAAAAAATTGAAGAAATAAAACTTCGATTAAATGTGCAGATTACATTAAATGGATTACAAAAAATACATAGTTTGCCGAATGAATTTCCGTATGAAGCAATAAATCCAATGACTGCACAGACACAAACATTCAATAATATTGATGATGTGTATGAAACATTAGAGGAGTGCTATGACAGGTGTGTAGAAAAGGGATTTAAAAAGTTGGGAGAATCATTATATCAACAGATGCTATTTGTAGTCAATGATAATCTTGTTTTTGATCCTAAAGAACAGGAGAAAATACAACAATATATGTATTGTAAAAGATTTAATGTTCCTCCTTATCCCTCCTTACAAGAAACTCCAATATCAATAGTAGAAGATTTTACAATTATAGATGTAGAAATCGAAAACTATAAACACAAGGATAAAAATGGCTGAAAATAGATCAATATATGAAATAATTGCTAAGTCAAAAGGATTTAAGAAAACGAAGAAATCCGTATCTGGTTTATCGAGTAGCATAACAAAATTTGGTGCAGCACTTATAACAACTGCTGCTATATATAAAGGATTTACGAAAGCTGTTGAATCAGTTAAACTAGCAGGTAAAGTAGAGGGAGTTTCAAGAGCATTTAATAATATGACAAAAAATGCTGGATTTACAGCAGGATCTTTACAAAAACTACAAGAAGCAACGAATGGAACTGTTAATAGTTTAGATTTAATGACACAGGCAAATAATGCTATGTTATTAGGGATAGTAGATAGTAACGATTCAATGGCTGAAATGTTTGATATTGCACAACGATTAGCTAAAACTATGGGAAAAGATACTTTATATGGTATCGAAAGTTTAACAACAGGATTAGGTCGTCAATCTAAGTTGATGCTTGACAATTTGGGTATTATAGTTGATGTTGATAAAGCAAATAAAGATTATGCTAAATCATTGAATAAAACTACAAGTGAATTAACAGATGCAGAAAGAAAACAAGCATTTATCAATAAAGCTCTATCTGAGGGAAAAGAATTATTAGAGAGTGTAGGCGATGAAGTTCTAGACACAGCAGATGAATTAGCACAACTTACGACTTCATGGACTGAATTTTCAGTAGCTTTTGGTCAAGCTCTTATAGATACAGGTATAATAGAGGGAACAACGGATTTATTAAATAAATTAGCCACAGCAGGGAAAAATTTATCGACTTTAAAACAACCTGATTTCTGGAGTATGACAGAGGAGCAGTTGGTAAAAGCTAATAGAGCATTATTAGATGAGAATGAGATATTAGATGAAAATGCTGTGGATTGGTTAATATATCGAAAATTGATAGAAGATACAGACTCTGGAATATTGAAATTGACTGATTCTATGATGGAACTTGATGATGGTGTAGAGTTCACAAGAAAAGATTTTGACGATTTGATAGAAACAATGGGTGAAATTCAAAAAGAAACTTCTATGGTTAAATGGATAGAAGATTTTAATAAACATATAGAGGAAGAAGGACTATCATTTCCAACACTTGATCCTGATGAATTTACAGATACAGAAAAAACTATTATGGAATGGGGTACTGCATTAATACCACAATTTGGACTAGCATTGACTACTGTATTTAAAAATAAAGAACTTGCAGCAGAATATGGGGAAGCCATGTCTATATTTTTTAGAACAAGAGGAAAACAAGCATGGGGTGCTACGTGGCTAACAACACTTTTACCACAAACTAAAGAAGAATGGTTAGAAGCAATAGGAGGAAAAGAAGATAAATTCCAGTCAGCTATTGCTCAAGTTTTAGGAGTTGCAGATCCTAGTTTAATTTTAGATCCCGATTTATTAGGTGCATTATTTGAAGGTATGGCTGCTGGTGAAGAAGAAATGGGCATTGCTTATGCAGCACTTCTTGATGATTTGATTGAGAAAAATAAAGAGGAAAACGAAGTTCTTAAAGAACAAGCACGAATACGACAAGAAAATGCAGATAGAATAAAAGCAGAAGAAGCAGCAAGAAAAAAACTAGAAGCATCTATAAAAAGTAATATTCTACTAGGAATAAAAGCTGGAGAACAAGAAGAAACTATTTCTGCTGCTATGGTTAGTGCAGGACAAAAAGCTATTAAAGTAAAAGTTCAGACAATTATAGCAGATAATATGGAGAATTTAATAAAGTTTTTTTCTCCACTTGGTCCATTTGCTGCTCCTGCTGCTTTAGCTTCAAGTGCAGCTTTGTCTAATACTCTTTCTCAACTTATAAATAATGCAGGGCAAGGATTATTCGGTGGGGTTGAATTTCAAGAGGGTGGACTTATTGGTGGTCGTAGGCATAGTCAAGGTGGAACAATTATAGAAGCAGAACAGGGCGAATATATAATGAATAGAAATGCTGTTGAATCTATTGGTGTAGATAGTTTAGATAGAATGAATCAAGGTGGTGGTTCTCAGATAATAATCAATAATCCAATTATAAGTTCTCAGTATGTTGAAGAAGAATTACCTGAACTCATTGCAGAAGCTGTAAGAAAAGGTGCAGACTTCGGAATGTCATGATACCCTTAACCAATAAAATAAAAAACGATTTATCTTCCAATGTATCTAATCTACAATACCTAGTAGAAATAGGATCAGGTGCAGAAACTATTTATATATCTACAAACAAACAGATGTTTAATGATCTCCCTGCAACATCATACGAGGGGATAGAAGAATCTTTAGGAGAGCAGCTTCTTTCTTTCCCAGATGGGTGGGTAGCATCTAGTGTGTATGTAACTCCGAATGAAGATGGAACTCTTACTATCCCTGAAACATTAGGGGGTGGTCATTTAACAAAGCAACAAGATCCTTATATAGCTAGTACAGAAAATGGAACTTTGTTTAAAGTTGTAATAGATGTTATATCAGAGGGTGTTCATCCTATAAATGAAATAAAAGTGGGGATTGGTCATTCTAATCCGAATGTCGAATTTGAGTATCTTACTGGTCTTGGAGTAAATGAATTATATATAAGAGTATATTTTAATGTTTACAATGATAATAATGGAAGTATAGTTATTCATCATGCAGAGGGAGTAACATTTGGCTCTATTACAGCAGAAGAAGTAATTATAGAAGAATCAGAAACATTTATTCTACCCCACAAAACATATTATGAAGATTTAGACCTTAAAGTTTCCCAAATAAAAGAGAAAATAGACCTAAAATCAAAGAAAATACAATTATCGAGTGTCAATGTTACCCTAACTAATTTTCTTAATGAGAATGGGCGATTATCAGATAGATTAACAAACCCACTTGGACAGAATGTTAATGTTTATTTAAAGACACAATCTTGCGAAACATTAGATGATTGTATACAAGTAGCTAAATTAAAAATAACAAGATACGACCACGATGATAAAACTGTTAAAATAAATGCAGATGATATTAGTTTAGAAACTTTTTATTTGGACTTACCAAGAGCAGAGTTTGAGCTTAAAAAAGATGTGAATACTTTTGAGCATTATGATACAAAGAGGATTCCAATATTATATGGACATTTAAAAAATGCTCCTGCAATAGTATATTTTGAAGAAGGATCAAACTATATTGAAGAAAATGGAATAAAATTATTATGCGATAGTGCATATATAGCTTCAAATGTAGATATAGAAGGGATAAAATCATTTAATTTAATAGACATGAATCCTGCACTTGGCGATCCCAATCAAGGTACTCCAAGATTGTTTGATTTGTCCACATTAGTTGATAATGTTAGTGTTCAAATGGGAGATAATATATACAATGTGCATTGTTTGCCTTTTTTTAATACCAGTACTCATGCTGTGTCTTCACAAGGATCACAAATTGTAGGAATAAGAGATAAACATTATTATCCCCAATGGTATTCTTTAATTGACAATGTAGTATTTAATACAAATATTATTAATACCCCATCTTCAAATGGAGGATTGTGGTGTCATGCCTTATTCGAACCAATATCTCATAAAGAGCTTACTTATACTTATTCACCACAAGGTAATTTTTACACTAGTAGCGAAGATGGAACAAGTATGTATAATTTAGAAACTGGATATACGATTGCTGAACAATCTACCTTTGATGTACTAGCATATTCTATGGGAGTTCAAAGTTTTTCTTTTGACAGTATCTCAGATATAGATGAATATGTAGAAATAGATGGAGATACTGAAAGAAGTTTCCCAAGAGATGTCCATTTTATCGGAAATCTAAAATTAAATCAAATAAAGGTCGATAATGAATCTCATTCTTCTCCACATTTTGATATATATGCTGTAAATTCTCCGTACAATCACGACACAAGTGCTACAAATTATAATGCTGCAAGTTCTTCTTCTGGGGAAAATGGAATATTTAATATAACTGGTCAAGTTGCAACTGATTTTGGAGGTGGTCAAACGGACTGGCTAGATCCTTGGGCAAGAAATAAAATAAGAGTTAAGGGATTAGGAGCTAACGATACATTATATCAATATCAATCATATTTCAAGAGTTTCATCTATGGGAATTCTGAAGCAGATAATAATAATTTCATTTCTCGATATAGCACAAACGATCAAGATAATTATCCTATTTTAGATGCAACTACTCTGATTTTATATTATACTATATTCCCTCAATTAAATTTTACAAACAATTTTATGCAAACATATCCAGATGGTGGAGATACTACTTCATCTCCAGATGAAACAATAGATATAGAAGCTAATTGGAGTGATCTCAAATTAAGAAAAACATGGATTAATTCTGATATGTGGTCTAAGGATTATTTTGTTAATGCGAGGGGAAGAATTGTTGATATAGAGCAGGGAGTGGAAACCATACAAGCAGAAATATTAGTTTATCACGAAGGTATTGTTTTAACTGATATTACAACAAATTATGAAAATAAACATCTTATAGAATTATATAAATATTTATCAAGCTATGATTTAAAAACTAAATATTTATCAGGCATAGTATATGAATTAATGATTGAAACAGAACATCCCACCACAGAAGAAAAAACATATTTATATGATATAGATTTAGAAAATATTAGTGGTTCTTCTGATATTATTAATCGCCTTGATAGGACAGAAATAAGTGGACAAAACCTAGAGCATGATGTGGGATGGATTATGAATATAAAAGCTAAGAAGTTTGGAGATCTCCACTACACAATTCCTGAATTTTTAAATCTTTTACGAGGATTTAATTTAGTTTATGGAAGAAAAATATATAATGAAAACCAAGAATTAGAAAATATTGAAGTAATCCCCTCTACTGAATTGAATGATTTTAATCTATCTAATGGATATGATCCTAATGTACATGGAGAAGAAATTGGGGAATGGGTACAATCAGGCTATTCGTCTATTTATTGGTTTTTGGAAAATGAATATGAAGCACATAAGCTCATAGAAAAACCATCTGAAATAATAAAACACATGATTGAAAAAGAAATGATTGAAGCTAATGCAACACTAGATATGGATAAATATTCCAAATCATACATATCAGATCAAGATAATAGATTTGCTTTTTCAATAAGTGAGGTTGAAAATTCAAAGGACATAATAGAAAAGATATGTGAACAATCAAGATTAATGTTTAGATATAGACCTAGAGATGGAATGGCGACACTAGATACAATAAAAGATATATATAGCGATAATGATGTAGATTTTACCATTAAAACAAATAATATTTTAAAGTATAGCTATACAAAATCTAAAATAGAGGACTTGTGCATAGGTGGATGTAGAGTTAAATATGCCTATAATTATGGAAAGGAAGAATTATCTAAAACAACAGAAGATAAAACATTATCACTAATTAATAATTATAAGAATTATTATGGTATAGAAGATGAATCTAATTATGAACTTGAAATAGAAGCACCATATATACAAGATACTTCAACTGCATTAAAATTTAGAGATTTTATGTTTTATCAATATAAGAATCAGCATTTAATAGTAAAATTTACAATGTCTACAAAGGATGCAGTAGAACTCGAAGTGGGAGATATTATTAATTTTGATAATAATCCAAATGGATTGAAACCTTATGGAAAAGATATAACACAATCTCATGTTATTCTTAATGACCAAATAGTATATCCATATTTTTTAATAACTAATATAAGTAAGAACTTAAATAAAATAGACATTGAATGTTATCAATTACATGAATTAACATGGTATGAAACAGATGAAACATTAGATGTAATAAAAGAAATCCCAAAACCACAACCAACAGGAGTATTAGATTAATATGAGTGTAACTTTAACTCTAAGAGTAAATGAATTGAATTTAGAATATACAGAACAACCTAAATTCTTAACCATAAAATATAATGGATCATTTGTTGGGAAGATATTGGGTAACACAATCTCTAATATTACTAGGACAGAGATTAATATAGAATTTTTAGACGATGTTCCAGAAGTTTTAATGATATATAGTGGTAACATCGAAATATTGGGAATATCCACTATGGATATAAATTTTGAGAGAATAAAAGGTAGTTATGCTGTATTAATTAATGATGAAATCCAAAGAATAAATGCAAAATGGGATGAATCTACAATGAAATGGGAAGATTATAATCAATCAAATAAGTATCACAGACCAGTAATGTCTATGATAGAATATGGGGTAGGCGATGATGTAGTATATAAAGAAGCAAGGGGAAAACAATTAGCAGAACTCCCATTAAGACAAAAAACAATGTTAAATAAGATTAGAGGTAATTATGGCGATAAGTAATGATGTTAGAGGATCTGTTCGGATTCCTCGTGTGTATATTGATATGATTCAATGGGCGAAAATGATTGGATATGTGCAACAATATAACTTAACAAATCTAGCAGGGAATGATGCAAATGCAGTATGGGATTTCAATCCTGCGAACATAAAAAGATATGAATATAGCTCAGACACAGCAGATGTAGATTGTGGATTTGATGTAACATTTAAAAATTCAGGTACAGATAATCAAAGTTTTGGTTATTATCTAAGCACACTTAATTATTATGGAATTTTAGGACATAAATTAGGACACGATTTAGATGGTTTAATAGATAAAGCTAGAGTAATAGCTAGGGATCAAACACCTGAAGGTTCAGAATCTTCTTATTCACAGGGTTTTCAACATTCAATAGTTGGAGATCCTAATGATTGTAACCACTTAGGATATGGATTATATGGAATATCCGATAGTTTTGTTTCAGGTGGGGAAAATATTAATAAACTAAGAGTAAATTTTACAACTTCTGCTAATGATGTTTTTATGAATAATGGCTCTACTATTGACATAGGAGCATTAACGATAGGGAGGTATTTTGACTTCCCCCATAGTGCTAATTTATCCATGAATATAAAATATGATGCAGAAGGGATTAAAAGAAAAAGAACAGTAAATGGCTCTGATTTAACTGATATTGGATATACTAAACCAAGTTGGGGTGATCTAACAGCTTGGAATCATATAGATTTAGAAAATTATAATGATCCAAGTACTCCATTTGAGTTTGAAGATTGGAGAACTGTATCATATAAAGGTCGTAGGAGTTGGGATCTCACTTTCAGTTTCTTATCTAAAGACGATACCTTTACAAAGAACATGGATAATAATATGGCTGGAAATTATGTTGCATCTCCTGAAAGTTGGGATGTAGATGATACTATTATAGGTAGCTTTATTACATTTACCATGAATGGTCAAATCCCATTTATCTTTCAGCCAGACAACACAAAGCAAGACTTCGTAATGGCTAAACTTAAATCCAACTCATTGTCTATAAACCAATCTGCACCTAATCTTTATACAGCAAAGATGAGCTTTGTAGAAGTCTGGTAAATTTCCCTCCAACTAATCGGATTAAATCCGTTTGGTAGGTATAAAGAACCCCATTTCTTAATTGATTTGGGGTTTTTTTATCTCAGAATGTTCAATTATTCAATTAAAATGTTGCATTTCTCATTTATTATTAGCATATTTAGGTGTAGGCAAGTTTAAACCAAGAAAATGTTTTTTGAAATAAGGTGTTTGTTAAGTCTAGTATTTTAGATCTGACTTTACTTCGGTATGACTACGGACAAGATTTTAATCCTTTCGTAAAATCCTTGAAAGGTAATGAAAAAATAAACTTTGAGAGCCAACATACAGGCGATAATATTATGGGTTTATGTTAAGAATCTTGTTGCTCATATCTTACTGTAAAACATCGTAAAGGTAGGCAGATTTGTATATTGGTTTTCTTCTTCATTGTCCGTATGGACTAAGGTAGTATGGGGCGAAAATGTCTGACAGCAGAAAAATCCAAAATGTAGAGGAACACAGATTTGTGTTCGTAATAGGCAAAGAAAATAGAATATATACTCAAACCAAAGGTTATTGTGAGATAACTTGCTGTTGGTGGCTGAAATGCTTTAGCTACATAACTTACTAGATACACAGACAATTAAACAAAACAAGGAGCAAGTGAAATGAGTGCTATCAATAGCCACATCTTAGATTTTATTACAGATGGTGGTGGGGAATTAGGTTACGATACAGATAATCTACCACCACTTAGTTCTATGGAAGAAATTTTAGAAAAGAAAATCAAGTCAAGTGTATATTTCAAAAAGGAGAAATCAAATGACATTCAATCTAAATAATGTAATAGGTGATATGTTTGGAAAAGATAAGCAAAAGATATTCGAGGATGGTGTTACACCCCCAAAAAAGAATAAACATCGCCAAATCATACAAAATAAGCTCAAATTATGTGGGTTTAGTTCCCATAAGATACTAGGATTCATAGTTGGGGAGCTTTTTTACATTGTCAAATTAGATGATAATACAATACTTAAATTGGAAAAGAATGGTAGAGTTGTAAGCATTTTCCAAGATAGGACTAAATAATGACAGAACAATTTTACGAATTTATTTGGATGCTTGAGTCCATTATTTCAATGGCTTTTCAGATGGGATTGCTGATATTACTTTATCGGTTCATAAACATATTAAAAATAAGGAGAACTACAAATGCCTGTCAAAATACATAACAAAGATTATTATACTGTTGCTGAGAGATTAGCACATTTAAACGAAGAAACAGCAGGGGAATACTCTCTAACAACTGAGATGACCTATTTTAAAGATGGGATTGTTGTCTTTAAAGCTACCTTAACCATAAACAAATACATAGATGGAATAATATCTACTAGAACATATACTGGTCATGCGATGGAAAAAGAGGGATCAAGCACAATTAATAAAACTTCCTTTGTAGAAAATGCAGAAACATCAGCAATAGGTAGATCTTTAGCATCTGCATCTGTATTATTAGAAGAATCAGGACAATTTGCTTCAGCAGATGAGGTTGCAAATGCACTTAAAAATCAAGTAGAAATAGATGAAAACTATATTCCATTCAAAAAGGGTGCAAACAAAGGTAAGAAGATGTCTGAAATAGATGTTATGTCTTTGGAATGGATCTTGCACGAATCAGGGATGTCAAAAGAAGTAAAAGATTTAGCAGATGGATTATTGCAAAATAAATATGTGGAAGAAAATCACCCTGATTCAATAGAAGAAGCACCTGAAAAACAAGACAATGAAGAACTACCATTTTAAAGGAGAAAACAAATGAAAATAGCTAGAATGACTAAAGGCGAGTGGGGTAAAATTAAAGCATTTTTTGATTTGGATATTGATGGGATCATAATTAAAGGATTCAAGTTAATAGATGGAACAAATGGAATGTTTGTAGGTTCTCCATCGGTTAAAAACAAAGAGGGCAAATACGATGCGACTGTAATTATTCCAAAGGAGATTCAACCAGAATTACAAGAATTAGCAACTAAACATTATAAGGAGGATAAATGATTATATATGAAGTTAGGTTTTCACCTAACATAAAAAAACAAGCTAGGTCAGCATATTTTTCAAGTAAATCAAAAGCTGATAAGTTTATTTTATCTAATTTTGGTGAAATGTTAATCGGTGAAACACAGAAACACGACATACCAAAGACAAAATGTCAAATATTAAAGTTTCTGAATCGTCATAATGGTTTAGGGTAATAATAATAAAAAACAAACAAAGGAGAAATAAAATGAAAATAATAAATCAAGTTTGTACAACCAATGATTATAAAATGTTTTCAAAAATGTCAGGAAATAGGGATATAAACACAGCTCATAAAAATAGATTAAAGAAATCTATAGAAGAAGAGTCTTTGTGTGTTCCTATTATAGTAAATGAAAAGTTCCAAATAATAGATGGACAAACAAGATACGAATGTTGGAAAGAACTAAAGAAACCAATATTCTATATAAAAATTAAGGGCTATGGATTATCACAAGTTCAAAGATTAAATAGTAATATCAGAAACTGGTCATTAAAGGACTTTACTGATTGCTATTGTGATCTTGGTAATGAACAGTATATAAAATATAGAGCGTTTAAAAATCAATATGGATTTGATGACTATTCCTCAATAGCCTTATTACAAGCTAATCATAGTGGTAGTGGAGCTAATTTTAGATTCTTTAGAACAGGTAAATTTAAAATCAAAAGTTATAAAGATGCTTGTATAAATGCTGAGAAAATAATGAAAGTTGGTGAATTTTATGATGGGTATAAAAGAAGAGGATTTGTATTTGCATTATTACATTTATTTAAAAATCCTAAATTCAGTTTAGACCAATTATTGAAGAAGCTAACATATCAGTCTAGAAAACTAGTAGATTGTACAAATAAAGAACAATATATAGCTTTATTGCAAGAGATATATAACTTTAAACAATCTAA
>Ga0114906_1000294_pt1 | contig 29409 bp, 33 predicted proteins | sample MalvirDeepMed_M9_FD_89687 | JGI IMG/M metagenome (GOLD analysis project Ga0114906, IMG submission 89687) | Marine viral communities from the Global Malaspina Expedition - Malaspina viral metaG DeepMed_M9 | ecosystem: Environmental > Aquatic > Marine > Oceanic | place: Mediterranean Sea...
AAGAAGCGATACAGACGAACCGCAAATGCCTCATCTTAGAGATTTAGCTACGTTCGATGACTCGTTTGAGCCCGTACAATATGTTCCAGAGAATGCTGTAGCTGTTCTGAAACGTGATAAAGACTATACATGGGCTGTTGATGATATCATAATGCAATCCAATATGGACAGTGCTGACCCTGAGTTGGCTGCTATGCCCGATTGGGGAGTAATCACCGAAAAATGTGCTTTTCTGACTGTTGAAATAAACGCCAGCCATGTGAACTGGATTGACAGGACTAGCTTCTTCCGTGATAATAGCGGAGAAGTTCGTATTGTTGATAAATATATCACAAGGCCGGAGCTGAACAGGATGCTGAGCGGTAAATGGCATATACACAAGAGAGATAGTAAGGAAATTATTGCCAGAAATCTCACTCGTGGAAATGAAAAGGCTGATTTACGATATCGTGAAGGCAAAGGTCTTGAGATTATCTGCTCTACCCGTGATACTTTGACAGGTTATTTCAAACTTAACAGGTATCAGAATCTTGCTAACATACAGGCTTTACAAGATGTTCCCGGTGCTGTTTTGCGCAAGATGAGTATGGGTCTATCAACTCACATAGCTGTAACAAATTTACATAGGCAAGTTACAAAGAGTGCCAATGTACTGGGTAACAGCGTTGTAAAGTCGTTTAGTGAGCATGGTGGATTTTGTCAGGGCGTATGGTTACAGTCACCTAGCGGTGAAATAGACTGCAAAACTTCGGAGATACCTTTCTTTGAAGATATGAAGCGTAATACTGGTAAATACAAAGTACACTCAATTACTAACGGGTTTATGATTACAGCTAATAATCTCCATTTCACTGTAGAGGAGATTGCTAGTAATACTCATGGAAAGATGTCGCTGTTAATCGAAGGTGTTGTTCATCCTAAGGTTATGAGCTATATTCTTAGCTGGATTGGTGTAATTCCATTGTACAAATGTTTTCAGCACGATGGTACTGTTCGTGAGAGGCTGGAAAAAGCTGGCTGGTTGATTCATCCTAACAATATTAATGTTTTGCGGAAAAACGGAATATGTGCGTATATCATTTACGATTATGTCATGTTCTGTACATTCTTGCATACGTTGGATGTTGTTGATGAACCATCGCTGTCGCTGGACATGAAAACAAAGATAAACAGGATAAAAGCTCTTGAAAAAGCGTACAAGCCCTCTCAAGACCAAGTGGCGTAATTTCACTACACCGGGCAAAAAGTTGGAGAACACTATAACAGATGCTCCTCTGCCCAAAGTGAAGTTAAGCGGTACATTTAATGGGCCGTCTGCCGGTGGTAACAGCTCTGTTAAAATCAATGTTTTACCGAAAGCGAACAACTCGGGGGGCAAACAGCTCCCCGGGTTGAGCAAGTTCCACAACAACTCCAAAAATATTACAAAAAGATTTAACAGCAATACAAAAATTAATAAAGATGGTATCAATATGCTCTACCATCCGAATCAAGAGATTGATATGATGATAGATGTAATGAAAAGAGCACAGCGACGAAAGATTGAAAACTTCTGGGACGATGTTAATATGAGCAGGATAAACAAACATCCAGCACTTCCCGGTAAGTACACATTACGTGGTGCTAGGAACAGGAGGCTGGCTGTTGAACTGGCTAGAATTATAAGTAGGTTGGCTGAAGACCATGTTGGTGCTGCCGTGGAAGGTGATGAATTTTGGGACTGCGACAGGTTGGCCATGCGTAAAATTAACAGGGATTCTATTTATAAGTGCCGTATGTCAAGAGAGAAGCACAATATAATCATTATGTTAGACAGTAGCCCATCCTGCAGTGAATACTCAAATTTTTATAGTGACATAGCCAGTCAATGTGTGCAATTTGGAGACATTGAACTGTATGATGCTCCCAATGCCAGACTTGTTCATATGTACAGTAACAAGAAAAAAGCTTTTGTCGAGTTCTTAACTGTTGAAGATATACTCAATAGCGTTCACAGGTGGAGCTTATTCAAGAACAGGACAATAATATTCTTTGGCGATTTTGACGGATTAGAGGTTGTACTTGGCGGTACAATCAATAACAAGATACATTTTTTCTGCACTGAGGATGAAAATGATATCGAGTATTATACTGAAGGCAGTAACGTTCCCTGCAATTACAGAAATTTAAAGATTATACCTAATATTAGAAGCATAAAATCATTTATGAAGGCGTGTAAAAAACTTAAATAACAACAAAAAGGAGCTTCTTATGAAAGCAAACAACATAGAGTTCTTGGTTGAGTCGAGCGATATACTTGATATGTCGCTTCCCAAACCAGAACTCAGGGAAGTAGCCTTGAAGTTATCACTTGATATGTACGCGGTGCACACCAATGTAGAATCAAGGATTGAACGGCTTAGCGTTCTGGTAGATTACTTCAAGGAAAGACCCGGCGTAATGGATGAAGATGCTAAAAAACCTGAAAATATGGCTATCAAAATGATGCTGATGGGTGACATAACAGATGTTATTCAGGATGTGTGCGAATCCGCTGAATGCGAACCGGATGATATGAGAATCAATCTCGAATTCTGCAAAGGTAGTGAACGTGCTTTGGAAATATCTATCGGATTACACAGAGACTTGACCCCCGGTATGCAAAAGGTAATATCAAGGCTGGTTCAAATTCATCTGCATCAAGCTGTCAGCCGGTTCAATGATGAGCATCCCGGTATACTTATGAGCGGTATGGGTGCTGATGAATTCAACTCATTACAGGACGATGAACCAGAGCTGGATGAAGATGTAGCAAAGGCCTTAGAGCGGATGAAGTGGGATAAGACATCAAGGGGTGAGGCATAATAACAGCGTCTAGCTGTTATGGAACAGAGAGCATAGAATTATCTGTGCTCTCTGCCCTTGTGCAAAGATTTTTATAGTAAATAAAAAAAAGGAAATAAATCAATGGGTTTATTTGATAATGCTAAATTAATAGAGGTCATAAATATAGGTGATGATGTATGTTGTGATGGGTGCAATGGCCCCTATGGCGACAATATGAAAGGTGGAGTCATAATAGGACATTCTGCATACTGTGGAGAATGTGCTGATAAATATGGCTATTATACCGACAAAGATATTGATGAAGTTATGGATTTAAATAAAAGCTTCAAGGACAATGTTCTTGAATACCGTAAACGCACGACTGGTTCCAGTGACGGAATCACAAGGATTTTCACTATGGATTAGTCTGCACAACAAAAAGGAGTCTTTAATGAAAGACGTTGACACCTCCACATACAATGAGTTTGCTGAGACTATTGTCACAACAAATGAAGGTATAGTGGCTCAGTCTCCCGTGCGATTCACCACGATGGACTACACTATGTTTAGTTTCTTGCCGGGTAATCGCAGGATTAGCCGTAAAAAGGTTAAGAAATTAACGGAGTCAATTAAAATGAGCAATCTCACAGAGCTGTATCCTATCCTTGTAAATAAGGATATGCAGATACTGGATGGACAACACAGGTATGTTTCCTGCTGTGAGTTATCACTACCTATTCATTATGTTATTGTCGGTAACATTGATATTTCAATGATAGCTCGGCTAAATAATGCTCAGGATAAGTGGACGGCTTATGACTTTCTTAATGCATGGTGCGAAGTAGGTCTGCAAGACTACAAAATATTCGCCGGATTCATAAGAAAGTATGACTTTTCTTTCTCAGTAGGCCAAGTGCTGTTTTTTGGCAGATGGGGAGGAAGGAACTACGAGGATTTTCGCGAAGGTACAATGAAAATCACTACCCTGAAGGAAGCTACAGAACGTGCTGAATGGATTCATTCTTTAAAAGAAATGAGTCCCTGCACTACTGATAGGACATTCGTTCTGGCTATGGTTCAGTGCTTTAAGAACAAGGACTATGACCACAGCAGAATGACTAAGAAGCTAGGATATCTTGGAAGTTCCATTAAAAGGTCAACCAACAAACAGCAGTATCTGCGACAGCTCGAAGAGATTTACAATTATCGGACGGCTGATACTGATAAGATACGTTTTTGGTAAATTCCTAACCTAAATGATATATATACTGCTATGGCTATAGCTTTATAATAAGTGTATATGATATGGCTTGTTATTTGTTATTGGCTATGGCTATAGCTTATATATATATATAAGTATATACAAGTAAAAAACTTGTTTTTTTAAAAACAATGGATTGATATTTGTATTATTTGTAATTTCTAATATGGAAAGGTTAAAAAGGATGGAACTTATAAAACAATGTTCATTTCGCTGTCCTGAGTCTACATGGAAGCGTTTCAAACTACTATGTTTGTTTCGCAACATTTCATGTCAAGACCAACTGGCCACACTTATTGAACAATACGTAGCAGATACAAATAAGGATGCAGGAAAGAAATCTAAAAGAAATTTACAATCTGTATCTCCTTAACAAGAACGACCAGCACACTGCTGTGCGATACCGGGACAAGTCTTGGTTCCATAGCAGTAGTGCTGGACTTTGTGCGAGAAAACACTACTATTCTTCAGTTACTCAAGTCGAAGGTACGCCTGTTAACGAAAATACACAGCGTATCTTCAGAATTGGTAATTTAATTCACGAAGATATACAATCGGCTCTTACGTGGTACTCACAAGAGCACGGCCTACCCTTGCTTATAGAAAAAGAAATTTATTTAGAAGATTTAAATGTACGTGGCTACATTGACTTGGCCCTGCTTGACACAGAAGGCAATGACCACGTGCTGTATGATATAAAAACCTGTAACGAATGGAAATGGAAAAGCCTGTTCGGTAAATTTGGGGATGGTGCCCCCTCAATGAATTATCAGTTGCAGTTGGCTACATATGGATTATGGGCCAAGAGCCATTATGATTTAGATAATATTAGAATGAAATTATGCTACTATAACAAGAATACCAGTATGATGAGAGAAATAGACGTTTCAGAAGAGTTCCTACAGGAGGCATACGAGTACTGGAACAGGGTTAATTTGCTCGTGGCGGACAAAACTCTACCTGAGGTGGACTTGGGTATAGCCCCGGTATATAAATGGGAATGTAACGAGAAATACTGTCAATTCTATGGTGTATGTGGCGGAGGTTTAGATGCTGTTCATTAAAATGTATTGTGATGAAAATAGGAACAAATATCACGGTTGGCTACCCGGTGGTTACTACCATATGAACAGCAAAATTGGGGGCTGGTTGTTCTGTACGGGATACAGACAGCGAATTAACGCCACGTAGCCAGTCCCATAAGATTTTAAAATAGGAGAATAAAATGATGAGATACTACATTGAAGCAATATTCACAGAAGAGCCGTTTGTATTGGCTTGGGAATTCTTTGTTTTCTTTATGCTACTTATGTTTGTCAGTATAATATTCAGACTGCACAGAGTAGAGAATAAAGTTGATGAATGGGGTAACAGCATTCTTGAAGAACTGGAAGACAGATGATAAAGCTGGAAGAAGTTGAAGATATGCAATTCAGTGACGTAGATAACTCAGACTATCCTGACTACAGCGATGCATTCGTAGAGTCAGCTACATACAAGGGCCGTGAAATGACTGAAGAAGAGCTAAATGAGATTAATGATGATTACAGGGACTTTGTATACCAAAAATTAATGGATTGGATATTCTGATGACGCTAGAACATTTTTTAACGGCTTGTATCCTGCTTATGTTTATAAGGGATATAGTCATAGGACATAACGAAAAAGGAACAGAGAATGTCAATAAAGGAAAACATGAAGCTGTGGAAGTCAGTAGAAACGACAGACCCGAAATTCACGAAGAAAGTAAACCAGAGGGGCGGGTTCACAGCAATAGGAGCCCAGTACCAACTGAGGACAGCGACTGAAACATTTGGCCCGTTTGGAACTGGATGGGGTGTTAAAAATGAAAGAATAGAGAAATGGGAAGATGTTGGATTAGCTGTGTATACAGCAACTCTATGGTATGTATCTGATGATAGCAACGAACATGAATTACCATCTGAATTTCCAATTCATTCATCCATCAAATATCAGAACAACGGCAGAGTTGATGATGATTTTATGAAGAAAGTCGCCACAGACGCTTTAACTAAAGGTTTAAGTAAACTTGGATTTAACGCTGATGTATTTATGGGTATGTTTGATGATAATAAATACGTCAATAAGCTTACCAATATGAACGGCACATGGAAGAAAGAAGTAACAGATGCCGTCAAGGGGCTGTCCGATGAGGACAAGGAAGCCATACATAATTATATTAATGATGGCTCCATCCACGCAGACAATTATAAGAAAGCCCTGACCCGTATCAACGAGCTCAAACAATCATACGTAACTAACGGCTCGTAGTGGCCGATATAGACGGCCTCATGAAGGATGTTAAGTCCGATGAGGTCTATTACGATGAAGAACAAGAGCAAGGTTCTGTAGAGCCGGGCACTTACGAAGCCAGTATTGTCGGTTTGAGGCGAAAACTCAAGATAAATACAAGAGGTGGACACCTGTGCGATATATACTGGCCAAGGTATAAAATATCCCATGACTCTCCTACATTCAGCAATAGGATGGTACGTGACAGGGGCCAGTTCAGATACCGCTCTCCAGAGGTAAGCTCAAGAAATATATACTACAAAAAATTCCTTGATAAAGCAGGAATTAGCTTGTCTAAAATTGAGGTAGATGGTAATATCAGGTACTCTCTTCCTGCTATATCGGAGGATATGATTATTGGAAAGAAAGTCCTTATTAATGTTTACAAGGAAGAGTGGAGCGACTCCAGAGGATACCATAACGAACCCGTTGGAAAGCTCGTAAAGGTAATTCAAGATGATGATTGATGGGGTGTATTTTGTGCGTATATATAATGATTTAAAAAACGGGAGTAAGGAATACATAACATTTACTGAAGCTAGAAAAAAGTATGGTATGCCTTATTTGTACGAAAAACTAGAAACAGCTCCCGGATATAATTCAAAAATCGTTGTAGAATTGTCGGAGACAAAAAATGAAGTAGTATATAAATTAAGAGATAAAGATGAATCAAGTAGACCCACATAGCTTAGAAGCGGAAAGATTAATATTAGGACAGGCTATGGTTGATAACAGAGTTATTGACCAGATATCTCAGTACATACCTGAAGAGCAGGTGTTTTACAATTCAGGGCATCAAGATATATGGAGATGTATACTGGCCCTGCACAGAGAAGGAGCTTCTGTTATAGACCCTGTGACTATTATGACACAGATGCCGAAGAAAACCAATATAGAATCTCCGGGATATTACCTTACAGGGCTGATGGAAGAAGTACATACCACAGCCAACGCTGAACACTATGCCAAACTCGTATATGAGAAATGGCTGTTAAGGAAAGTAATACACAACTCAAAGAAAATTGAAGGTGTAATGTTCCTTGATGGGGCTGGAGCATATCAGGCCCTACAGAGACTCAACAGGGAGATTGAAGATATACTTAATCTCAGGATAAGAAAAGATTTTAGTCTTGATAACCTGTTATCTGAGACAGTGCATCACATGACAGTTACAGACAATATTGTGCCCTTTGGTTATAAGCCCCTTGATAACCTTACAGGAGGTATGACAAAGGGAGAGGTAACGGTTATAGCTGGTAGACCGGGACACTTCAAGTCAACCATGACAATCAACATAGTTAGCAATCTTCTGAACAGAGGATTAGAAGTTCTCGTTTTCAACCGTGAAATGTCCAATGTAGAGATGATGAAGAAGCTTATGATTATTGAAAGCCAAACACTCTCTTACCACAATATGAGAATGGGTAGTTTCAGCGATGCAGACAAAAAAGAACTGGACACAGTAAAGGATATAATTACAGAGAAATACAAAACTCTCATCATGTATGATGATGTATTTGATATTGACAGGGCTATGCGTGAAATAAGAAAACATCGGCCTGATGTAGTAGTAGATGATTATATTGGGCTTATAGATGTTATTGGAGTTGAAGATAACAGGCTAAGAATTGATAACATTATGAAACAGTATAAAAGGGCAGCAAAAACCTATGGTATGGCCGCTATATTGGTATCTCAGTTGAACAGGGCCTGTGAAGACAGGTCAAATAAACGCCCTATACTTAGAGACTTGAGAGATTCAGGTTCTATTGAACAGGATGCTGAGATGATACTGTTCATGTACTATGACTGGCGATACAATTATCAGGACTCAATGGTTGGAGAACACGGCATTGAAGTAGTGCTTGGCAAGAACAGGTACGGCAAGACCGGCAGTAAGGTACTTGGTGTTGTAGGAGACAGATGTAAGATACTTAACAGCGCTGAAGATGCCATGTCTGAAATGAAACGATTAAAAAAGGATAAGAATAATGAATAATAAAGCAAAAGTATGGATGCACGTTAAACCTTTTAAAGTTGACAATATTCATGTGTATATCAAATGCCCATATTGTAAAGAAACCCATTTGCATGGCTCTTGTGGTGGTAAAGATTATAAAGGTTTCAGGTCAGCTCATTGCATTTCAAAACCAAGTTTTGACTTAGAATACTATATTGAAGAAATAGAAAAGGAGAAAAATAACAATGGAAGCTGAAGTAGGCAAATATGGAGTGTGGATATCTCAAAGTGAAATGGCTATGATAGAAAAAGCATTGGAATGGCTGGAAAACAGTAGCCATGTATTTGAGAAAACTTCAAAAATTGGAGCTATAAAAAATCTCCGAAATGACCTTGAAAAAATCAGGAAAAACGGAGTGCAGATACCAAAAAAGGTTGAGATTCCCGAAAGACAACAATTTGGTGGTGATACTGGAGTAGATGCTGATTATGATGAGCGTTACGATAACGAAGTAGAATGTGAGGAATGTGACTAATGGCAAAACAAAAGAGAAGAAGACCTACCACAAGGGAATTACAAAAAGATATTGCAGTGGTTGTGAGAGAAGTATATAATCTGAAACAATATGTCAATGAAATACTGACACCATTTGTTCGCTCTAATATGAATCTCTTTGAAAAATATCTTGAGCAAACAGGTGAACTTGAAAACTTTATAAAATACATCGAAAAGGAGTTTGAAGATGAAAAGAGAATTGTCAACGAGAGCTCAGAAAAGGGGCCGAAGAAACAGGCAAAGGGGAGCGGAACTACAGAGACAGGCAGTAAAGATGGCCACGGAGCTGGAACTGGAAGCGTACAACAGGGACAGGGGAGGAGCTCAACATGAGAAGGGAGATGTTGAGATTGAAAGCCTCTATTACGGATGTAAGCGAAGAAAGGTCATCCCTAGATGGGTACTACCTGAGAAGGAAGAGAGTGGAGTTATCTTTAGAGGCGACAGAATTGAACCATACATTGCTATTCCGCTTGAACGGTATTTAATATTAATTTCAGCACTCAAACTTTAGTAAAGAATTAAGAATAGGGGTCATCGTGTGGGGTTATGCCTCCTTTCCTCCCCGCGTCCGGAACGATGGCCCTCTTACCAATGGGAAATTTCGATATTGATTTAGACTTTGGCCTCATCCATGAGGATAAGGTCAAAGACATCTTCCAAGGAAAGGGCTCCATAGAAGTCAAGACAGAGCGTGATATGTGGTCAAGAACTGGCAACATGGCAGTAGAGATTACATACAAAGGAAAACCGTCTGGTATTACTATAACAGACGCTGAATGGTGGTGTCATCTGTTCACCATAGATGGAGACATAAAATTTGTGCTAATGATGAGAGTAAAGGAACTCAAGGACAGGATAAAGCAATTAGCTAGAACAAACTTTGTCAAGATTGTAAAAGGTGGAGACAATGATGATTCAGAGATTATACTGGTGCCAGTTCAAAAGGTTGTAGGCTACACATGGAAATAGTGAATCATGTATTCCTTGGAGACAGCAGGGAGATACTTAAAGCCTTTCCTGAAGCTGTTGTTTATACTACAGTTACGTCACCACCATATTATAATCTACGTGACTACGGCACTGCTACTTGGACAGGTGGAGATGAAAACTGTGACCATAAAGTTGGCAGGTTCGAATACAAAGTTAGTTCAAAGCAAAAAAGTAACAGTGGTTCATCGGGACATCAGGCAAAAGATAAGTGTCCAAAGTGCGGAGCGAAAAGAAAAGATAATCAGATAGGATTAGAAGATTCTCTTGAAGATTATATTGAACAACTGTGCCTTGTATTTGATGAGGTGTACAGAGTGACTAAGGATGACGGCACACTCTGGCTGAACATAGGTGACTGCTATGCCCGTGGCGGAGAGATTAATTCTGATGGCAGGCGTGGCTTCTCAGGTACTAAAGGGCTGGGATATAAAGAGAAGAAAGTTGATGGACTTACAGAGAAAGATTTAATAGGAGTACCTTGGAGATTGGCGTTTGAATTACAGAAACGTGGATGGGTACTGAGAAGTGATATAATATGGGCCAAACTTAACCCCATGCCTGAGTCATGTACAGACAGGCCAACTATGTCACATGAGTACCTGTTCCTGTTTGCTAAGAACCAGAAGTACTACTACGACCATGAGAGTATCATGGAACAAACTATTGGCACTGAATATGCCAAGAGAAACAAAAGAGATGTATGGAATATTAAAGTTGCTAGTTACCCTGAGGCACACTGTGCTACATTTCCTATGGAACTTATTACTCCATGCATAAAGGCTGGTAGCCCTGAAGGCGGACTTGTACTTGACCCATTCATGGGTTCAGGAACCGTGGCTCAGGCTGCTAAACAATTAAGCCGCAGCTATACAGGCTGTGAACTTAATCCAGACTACTACAAAATCATAAACAACAGACTAAAACAACAGGAGTTATTCTAATGCCTGATTATGATAATACAAACAAGGGAGTACTATTCCCTAACCAATACAAAGAAGAAGGTGACAGCAAGCCTGATTACTTAGGCAATGTTAATGTCAATGGTGAAGAATGGAGTCTTGCCGCTTGGGCAAACACTTCCAAGAAAGGAAAGGACTACTTAGGTGTCCGAGTATCTGAACCAAGAGAGAAGAGCAATGGACAACAACAAAACAACTCAAAAGATACGGACGATAGTATCCCGTTCTAACGAGAACTACAGACAGGATTTAATTTCTAAGTATGCCATAGCCCAGTCAGAGCTGGGCATTGACATGACTTATGAACTTAAAAGACAGATTGTAGGAACAGTAATGCTTGAAGATGCTCCAATTATAAAGTTGGAGCGTCTTCTCAAAAGGCTAAGGAAGGAATATGTCAAACTACATCCCAAAAGATGATGGCTCAGTTATTGGTATGATTATAACAGGGCACCGTCAAAAGAAACCGCTGAAAAGTCACAACAGGCACCAGATGAGAGATGGGAAAACTACAGACAGGAAGACATTCGTGTGCCCTAAGTGCTACAGGGCTTGGGAGAATTTAGTTACCAGTAGTGGTACAACAAGATGCTACGATACTGTGCTGTACTCAACTAATATTACAAAGTATAAAAAACCACGTAAATTATGTAAGAATTGTCTTGGGTAGGGTTAGTATCGAAAAAGGAATAAAAGTCCCGTATTCGGGAGATTAGACCCCTTTAACGTGATTCTAACGGCCCTACTGAATTACTTTCTCCATCCATTTACTCTCTAAGTATTGTCTGGTAGCTTCATCAGCACCACCAGCATCCATTTTCTTACCAAAAATACTACGAGCTTCATCTAATACTTCCATCTTACGTTTATTTCTTAGTGATGTTTGAGCCATAACTTTTAATAGGTCTGGCCAATGTTTACTTCCTTTTAATAATCGTAAAGCTCCTCCTATGGGCATCATACCCTCACCCCATGATTGGGCTGGGTCATATACTTCCTGCTGTGTTCCCATACTGTACTGAGGCTGTTGTTCTAACTCATTCTCAAACATAAGTCTATCCATTTGGCTATTTGCTGTTTCGTCTTGTACTGCATACTCTACAGGGCCTCCCGGTTGCATATATGCTAATGGTGGTGCATGACCACCTTGTTGAGCCATAAGTACTCCAGAATCTTCCTCTTCTGTTTCCATAGCTAAATTATTTAAGAACCAAAGTATATCATCATCATCATACTTACCTCTTATTTTTAAATCAAGATAAGGCACTATTTCCCCTCTTGGATTACCTGTCTTTTTTTCATAATCCCTCTTTAATCTATCATAATAAAACATTTCTTCTGCTCTTATTTCTCTTCCTTTTTTAGGAGTGATAATTTCATTAAAAGTTTTAAGCTTATCTTTAGAAACTTTTTCTCCGGGTTTTATATCAAGAACATTTCTTAATTCCATAATCCTTGCTCTTATTTCATTTGGACTTCTAATATAAGCTCTTTCATCCGGATAGCGAGTACCAATTCCATGCACTTTCGGGCCAATCCTAGGGAAAGGGCCTTTTAATGATTCAATTTCTTTTTTTGCATATGGGTTAATAAAATGCTCTCCTTCATGTATTGCTGTACTACCATAAGAACTAGGAGATTGAAGTGGACTAAGTGAAATATCGCCGAATATAGTAGAGTGCATTCCCCTTGCCCCAGATGGCATCATAGTAGGACTCCCATGCCTAATAGTTCTTCCAGACTTACTTTCGCTAGGCTCAGGCAGTAATTCATTTCCGCCTGATAACATACTAAATATATTTTTAAACCCACTTTCAATAAATGGAACAGATGGTCTAAATCTTGCTTCTTGTAGTTTTTGAGTCCTTGATTGAATATCATCAATCTCTTCTTGGCTAAGATTTTTCTGTAAGTTTTTTATTGTTTCTGGATGAGAGTACCAATCAGTTAAAAACTGAGTGGCATTCTCTACGAGAGGCTTTGCTTTTGAATATGATGTATATCCTGTTGAGGCTGATTTTAATGCGTCATAAATTAAAGGAGGTATTGCAGATAGACCTTTAATATGCTCTACAAGGCCTCCCGGTTGCATATATGCTAACAGTGGTGGTCTTTCTGCAGGGCCACCTTCTTGACGACCTAACAAATCCCAATCTCCATGTTCTGGCTCTTTCTTTTTAGAGTATTTAGTGGTATAGTCATACATAGAACGACCACGTGGCCCCCAACCACCACGAATAGCAGGTTCCTTGCCCCTTTTAAATAATGGCTTACTTTTTATATATTTTAGATAGCTTTTTACTTTATTTATATCATGAACTTTTTTAATAGCTCCTATTGCCATACCCATCGGTAATGCATCTTCTGGGTGGGGTGTTCTAGGTACTGACATACTATATTGAGGTTTTTGAACTAATCCAGATAAAGGGTCTTTATCCATCTTATCTTCCAATATAAATCTGTCTATATTGCTATGTGGTCTGTCAGATACTGCTGACTCTAGATAATCTTCAAATATTGACATATCCTATCCCTTCTTGTAGTATAAATTCCTGTAATCACTTACAGATTTCCAGAACATTGTTTTGTATTCTAAATACAGGGAATCTAATATCTTTTCTTCTTCTCTCTGATTTGCAGTTATATTTTCTATGTAATCAAGATACCTTGATTTACGGCCCTTAGCCTTTCTCCAACTGGATGGTATGGGCCTCTGCCGTGAGACAATACCCTTTAATATTTCACGGGCTTTCTTTTCAGCAACATGATATGATAACTGCTGTTCATGCATAAATCTATCACGCACATAAGCTAGTGAAGCATAGTATTCTAGGGCCATATATTCAGGTTTACCAGACCAGAACACATCTGATAAAGCTCTGTAGTATGGAGTTTTGGTAGTGAGCATATCATCATAATCCAAACTGGTATCTTCTTTTGGGAAGAAAGTATCTAAGAAATGATTTTGCCTACGCCTAGACTCTTTCATTTGCTTCTTTTTATCTCCTGAGAAATTAAGTACAACTCTCTTCCATCCATTATACCCGGCAACAATCCTACTGAGTCCGTCATCAGTAGCCTGACCAATATTCTTTTCACCTTTCAACCATGCTACAACATTACTTAAGAATTCTTCTGTATTCCTGATTGGAATAGGATAGTACGATTCTCCAAACCCGCCATAATCATCAAACAGGTTACTGAACAGGGCCAGTCCTTCAGCCTTCATAAAATAATCAAGATACTCAGCAGGCATAGATTGAAACTGATTCTGTCGTTCTTCACCGAGAGCCCAATGGTATACGCTGTACAACCCCGCTCCAACTGGAATAGATAATCCCATATATTTCATAGCCGGCATCATATTACCATCAGTTATAATCGGCATAATAATATGGTCTGCTACAGCATTTGTCATACGATATGCTATTCTATAGAACAATGTAAGTGGTTTGGCCCATGCCTTACCCATCCAATACGGTACATAAGGCAAGTCAGGAGAACCCTGAGTAACCATATGAGCCTGCTGCTGAGCCTGTTGTAATTCTTTACCAGAAAATAAATCTACATTAAGCATTTCCATCTGGTCTTTTTCACTCATATTTCTCACTTCTTCTTTTTTAGCTTTATATTTGCTTACCATTCTTTCAATCTCTTGTGGACTGAATTCAAATAAATCTACAAGAATTCTCCTACTCTGAGATAAACTTACACCTCTATTACCCGGAGTTTTGATACCAGCAAAATTATGTATATGATTTTTTAATGCAACTCCACCAGTAACAGCAGAAATCATCCTGTTACCAAATTCAGTAGTTCTCATAAGACCAAGATTACCAATCCACCTTTGAGCAAATCCAGATAGAGGAGTCTCTTTCATAAATAAACTATAATTTGTAGTATAATCAGCTCCTATACGCCTTGTAAGACTTCTTGCATTTTTCCAATTTTCTAATGATAAATCTTTTAATGGCCTATCAGAGCCACCAGTTAATATTTTTCTTAGACCGCCAACAAAATCTCTTGTAGTGAAGACAGCAGCATTCATTACATTACCAATAGATGCATTCTTTATACCACTTATAGGAAATGACAGACCAGACAAGGCACTTTTCTGAGCTGTCCATCTAAGTGCATTCTCTAAACCGCCTACTTCCTGCCCATGTATCTGTAATTCCATTTGCTCCTTGGCAAATTTTCCAGCTTCAGGGTATCCAGTTTGTCTGGTCAACCTATCTGCAAGATTTTCATATTCTATTAAACCTGTTGCCCTGTTACTGTATACCAGTGAAGTTGCCGCAAAGTGGGGAATCTTTCTTACATATTGTTCCATTACATTGCCATAATTATTCTCGTAAACTGGAATAACTTCATCTATTGTATGCGGCATTCCCTGCCTGTCTCTTATTTCATCACCAGATTTATAGAATTCACCCTTTTTATTTACATGATTAAATTCAGGGCTGACATCAATAAGGTCAACAACCAAATCATTTTTTCGTTTTATATATATGAATGGAGGTAAATCAGCAACACGGGAATGAATTTGACCATATACTCCCGGCCTTGTTATCATTTTCTGTAGAGTTCTAGCTTTTTCCGTAGCAGCCTCTAATTTTTCTTTTCCTTTTAAAAGTTGTATCTCTTTATCTGTTTCCATAATATTCTTTGTCATCATCTTTAATGCATTATCATCAGTGGAGAACAATTCTTTAAATCTTTTTGTTACCATCCTATGTAAGAATGGTTCTTCATAAAAAATCTTTGACTTGGTTTTGTTAACAGTCACTTCCCTCAGTTCTCCATTCACATAATCAAGAGCTTTAGTTGTTTTACCTTTAGCATAATCTAAAAATGATGCTACCTGAGCATCCCAATTCTCAGGGTCTTTAAAGTAATCAACATAATTAAATTCCTCTTTCTGTCCTAAATATTTTTCAACAGCACCAATTTTTTTAGTATAAAAACGAGCCATTCTCCTTCTCTTTCCATGACTGTCTATAACATAAGCATTGGAACCAACTAATACCTGCCAAACCTCATCCATCATTTCCCCATGTCTTTTCTTTAACCATTCTATGCCGTCCAATCCTTCAATTTTTAATTTTCTAGCATCCTTTTCAAAAGCTATGAACTCTTTGTGTTTCCTAAACTCACCAAATGTAGCCTCATCAGCAAATGCAGCAAAGTATTTACCTATGTCTTTCATTGGAGAACCATATCCAGAAATTTTTCTACCAACTTTATTTTCCATATCTTTTAATGCTTCTGTCATAGGGCCTGATACAGACTGTCTAGTCCTGCTGAAAGGCTTCATCTTACGTAAAGAAATTTCTAAAGCTGCTGGAACATCAAACCATTCAATTATATTAGCAGTTGGCAAAGCAGCCTCACGTATATCTCTCCATACTTTTTTAAATCTAGATGCTACACGACCACCAAAAGTATTACTGTGATTTACAGATAAATTAAATCTTAAATCACTGGGAGTTCCAGTAACAGCCGGGTCAAATATATAATCTGACACCATTCTTATTCCATACTCAGAAAGATTTTCAATCTTACCGCCAGATTCAGGTACAACAGCAGATATCAAAGCCTCCTGAGCTTTCTTAGTAAAGTTCTGTTGTTTAAATTCTCTATTTAATTTACCTTCATAACTGGCCCTGCTTTTTTGTATTGTAGTTGGCTTCAGCCTTTCAAGTTTAGCATTGGCCTGTTCAAGCTTACTCTGCAGTATCTTCTGGGCTGATTCAGGATTATTCCAATGATTCCTTGACCAGTCAATAGCCTCTTCTTCAGTCCTGAAAAGCAATTCATTTTCTGTAAATAGATAGGAAGCATCACGTTCCATTGTGGATTTTTTAGCCTTCCTGCCATCAACTGACTTATTCAACTTTAACTTATACATTGGAGTAGCATCGTCAAGATTCCTATTAGCCATTGATGTTTCAAAAAATCTTAAAGATTCAGCCGATGGGTCAGATGCATCTGTACTTAATTTTGCAATATCTGCTTCTTTGATTTCTCCTGATTCAATTTTATTTATAGTGTCCTGAAATTCCAATAATTTCTTTTCTATAGCATCTCTTTCGGTATGAATATGATTATCCCAAGCATCCCTTATTTCTTGAAATTTTTTAGATTTCATATCACGTGACCCATAGACTATATATTGAGGGACTATGACTTTTTTGCCAGTTTCAGGATTAATTAATTTTTTCTTATCGTAAATAAAATCTCTAAATAATTCCTCGGATATAGGATTTTCTCTTACAAACATTCTTAATCTATAAGGAGGGCCGGGGTCAACACCCGGAATCTTTTTCTCAGAATATTTCTTTAGAGCTTCATTATACTTATCAATGAATCTTTGGCCGTATAATCTTTCAGCTGCACTTAATGAAATAATTTCGCCTCGCTCTTTTCCAAAATGTTTTTCTAGGACTTCATTCTTTATATCAACCTTTTCCTCTGAGTAAATATATTGTTTTTCTGTACTTTCTTCTATATACTTTTCGCCCCATAGTTGTTTTCTAGCACTCTCAGGTAATTCATTATATTCTGTTTGAGTCATACCTTTATTGCCAGTGTATTTTAATATCAACTGGTCTATAAAATCAGGGTCAGCAACTGAATCTTTATTTTTATAAAATTCTCTTACTCTGGCTTCATCTGCTGGTGTAAGCTTATACTTACCACCTTTTGGCCCAGCTATATAAAAATATACAGGCTCTCCTTTCTTTATATGTTCAGATGTAGAATCCCATATAAATTCAGTTTTTTGTTCATGTGCGTATAAACCGCCCGGAGTTGCCTTCCCTTTAGTTCTTTTTTCTTTTCCACCAAAAGGTAAATCAGGGTCAACAGAATGAAATAAAGCAGTATCTCCTTCATTAGGTAATACATTTTTATTCTTAGCTGCCTCTTCTATGTATTTTTTATTGAACTCATTCTTCCTGTTAAGTTCAGCTATCTCATATGAAAAATCTGAATTACGGCCAACCTTAGTTAGATAATATACTATATTCCCTTTCTCTGCCGGGTCAGCACTGAGCCCTTGAAGCAATATAGTTGAGTCATCATATTTTAAAACGCCATCCTTATCAACAAACTTATCCGGATTGTTCTTCATCCATTTAACTATATCTCTTTCACCAACAGCCTCAACTCTGGCAGTTGTTGCATTATTATAGTCAAAAGACCTCTCCATACCTCCCCATCCACGGCCTCTGTATTCAGGTACTATAACATCATCACCAACTCTTAATTTTAATCCAGATACTTCTCCAGCACTATCTACTTTTTCATAGAAATCCTTATCAATAGATTTATTAGGCTTTTCACTCCCTTCAGAGTGCCAAGTTCTTAAATCCCATAATTTTCTAGAACGCTCAGGTTTTTTAACTTTCTCTACTTCCAGTGGAATAGCATCTGAGCTACGGGTGACTACTCTCTTGCTTTCCTTTAAATTTCTTTCGGTAACTGATTGCACTGCTTCCCAATGAACTCTTTCTTCTGCAAGATGCTCAGGAATATCTCCCTTAACAACTCTTTTCTCTTCGGGAGTAGCAATGGTTCTTAACCTTTCCTTAGTTCCAATTTCCTCATACAATAATCGACCTTGAGGGTCTCGTTTCATATATGCTTCTTCTTCAACTACTTCTTTAGGTCTTCTTTCCCTGTAAAAATCTTTTGATAATTTTTTTATTACTGTAGCTTTACTAGGGCCCCTAAAATAATCAAATTCTCCAGTCTCGCTATCTTTATATTTTATTTCAAAAAGCTTACCATCTTCACTTTCATACATATGACCTTTTTCTATAAATAAAGTATGGTCAGGATTTGTTTTACTACGCCATAAATCTCCTTTTTGTTCAGCTGCTAAACCAGCAGTATCCCATAACTCATTTACTTTTTCTCCTTCTATAATTCTTAAAGCCTTCTCAGGAGGAATACCAAGATTTGTCAGAGCATTAAATGCTTTTTGTTTTATTCCAACTCGCTTCAATCCTTCTATAGAATAATGAATCCCCATCAAAGCAAGCCCATGAATCATTCTATCTTCCAAAGTCATATCTTTATTTAGACCTAAATCACTACCAAATCCGGCCAGAAATATACTGGTTGCTTCTCCACCCTTACTAGCCGCCAATCCTTTTAACCCAGCATCCTTAGCAGTCCAAAATATCTTAGGCATAGCTGCAGCTGTAAACACAGTAGCAGCAATAGCATCCTTTCCTAACCCACTTAGTCTTTCTTCAAGTGAAGAGCCTAATGGCCTGTATACCTGACCAACTCCAGCAAATGTTATAAGATTATTTGCACCTCTATTAACAGCATTAGCCCATTTAACTCCATCAGGCCCAGATTTAGCCAATCCAAGAATAAAATCTTGATATCCCGGTATTCTACCTAATGCCCCACTGGCCTGAGGCAGTCCGCGTCTGGCAACCTTTGGAATCTGTGATACTGGTATACCTTTCTTTAGTTGTTCTTCGATAAACTCATCTTGAATCTTTCTATATTGTGATGTGTATCTTGATTTACCTTTCTCTAAAGCATTTATCCTTGAAAGATACTTGCTCTTCTCAGCCCCTTTTGCTCCTGATGCTAATTTATTCAACCTTTTAATTTGTTTACTAGCCCTGCCGATTCTCTGTAAAGTTGATGCTGCAGCTGCTGTTCTTACACCAAGAGCCGGGGCGGCCATCCCTCCAGTAACAAGACTACCAAGTACAAACGGTACTACACTGCCAGCTACAGTTCCAAATGTTTCGGCTATCTTTTCTGAAGTTGTAGGAGCCTCAAGCATTTCAGGTTCGTATATACCAAATGGAAGAAGTCCGGCTCCAAAACCACGGCCAAGAGCCGGTAATATACCCGGGGATGGCTGTGATTCTAAGTCAGGTTTACTTGCAAGGATGGATGCTCTAGCTAACTTTTCCTGTAATTCCCTGAATGATGGTGTTATTGGTATGCCATATCTGTTAATAGCATCATAATCAAATATGGATAATGGTGGGAGGTAAGCCCCTTGTTTTAAGGAGTCTTCATAATCAAATATGCTTGGTATAGGCTGAGCCTGTTCTGATTCATATCTCTCAGCCCAATCAAATATTGATTCAGGCATTTTTACCTACTTTTTAATTCTGGATATTTTTCGTATACTTTAGCAAGAATTTCATTTTTCTCGCCAGAGTCCATGTCAATAGTATATCCTAAACTTACAGCATATTCTTCAGCTTCTGCTTTTCTAGCAGGATACTCTTCAGGAGATAATATTTTCTTTTCTTCTTTATATGTCTTAAATGTCCTGCCCGGCTTCTCTAAACTATATAAAGAATTAAACTCAGATAAAGTAAGTTCTGTTATATCCTTTTTCTTTCCCTTTGTAAATGTAACTGGCTTACCAGTTTTTGAGTTTTTAAGAGTTATTAAATTTTTAGATGGTAGTAATCCTGAGAACGGGCCGGGGCCAACGACACTAACTTGTCCTGCTCCAATATATGTTGTGGGAGGTGTAACTTTCCTAAATTTAGTTACTATATGTTCTTCACCAGCCTTGTTGTAAACTTTTTCACCCTGTAGTAAATTACCAGCTAAAACTTTACCACCCGGAAGGTCTCTATCCATTATAGTAGCATTTAAAATTTCCTCTACTTCAAAATCTCCCAGAGATTGCTTTCTTAAAAACTCTTTACCAGACATATTCTCACCAGCAATATTAACTACAGTCTTTTCACCCTTACCCTCAAATCCTTTAATTTTGTCTTGAAACAAATCTTTATATTCTGCCTGAGCTGTTCTATATCCCGCCTCGACCTCTTCCTCAGTTCTAAATCCTAATTCTTTAGTAGGGTCAGGGACACCTGTAGGAGCTCCTATTCTCATATAAGGTAACCCCTGCAATATCCCGTGACCTGTATCCATAAGAACTTTAGCGTCTTTAGGACTTATCTCCCATATATCTGTACCAGCCTTAACTAAAGAATCTGCATAATCTTTAAACCTATCTACTCTTAAGTTACCAGCTTCCAATTCAGCTTTCATTCTAGCAGTCTGAGTAGTTATAGCCGTTGAAAGCACTCCTGATGCTGCAGTTATCATAGCATCAGTAACTAAATCTTTTGATTTAAAATCATCCATAGTCTGAATTATTTTAGAACCTGCAGGCATTAAATCCGTTACAAGACCTGACATTAATTCTAATGCAGCCTTATTGCTATCACTCTTTTTTATTTCCTTTGATTGAGCTCTTAATTGAGTAATAAGAGGAGCATTCTTAACAGGGTCTTGTAAATAAAATGTTATAGCCTTATCAATGTTATCTAAAGTTTGTGGAGTTTTTCCTGTAAGTACATCTGTAAATTGACCATATTTAGTTCCATAAATTGTTTCCTTACTTATCATTGATTGAGAAAAAGGAGGAGACTCTTCGGGAAGCTTCTCTTTGAAGTCTAAGTTTGCCGCCTTCATCATATCCGCTCTTTCAGTTGGTCTAGCTCTTCCTAATTCTCCCTGCCAAAATTCAGTTAATGTTTTATATTCATTAGTTTCAGCATTTTGTTTAACTGCTGCTGCCTGAGTAGATTGATTGATAATAACCCTATCTTGCTGTTTATTCTCAACAATTTGTTGTTTTCTATCCTCTTCTTGCTGTTGTATTCTATTGATAAACTCAGGGTCTAACCATTTACCAGCAGTATCAACTAAGGCCTGCATATAATCAGGCTCCCGTATAGTGATAGGAGAACTTCTTAATTGACTAAATCTACTTGCCATAACTAAATACCTTTATTATTTTTTATTGAAGGTCTTATAGAGTCAGGTATCATCGTACCCGTGACCATCCTTCTGACATATCTGGATAAGTTCCAGTGGGGCCATATATCCATTGGAGTCCATCTCGGTCGGTGTAAGTATCACCGGCGGTTGGGGTTCCAGTATATCCTTCTGGAATGAAACCGTGGACACCCGATTCAGCATAAGGCACAGTACCTTCAGTCTCATGTAAAATTCCTAATGCTCGGCCAGCTTCAGATAGGTATTTCTCCCTTTCACCTCTAACTCCCTTGAACAAAGTTGATTCTGCTTTCCGTTTACCAGCCAAAAATTCTTCCATCATACTACGCCTAGCCTGACCCATTCCATGTTCTCTCTCACCAAATCCTTTAAATCCACGGCCAAGTCCAAATGATTTTTCATATGCCGCACCTAGTCCAGTTCTCGCTTTCCTACCGAATCCACTAACTGCCTCACCATATTCTCCAAACAATACATCTTCCCTAGATGGGTCATATGTATACATTTCTTCAAATCTTCTTCTCTCTTCACCAGCCTCCGGCTCATATCCAAAAGTTTCATATAAGCCTTCAAGTCCCGGCATTTCTGTCGTAGCCCCACCATATGTTAATGTATCACCACCAGTCTGCATACCAAGCATATCTCCAAGCATACCACCAACTTGCATTGTAGACTGTTGAGGCTGAGGGCTATCAAACCTTGGATGTACATCAAAATTAATTCTATCTAAAACATCTTTTCCGATAGCATCAACAGCATTCCTATTTAGAACATACTCTCCGGGTAAACCATTTTCCTCATCAGGGCCCTCCATCATAGCTGGCTGAAACTGCCCACTAGCATTTTCTAATAAAGATAATATGTTATCACCCGGCCCTCTGCTGTATTTTGAAGAGTAAGCCATTATCCTACTATTGGATTACGTTTATATTTAAGAAGTCCATTTAACTGATATGATGGTGATTGTTGATATGTAGAACCACCCATTTGATATTCCGGCATATATCCACCTTGTTGATATGATACAGGATTTTCATATACAGAACCACCTGCCTGTTTGGTTGCAAATTCAGCAAATGGGGATTCCATAAATTCAGGCGATGCATACCAATCTTTAATCAGTCTATTACTTACACGCCCCGGTTCACTAGCCCATCCAATATATTCATCTTTCATTTCTTCAGGGAAAGTGTCAAAGATATCCTGTTCACTTAACTGTGTAGCAACTCCTGACACATCCTTTACATCCTTTGCACTCTTATATTTTCCATAACCCTCCCATGCTTCTCCAGCTGCTGCACTTGTTAATGAGGATAAAAGTGAAGTTATAGCTGAACCTGTTGCCCGGCCTTTAATATCTTCACCTATATCACCCTTAATTCCTTCTAGATAATCAATATCTCCACTCAGCAATCCAGTTTTAGTCTTTTTTATTGTAGGTTCATCCTTGCCTAAAAAACTCAAGAATCCCTTAGAACCTGCCCCTCTGGTTCCCGCATAAGCCCCAAGAGCTCCTAAACCAGCTTCTAAACCAAGACCTAATAATGGATTAGTTGCGAATAAAGTCTTTTTCAAAGCATTTTTTAATAACCATTTTCCTAATTGTTTTCCAGCAAACTGGCCTCCTACACCACCTACCATTGAGGATAATCCTCTTTGAGACATATAATCTCTTACATCACCTGCTCCTTCACGAATCACATCTCCAGCTTCGGATAACCTTCCTTTAAGTCCACCATACCAGATATCTCCAGATACTCCCGGTACATATCCTTGACCTCCAGCCTGTAATCTCATCATATTATAACTCCTTCATTAACGCAATTATACTATATTGCGAGTTTAATATAAAGCCAGCAAAATTAAAATACCAGCTAATTTTTTTATTGTTCATCAGATAAACACCTCTACTCTCCACAATGATGTTATGTGAAAATGTTTTTCACTTGCTATTATATCATTATTAGATGGTGTCATACTTATTCCAACCAATTCACCAGCATCTACTGATGGATTAGCACTCCAGTCTGATTGACTAATAGTGAAATTAGTATTATCAACTAAAGAACTTTCAGTATAAGTGCATACAGAATCTATACTATTACCAGTATCTTCTCCGTCTATCTTCTCTATAGCAAAAATAATATTCCTTGAAGATGTAACATCTACATCTGGAGTTCTAAACATTAATTTATGACAAGTCATATTAAAAGGAGTTAAATAACCACTAGTTGAATTAAGTAATGTTGTCTGCTCTCCAGTGCCCTGCCAAGGAATATACATTTTTGAACCCGGTAAATCATCTGTAAAGCTGTGTTTAAAAACACGATAGTCTATAAACTTGTGAGTGTATTCTAATGTATTAGTTCTTAATGTCTTATCCACATATTGATTACCATCAGCAGATAAATATGTTTTATATACCCTGCCATGCCTTTTCAAAGATAAAGATGGTTGTTTATTAGACCCCTCACTAATAACAATCTGACCATCAGACATTCCATCTACAGATGGCTGTATTGCTGAATACATATTGGATTGTTTTGAATTTAGTATATTTCTAGTATCTCTATCCATCAACTTACTGCTCCTTGACCAATAATCCTGTATTCTACAGTAATATCATTTATTTCAAGTGTCCCTGTACTTGGCGGATTAATCCTAAGCTGTAAACTTTGACAGGTAATTGGACTGGCAGACTTAAATACAGCAACATCCCATGTACTTGCTGTTGGCAGTGTATCACTATCACCAGCACCAGTTGTTATTGTACCTACACCTGTTGTTATATTTGTGAAGCTTTGTTTCCCATCAACAGCATATTCCATAGGGTCAGCTTGAGTAGCACCTGATTTATAAGTAAGGATAACCTTATATACTTTCTTTTTTAAACCCGGATGACCAAAATCTATATCTCTAGTAGTCAAAACCTGACTGGCATTCGCTCTTAAGTGTGGTAAATATTTTTTTACTGATATTGTTGTTGCACTCGCCTCAGTTCCAACTATCAAGCTGTTATTCCAGTCCGTAGCAAAATTTGTATAATAATAACTATCATCAAATAGATTAGTGTTATACATCCATCCCTTACTGTCAAAGTCATATATAAAACACTGATTGCTATTATTAGATAAATCTTTAGGTGAACGCATTACAATTAATTGATTACCTATTGTATCATATCCAACCATTAAATCTTTGATGTGGACAGAACCTTGAGCAAAGTTATTCCAATCTGGAACACTGCTATTAGTACTTTCAAAAATTCCAAGTTTATTTTCAGCTAAATTTCTTACAGAACGACCATCATATAAAAAGCAACCAGCTTCATTAGCCCATGACACACCAAAATCAGTTTTAGTGACACTATGCTGATAACTGACTCCCATCTTTTGTATAGTTTCTTCTAAAATCCAATTAATAGATAATGAATGAGATATATTAATGATATGAACTAAATTATGCTTGAATGCTAAAAGCCTATCTGCGAATGATTCTAAAGCAGTATACTCACCATAATCTCCAGTGGAAACATCTATATAATTTAACGGCAAATAAGTGTCAAATTTATTTGCCTCAGAATACATTATCCTGTCACCATATCTTTTCTTTGTATCATCTGGCTCTTTTGAAACAACATTCGCTATGAAAGCCCTTCTTCCAGCTATTGTAGATGCCATATAAGTTTCTTTTTCTTTACCAAGTGAATTAAATTTTTTCTCGTGCGAGTATCCATTTATATTTCTATATGTATCATTATTTGGCCTTACAGATTTAAGACCTTCAGAAGAACTTACCCCTGAATAATAACCAGAGTTTTGTGTATTAGCTACTGTATCCGCTGGTCTATAAGTCCAAGCTGTATATTCACTATCCAAAGTCATCCTAGCTCCTTGAACTATATCTATATCAGCAAATAATATCAAATCATCATCACTTGCAGACTCACGTATATATATCCTGCCGCCAGTGATTCTTCCATGATAATATCTGTCAGCATATACAGTACATTCCAACGATTGCTGTTCCTCAGTTAATGCATATGTATTATCAAATTTTGCTGGAAGAGTTTCTTGATTGCCGTCATAGATAAAAGTTTGCCAAAACTCATATGTTTTTACTTCCCATTCACCTTCATCAGCATGGTCTGTAACACCTATATTCCAACCAACACCTCTTTTATATATCGCCCCACTATTATCTGATACAGCGGCATCTGTAGTGTTACCATATCCCCTATAAACCCTTACTTTCTGTGTTGTTCCACCAATCCCTTCAGATGGCCTCCTAATCATAAAACATTCCGGCTCTTCTGAAGATGTACTTAGAATAGAATAAACTTGTCCAACTTCAAAATGATGATTTGCCGATAGTGGAGTATGAGTGTCGCCTCCAAGAAGAGCTGTATCAAAATCAACATAATCTTCACTTATAGCATCAAGAGCCTCTGCTGTTTGTATATCACGCCCACCTCCATCTTCAACTATTGAATTCAATCTTGTATAATGAGCATCTGTACCAATAGTGTGCTGTGAACTTGTTGGATTTGAAATATTTGATGGCATTATTAAATAAGACGGATGCTCATACCATCCACTAAAAGATAATCCTTTAGTATTGTCAAACTGATTTCTCTGGACATACCCATACCATTTCATTATAGCATCATTCTCAGCATTAGTATCAGCGACCCTTAATACTTCATCTACAAAAGTAAAAACAAATTCTGAAGTAGCTACGTGCTCACTAGATGAAGACATAAGAACAGGATTTATCTCTGAGGCAAGCCATGCATCATCTGTAGAATTTGAATCAGAAATTGCATTATAAGACCATACATCAACAACATTATTCTTAGCATCGCCAAGGGCAACTAATCTATCACCAGTAGTCCTTCTTGCTTTTATTACAATACCAGAAGCGGCACCATCTGGAGAGGATGTGAATGTAAGAGTTGTTCCTGAACTGCTTACCCCGGCTGTGCCAGTTGCCTGACTAAGGGTTAATGCACTTGCATTTATCCCTTCGATTCCTGATGGAATTGCACTAATAGTTGTTCCAGATTGAATATTGCTCCCGGTAATCGTTTGACCAACCCTAACATCTGCACTGTCCGTAATAGGTATCGGCCCTGTTGTGCTGTTTCCATATGCATCATCGGTATCAACTGTAAATGCAACTTCATCTGTTATTGCCCTGCCAGCAACAGTCATATAATGGTCTGAACTATACTGAACAAATCCAGTCACAGTATATACTCCATCATTATATTTACTACCCCTGACGCTAACAATATCTCCAATTTGGATACCAGCAACGTTCGTCCAGTAATCAACATCACCTTCATACTTAATATACTGTTTTGACGGTTGTATTGCTAATGCCATAATTAAGCACTACTTCCTGAGCCACCTGAATCAGCATCTGCTGGAGAAACAGCGGCAGTTCCTGTTACATCACTATTTTGAGGAGCAACAAAAGATATATTATGAGTTGCTCCAGATACACTAATAGTATATGTTACTGAAGCATTGTCATTAAACTCATGTTTTTTACTGTGGTCTGATTCAAAATAAAACAAATTAAATCCACCGCCCTTATTGCTTCTCCCAGTTGCAGTTCCGGGGTTGCTTGTGCCTTGGTCTAATCTTGCAGTGGCTACAGATATATACTTAGTTAACGCAGTTCCGCTAGGTATTGATGGATTAACACTATGAGCATTTAAAGTACCAGCAGATTTTATTTTACCTTGAGCATCTATAGACATATTATCTATTTGACTAGCTTCATTTTCAGCTAAGTCTCTTGGGTCTTTAACTGTATTTATTCCACCAGCAAAACTTCGTAACGTATATTTCTGCTTAGGCACTAATCACGTATCTCCACATGAACTAAATCATCGAAGCTATTGTCCTTGATTTCACCATCTGAATCCCAATCGCCGCCCCAACGTATCTTTAGTCCTAATTGATGTCCAATACCCCTTAGCATACCTCCCATGTAATGAAATCGTTCTCTATCATCCCAATCTACAGGATATGGGGCCAAGTCTACTGCTTTACCTTCCATATGCCTTGAATATTTAACTTTGGTTGCCCCTTTTTCAAGGAGTTCTGCCTGACGCTCTTTACTACGAACACCTTCAATAATAGTAACATCCATAATCTTGATTAGCTCATTCAAAACATTAACTAATTTAGTGTTTACGCCTTTCAGTCTTTCTCGGCTTCTTTTACCAAATCTCGGCATCACTCGAACTCAGCCATAACTTCTTTTATTTTAGCAACCATTTCATCATCTTTCTTAGATGGTGTTGCCTTCACTATCATATCAAGAACTTTCAACATAAAGGCTTTTGCACCCTTTTTCTTAACCTGTCTTCTTACCCAACTTGATAACATACTCATTTCTTATTTTCCTTTTTTAACATTTTAACTAATCCCTGCCACACAACATCAACTAAGATATCGTCTTTATCTGATGGAGACAGTTTCACAATTTTTTCCAAACAGAAAAAAACCACGATAACAATTTCCCAGTTTACTGATAACCATTCCATACTATGATTTCCTTATTTTAACTATTTTGTAACTAAGATATACAATACTCATCACTGCGACAACACATTGTAATAACAAATTTATATCAGCCAAATAAACTCCATAATTAGTAAATGATACTGCTGTGACTTTTAAACTATCCATAATCATTTACCGTTTATTCTAGACACTTGTCCCTTTACTTCCATCATAACATCAGATAAATCATTAATCTCTTTGACAGTATCTTCGTGCCGCCTATCTCTTGTCTCATCTGAACGATTCCATCTTTCGATTAATTTAATTATCATACCTTCCATATTCTCTAAGGTCTCTTCCTGTCCTTTGTTGATGACCTGTAATTCTTGGATAGACTCAGCCTGCTGTTCACTACGTTTAGCATTTTGATAAACCATAAATACAAACATCGCACCAACAACACCAATCATACCAGCTTCTGCGTATAATGCTAAAAACTCTTCCATTACTTCTTCTTCTTCCGTTTACCCCAGCTAAGTGGGTTAATGTTAAATTCTTTTTCATAGAAAGATACTTTCTCTTCTAATTCTTCCCTCTTGACTTGCTCATCAGCCATGTGCTTGTCAAGTAAGTCTCCAATCTGTTCATCTGCTTCCACCATGCTATCTTCCAATCTTCCAATTCTGGTTTCGATACGATAATAGCCATATACAATACAACCGACAAGTACAAGAATCTGCCCCAGCCATTTGAGATTAAGAGAGACAACGGCATTATCATCAATAATACTACCCCTATAACTTCTCGCAGTTTCGGGCTTTCCACTCACTTCACCTTCCTATATATTACTACCCATACCAATATGGAAAATATAATCCAGAATAATGGAGGATAAGCAGTCTTTAACATTTGTAATATTATAGCAGAAACAACAGCAATAAAGGCTACATCCCATTTATTTAAATCTCCCATCCTGAAATTGACCAGCCAGAATCACAACTGATGATGCTAATCAATATAAATATAATGAACAGGGATATTATAAGACGAGCTGTACTCAAAATCATTATTCATTACTTAGAACCAAATACTTTTGAGAAAAAGCCTTTCTTCTTCTTTTTACCTTTTTCAGAAAGTTTCTTTTTACCTTTCTTTTTCTTCTTCTTTACTTCTTCACTGGAAGCAAGCTGTTCATACTGCACTGGATTTGCAGGTTCTGCCCCAGTAAATGATAGAGC